>Ga0315310_10000605_pt1 | contig 23140 bp, 22 predicted proteins | sample TDP5_MG_FD_203630 | JGI IMG/M metagenome (GOLD analysis project Ga0315310, IMG submission 203630) | Freshwater sediment microbial communities from Lake Towuti, South Sulawesi, Indonesia - TDP5 | ecosystem: Environmental > Aquatic > Freshwater > Lake > Sediment | place: Indonesia: South Sulawesi...
TGATGGCAACCCGAAATGACCAGTTCTCCCTACGGCATTAAGATTGGGCTTGAGGTTCACACGCAACTTACCAGCTTGAAGTCTAAGCTATTCTGCAGCTGCTCGTCAGACTATCGTGGAAAGGAACCCAACTCCATGGTATGCCCGGTTTGCCTAGGACTTCCAGGTTCGCTCCCGGTGCTGAACGGGAAGGCAGTCGAATACGCTGTCATGGCTGCCCTAGCGTTCAACTGCAAAGTCTCCAAGCGCATGTTCTTTTTCAGGAAGAACTATTACTACCCAGACCTACCCAAGAATTTCCAAATAACCCAGTATGACAAAGCCGGTGGCGTGCCTCTGGCTGTAGACGGCTACTTGAACATCGAAGACCAACGGCGGAGGAAGAAGGTGAGGATCAGCCGCCTTCATCTGGAAGAGGACCCCGGACGGCTCGTGCATCTTGGACCCATCGACCAGTCTCCTTATACGCTCGTCGATTACAACCGGTCAGGGATAACCCTTCTGGAAACGGTTACCGAGCCGGATATGAACTCGTCCAGAGAGGCAAGGATCTTCCTACAGAAGCTTAGATCAGTCTTGGAACACCTCGGGATATTGGACGGTAGCCTTGAAGGTGCAATGCGGTGCGATGCGAACATCTCCTTGGCTGGCGGGACGAGAGTGGAAGTAAAGAATATCTCCTCGTTCAAGGAGGTTGAACGCGCGCTGAACTTCGAAATAGTCAGGCAGAAAGGACTTCTCGAAAGAGGAGCAGCCGTGAAACGTGAGACCCGCCACTGGGACGAGACACGACGCATAACCGTCTCGCTTCGAACCAAGGAGGAGGAACAGGACTATCGTTACTTCCCCGAACCCGATCTGGCGCCAGTCGAGTTGAGAAAGAAGCACCTTGACGAAATTGGAGCGAGGATGCCTGAGCTGCCGGAGGACAGAATGAAACGTTTCGTCACAACCTATGGGCTGCCCAAGTACGATGCCGAGGTCTTGGTCAGTTCGAAGGCTCTTGCAGACTTCTTCGAAGAATGTGTCAAGCTCCACCACAAGCCAAAGGAGATCAGCAACTGGATGATGAGCGACCTTCAAAGGTACCTTTACGAGAACAATCTAGAGCTTAAGGAGTCAAAGATCACCCCTGACAAACTAGTGGATATGATCCGGCTTATCGAGCAGGGAACCATCAGCGGAAAGATCGCCAAGACTATCCTGCCAAGGATCATCTTGACCGGGAGAGACCCTCAGCAGATCGTTGAAGAAGAACGCGCAGTCAGAATAACCAACCGCGAACTTCTCAGTAAGGTGGTCGAAAAGGTCTTCGCCGAGAACTCCAAGGCGGTTGAAGACGCAGTTAAGGACGAGAAGGCGGTTCACTTCCTGATTGGACAGCTTATGAAGGCAACCAGCGGTAAAGCAGATCCAGCTTTGGCAAACAGTATTGTTCGAGAACGGCTTAGCCTATTCAGAAAGAGCAGGAGAGCCTGATACGTTTGGCGCCTGAGCTTTTATGTTAAGGCTATCTCTCCGCCTTTCTCCGCTGAGAGGTATATCGCGTCAAGGATTTTCATGCATTCTACGCCTTGTTCTCCAGGCGTTATTGGTTCCAGATCGTCTAGGATGCAGTCTACGAAGTGTTCCATCGCGTTCTTGGTTCTCTTCGCGCCCAGTATGATGCTTTCTTTCAGTACGCCGTCTTCTTCTGTAAACATTTTTGCCTCGAAACTGTATCCCTCTGCAATATTCCTTTGAATAACACCTCCCTTCGTGCCATACAGTTGCGTAACCATGTCCTCCTTCTTCTCTGAGTATCCTTCCCAACTGGTCTCAAGAATCATACTCGCGCCATTCTCGAGCCTGATAAATGCCACAGCTAAGTCTTCAACATCGAACTTAGTTCCGGTCTCAGCTGCAAGTCTCCGACCAATATAGGCGTAGGTGCCTGCGGACACAGTCTTCGCTTGTGGGTAGCCCATGAACCAAAGCGCCAAGTCAAGCCTGTGCACACCAAGGTCTATCATCGGTCCGCCGCCGGACGTGGATTTTATGCCGAACCAGCTGCCCATCTTTGGGATTCCTCCTCGGCGTCTGTGCCAGATTGACCTGCAGTAGTAGATGTCTCCTAAGGTTCCTTTGGAGATGATCTCCTTCAACGCCGTACATAGGTCGGTGAACCTGTAGCCGAAGTTGATCGTGAGCTTCCTCTTGTTCTTCTTCGCCGCAGACACCATCTCCTGGGCTTCCTGAGCGTTCATGGCCATCGGCTTCTCGCAGAGAACGTTGATCCCCTTGTTCAAGGCTTGGATCGTGACGGGCGCGTGGAGGTAGTTCGGAAGTGCTATGCTTACCCCGTCAAGGTTCAACGGTGCGTTTAGCATCTTGTCAATGCTCGTGTATGCACGGGACACATTGCACTCCTGTGCTACGCTTTTGAGCAATGCCCTGTTTGAGTCGCAGAGGGCAACTACTTTGCACCGTTCGTATTTCTGATAGTTCTTCACGTGGTTTTTTCCCATTCCGAGTCCGATGACGCCCATCCTTGCTTTGCCTTTTCCGGTCATAGTTTTTCCTTCACCCCTGCATTGATTCTAGGAATCTTCAACACGCATGTTTGAAAGGCTTAAGAAGCCACATCTGCAATTATCAAACGTCTGTTTCCAGAACTCTCTTGAGGAACTTGTAGATCCTGACGCTTGCCTCGCGGTCAACTGTTAGGCCTAATGTCGGGGCAAGTAGGCAAATGCCCTCTAGCCCGCGTTTCTCAGCGAGACCTAGCAGAAGGCCTGAGGCGGCGACGATTCTTCCGCCCTTGTAGACTAGTGCACCCTTCTTTGCGTATTGTGAGGCCTTTCTGGCTGATGTTGCGGCTATGTATGTCTCTCCTGTTGGATGGGGCGACGGGGCTCCATCCAAAGCTATGATGAAGCTGCATCGCAGCTTGGCTGCGAAGTCGAGCACGTCAGAGCAGACTTCGTAATGAGCTGGCACTTCCTCTGGCGGTGGCTGGTTGTCACCAATCAGAATTACGAGGCTCTTCCCCGTAGTCGAAGCGTAGAACTCGTACCTTGGCGGTCTGCAGATGCCTTTCCTATCTATGAACACCAGGTCAGGGAACGAGGGCGAATATAGCTCCGCGAACAGTTTCGCACGTGAGTGGTCGATCAAATGCTTGGCAGCATCTCTGCCGATGTTTCCTACTCCAGGGAGCCCAACAACTAAAATGGGGTCCTTCAGGTCAGGCTGAAAAATCTCCCTGATGTAAGTCTGGTCCATCGGTGTCCCACGCCGTAAACTCGACTTGGAGACGTATAGACTTTTCGTTCCACCAGATTGAGCGATGGCAAACATAGCAATTTCAGCTATTGCTTAGGCAAACGCTGCCGTACGTTACGCGATTTTCCTTCACACTGAGATGCTTTTTGTAAAATCTCGCTACGTAAGAGTTTGAGTTTGGCTTTTTGTGAATAGTGAAAGATCTTTCTGGCTCTGAAGCGGAACTGTGAAAGCTGGAATATTTCAGCCAGGGTTTTGAGTTCACTTTCGCGTTCTTGGGCATGCGACGATGTGCAGCCTAGAGTTCAGTATGCCGTCTATCTTGTCGATCTCGTTCAGGTACACCCGTTCAAGTTCTTCTATGGTTTCGGCTTCGATTCTCAGGATCGCGTCGAAGATGCCGATCACAAGCCGGGCTTCCTTGACCCCCCTTAGTTTCTTGGCTCTCGCGAGGAAGTCCTTTTTCATGCCTGGTTTGAGGGATAGAATCACGTATCCAGCTTCCATCAGTCTATTCCTCCCTACTTCAAGATTGCCTCGTCGACGCAAAGGAGCGTGACCGTTGATTCAACCCCTTCAACGGTAGAGATCTCTTCAATCACAACGTTCTCGCAGTCATGGATCTTCGGCACATTTAACTTCACGATCGCGTCGAAGTCGCCGAACAGCAACTCAGCGTTCTCCACACCTTCCATGCGACTAAGCCTCTCTACGACGGACCGGTTGAACCCGTAGACTTCTCGTTGGGTGGAAATCTTAACGAGAATATAAGCCTCCAAAATCCAACCCTCCAACCACTTCACCGTCATAGTCTCTCGCGATCGTATTAAAGACTTTCGTGATCAGTGCAGTCAGGAGATGGAAGCCACCATTGCTTCTATTGCTCGGTCTTGCGCGTTTGCCTAGTCTAGACGCGAATCACAAGTGTGCTGTAATGATGGCCGGGGAAGCCTACTGCAACAGGGGCTTCCGCCTAGACAAAGTCTGCGAGTGATCTCTGCTTCGGTTTCTCCCCCTTTCTTCGAGGCGTCTCTTCTACCAGTTCCAGTCGAGTGTTTTCATTCTCTTGCGATGGGAAGATGACGATCTGTCCATATACGCCGTCGTAACCTGGGATCACCTTTACTTTTCCTTCTCTGACACGGACTATGGCTTCAGCGACCTTGGGGTCAACCGTCTCAGCCATGTCTTTGAACGGAATGTCCATGAGAACGCTATACTCGTCGCGGAATCGAGAGACAAGATCATTGTAGATCTTCCAGACCTTCTGCACGCCAGGATAGGTTGCTCCCACAACTGCTGAAATAACCTCTGAGAGCGGTAAGAGGTGCATGAAGTATGGGACGCCAGCGGGCCTAAAACCATCTGGCCGGTCAGCCAGCTCTTCGACGCGTTGTTCAACGCCCTTCGTGAGCTCCCTTCCGCAGACCGGGCACTTGCCTCCAAACTTGATGGCTTCTGTCGGCGTAAGCGAAACCTTGCAGTTCCTGTGACCAGTATAGTGGTATTTGCCATAGTGGGGATGGGTTTCGATGGTGAACCTGAAGCGCCCCGGGTTCCTGCTCTTGACCGCGTCGACAACCTCATTGTAAGTAAACTCTTTCAGCTCGAAGACATTGGCTTCACGCCCGATCCGCCAAGGCCAAGCAGAATGCGAATCGCTATTGGAGACCAATGCGAAATTGTCCAAGCTGCTCAGACGCCAGTTCATAGACGGGTCAGAAGACAACCCCGTCTCCAAGGCATGGATATGCTTCGTCATGTCTTGGTAGCAGTCTTCGAGCCGGTTGAAGCCGCTGAAGGCGCCGAAGAGGCTGAACCAAGGAGTCCAAGCATGAGCGGGGATAACCATGTTGATAGACGAGACCTCCATGACCTCCTCAACTAGAGCTGCTGCAGACATATCCAGCATAGGTCGCCCATCAATGCGAAGGCTACCGTATTTCACCAGTCGGTCGTTGATCTGCTCAGCTACCTCAAAGCTGGGCGTCAAGATGACATGATGGATCTTCTTCGCATCACGTTCAAAAGTGAACAGCGTGGCGACCTCGCCGGTCACCATGAACCTCAAGGAAGAGCTTCCGACTGGTTGGTACAACCCCGTTCCTGGCACTTCGACAAGCTTCTCCTCTAGCTCCTCAAGCCATATCGGGTGCGTGAAGTCGCCTGTTCCTATGAGGTTTAGACCCTTCATGGGAGCGAAATGTGCGATCTCATCGGCATCCATCTGCTCGCTCGTCGCACGGCTATACCTGCCATGAATATGAAGGTCGGCGAAGATACGAATCTTCTCCACATCTCCAATGACGTTCAATCGAAGCGAAAGGGGAAGCTTTTGCTCGGCAATCCTCAATACTTCTTCTCTTTCTGCAGATATATCCGTTTTCTGGCGACCCATTTGGCATCCTTGCTGCTCTCGGCATGCTTAGCTCGAAAGAAAGAAAACACGAACAGCATTTCCGAATCCTCTTCACTCCAAGCGGACGACGCTGCCTCAACAAGAATCCTTGCCAATTGCCTTGCTGTGGATTCAGAGAAGTTAAGCCTGACCTTCACCCAGTTCTTCTCTTGCCGGAAGCAAGCCTGAACTGGAGATGGCTCAGCAGGGACATAAGCTATCTCTTCCATTATCTAGCCCGGTCCTTCTCGCTGGTTTTCTCTTCCAGAGGAAAGATTTTCTCCCAGTCGATCTTGAGCATGGCCACTATAATTATTATCAGAAGAACGGTTGACACGACGATGGTCAGGGCCCCCCCATCCCCCCCAAGCAAGGACCTGATTATGTCGACGGACAGGTATCCACCGTATGATAGAATGAGGCACATAAGCATCTTTCCGATGAAAGTGGGGACGAAAGCCCTTGTGAAGCTGTATCTCATGATGCCCAACGGTATGAAGAGAAGGTCATCAGGCAAGGGCAACAGGGCGAAAAGAAAGATTGTGATAGCGCCGTAACGGTTGAAGACCCTGAGGAAGTAGTTCATCTTCCTCTTTCTCTCTTCGCTCACAACAGCTCTGCCATAGTAGCCTAAGAGGTAGCCGAAGAACTCGCCCACGGCGGAGCCAGCTCCCCCCGCTATTGCTACTAAGAACGGGTTCAGAGTCTGACTTGCTCCTATGCTAAAAATGATGATCGTGTAAGGGAGAGGCAGGATGACAGAAGAGGCGCCAACGAGGCTGACGACGAACACGCCTAGATAACCGTACTGGTCGGCTAGGGTTCGCAGCCACTGATTCACCTGTTCAAGCCAATTCAACGACTGTTGGATGTCAGAGGCAACCTGCAAGCAAAATCCTTCTTATCTGCGGCCACTTCAGTGTGTTCTTCTCTTTCCCTCAGCCATCTTAAAAACCTAACTGGAAAACCTAAACAAGATCCTTGGCACGTTGCCGCGGACCACTGTCACTGTTTGAACAGTGTTGTGTCGGAACGTGCCGTTGTACACATCTGCACAATATTCAGGGCGGGCAGCTCTAGAGGCGTCTGGGCGCTTCTTGCGGAAGATTCAACGCGTACTGAAAGTAGGCAGACTCCGTAGTGCTATTTCAATGATTCGTGGCTGTATTCAGAATCCGTGGCATGCTTGGGCGACTACGTCAATGTTTCAACCGAGGTCGCTGTTGAGCTCAGAAAGAATCTTGCGGAAATGGGCATGAAACCATCCGAATCATGTCATCAATAAAGCTCTGGAAAGGGAGATCTAGGAAAGGGAACGACAGATGCTCTGTAATAAGGTTGAGGGAGCAAGCCTCATATGGACGAGGTAGGCAGGGAAGCGCGGATCAAAGCCATTAAAGAGGGCAGGGGCGAGGCATGACGCTTTCTTATTCGTCAGTGATAGTAAACCTCTGCCGCGAACGAAAACTGGACAAACTCATACGTGGACAGGCTCTTAACCTCACACTGTACAAGGCAGGAAACGCTGCACGGCGACCGGTCCGCATACAAAAGCCATCACAGAAGAGGAACGACAGCGATTCTTGGTTCATTAGCAGAAATGGCAAGGACGCTCGAAGGATCGAACCTGAGAAAGTGCAGAAGATAGCAGTCATGGAAAACCTACTCTACTATGATACATCATATCTTCAAGCAGCTATTGAGGGCGGGTTGACGCTCGTAACAGATGATGAACAGCTCTTTGGTGCATCAATGAAGCATGTAGAGAACAGGAGAAGCGACAGATATGAGCCATCCTCGCTTCTGTCTAGAGACGAACAGTCCTGAGGGAACCAGCAGCAATAAAGTGCGCCCGGATCTCAGGAAGAACAGGCGAGATAGCTCTGGTATTGCAAACATCTGCAGTGCAAAGTGGAAGGCCACAGAATCTCTTGGCCCGACGCGAAGCCCATGTGGAAGTCTTAAATCTGCTTTCCTTTCTATAGTAGGTTGGATCTGGACGGAATGGCGCTGGCGCGTTTGGACAGCTATCTTTCTGAGAAGCCGACGAAGACCTATGAGAACAAGCACGAGGAACCATCCAAGACTGTCCCACAGAACGAAAAAGCGAATGCAAGACCCAAAGAGAAGGAGAAGTCAAACTCAGACCAGGAGTTGGTCCCTCGGAATCTTCCTCCTTCGTTTCTCGTCTCTGCAACCTATGATGGAGACCTCCAGTTAGCCTGCGTTAAGCTTTATGAGCCGTGTTCTCAGCGCATCTACCTCTGGTATGACACGTCGGGGCATAAGCCATACTGCTTCACAAACATCCTGCCCGAGGAGCTTGAGAAGTTGAATCGAGTCATCGGTCATCCAGGCCTCGACCACTTTGAGACCACTGAACGGTTTGATGCGCTTCTGGACCAGAAGGTGACCGTAACCAAGATTGTGGCGAAGGATCCATTGGCCATTGGAGGACGGCCAGCTGGATGCATAAGGGACATAATCCCTGAGGACTACCCGAAAGTCTTTGGAGCAGAGAAGACTCCGAAGGTATGGGAGGCAGCCATCAAGTACTATGAGTGCTACATCTACGACCGTGGTCTCTCGCCAGGCATGCTCTACGAGATCAAGGATAAGGAGCTCGTCCCAGTTGTCGGAGCTGAAGAAGAAGCAGTCATGAAAATCCTGCAGACCACATTCAAGGATGAACCGAAGGATCTTCTCCCGTACTTGGAGTCTTGGACTAGGCTCCTCGAGTATCCTGCTCCCGAGATGAAAAGGGCGACCCTAGACATCGAGGTTTTCTCTCCCATTGCGACACGCGTTCCGGATGCCGACGAGGCAGCCTATCCCGTCATCTGCGCCTCAATTGCAGGCTCAGACGGCAGGAAGCGCGTCCTTCTTTTGAAAAGAGAAGGCAAGAACATTGAAGGCGAAGGTCTAGGTCTGCCATCGGATGTCTCAGTTGAGTTCTACGAGTCTGAAAGGGACCTGTGTTCCGCCCTCTTCAGATCCTTGAATGACTATCCTTTCGTCGTCACGTTCAATGGAGATGACTTTGACCTCCGATACCTTTGCCACAGAGCCCAGCAGATCGGCATGAGAAGGAGGGATGTGCCCATTGAAGCTGGGCGGAAGGTGTACCTTCTAACTCGCGGGGTCCACATCGACCTCTACAAGTTCTTCTTTAACCGGTCCATTCAGATCTATGCATTCGCCCAGAAGTACCGCAACGTAACCCTAGACGAGGTCAGCAGAGCTATCCTGGGAAAAGCTAAGCTTGAGATTACAGGGTCGATCTCCGAGCTTTCGTATGCAGAGCTCGCCGCGTACTGTCTCAACGATGCGGAGATCACGCTGGAACTCACGGCGTACAACGACGATCTCGTAATGAAGCTTCTTATGGCTCTGACTAGGATCAGCCGCATGCCAATGGAGGACGTGAGCCGCCAAGGTGTGTCACGTTGGATTAGAAGTTTCATGCAGTACGAGCACCGTAATAAGGGGGTTCTGATCCCGAACCCAGCTGACATAGTCACCGTGAAGGGCACCACGGCCACGAAGGCTATCATCAAGGGCAAGAAGTATATGGGCGCCATCGTTGTTCAACCGGTTCCGGGCGTGCACTTCAACGTAGCCGTGATGGACTTTCAAAGCTTGTACCCGTCTATCATCAAGGTTCACAACCTCGGCTACCAGTCGGTTCGTTGTTGGCATGGTGAGTGCAGAAGCAACCAAGTACCTGGGACCCCACACTGGATCTGTATGAAGCAGACAGCGATGGAGAGCGCTCTGATTGGTTCACTTCGAGACCTTAGGGTATGTTGGTACAAGCCTAAAGCCAAGGACAAGTCGTTGCCGAAGGAGCAGCGGAACTGGTACGATGTGACGCAGAGCGCTTTAAAGGTCATCCTCAATGCATCTTACGGAGTCTTTGGCGCTGAAGCTTTTGACCTATACTGTCCGCCGGTGGCTGAGGCAACAGCAGCGATCGGCAGATCTGTCATCACCCAGACGATCAGCAAGTCCGCTGAGCTAGGCATTCAAGTGATCTACGGCGACACGGACAGTCTGTTCCTGAAAAACCCATCACCAGAACAGATCAGGACGCTTGCCAGATGGTCCGAGGAAGCCTTGGGCATGGAGATGGAAGCGGACAAAGCCTACCGGTATGCGGTCTTGAGCTCTAGGAAGAAGAACTACCTCGGCGTTCTTACAGATGGCAGCGTCGACGTGAAGGGGCTTACGGGCAAGAAACGGCACATACCTCGGTTGATAAAGAGGTACTTCGACGAGATGGAGGATCGCTTAAGCAAGGTTAAGACTCCTGCAGATTTTGAGGCTGCTAAGAGAGATATCGAAAAGATCATCCGAGAATGCTACTGTAAACTCAGGAACCGACAATGGGGAAACCTGCACGACTTGGCGTTCGAGGTGGTGCTAGGGAAGCTCCCTACATACTATACCAAGACTACACCTCAACACGTGAAAGCAGCGCGGCTGCTGAAAGACAGAGGCGTTGACCTCAAGGCGGGGGACCTCATCAGGTTTGTGAAGGTTACGAAAGACCCTCATGTCAAACCCGTTGAACTCGCCGCGGACAGAGAAATCGACGTGGACAAGTACATTGCTTATCTCCAGTCAACCTTCGACCAGATCCTCGACGCGTTGGGTCTGGAGTTCGAGAAGATCATAGGTCTGACCCGCTTGGAGCAGTTCATGTGAGCAGTTCTCGCGAAGATTATGTCGCGACTGCTGCAGGATTCAGATTCCTTTTATATAGCTGCTCTCCAATTGGATTTCACGATCCTTTGCGAGGAAGAGGTATGCACATTGTCAATTCGCGTGAGGCGGTTATTGAGTTAACGCGCTTGAACCCTTATGGTCGCTTCCCGGACGGCCGTCCCTGTGTACCCGACGACCTCATCGAACGTATGAGGCTTGTCACAACGGACCAAGCTTGGGGCGTCCTAAGACAACACGGTTACAACTACCAGTTTGAGGGGAACTGGTTCCGAACCCACCCAGACAAGATTCTAGTGGGACGAGCTGTTACGGCAACGATGGCGCCAAAGCGACCTGACCTGCACGATCTTGTGGAAGAGACGGGAAGAGCTGAAGGGCGCATCGGCGGGCAGAACTCTTGGGTGATCGACACTCTTCAGATGGGCGATGTGATGGTCATTGACCTGTTCGGTAAGGTAAAAGATGGGACATTCGTAGGAGATAACCTTGGCACGTCTCTGCAAGCTCACACTAGAGCTGGCGCCGTCATAGACGGAGGAATCCGCGACTTTCAAGGCATACTCAGGCTGAAGGAAGTTGCCATCTTCTGCCGAGGAGTCGACCCTACTGCTATCGCGGATGTGACCCTCCTTGGCATCAACTTACCAATACGGATTGGGCAGGCATCTGTGCTACCCGGCGATGTCGTGCTTGGGACACCTACAGGCGTGATTTTCGTCCCGCCGCACCTAGTCAAGGACGTGGTAGAACGGTCTGAGGACATCCGTACGCGCGATACATTCGGCAAGCAACGCCTAAGCGAAGGAAAGTACACGCCAGGACAGATCGACACAAGATGGACAGAAGAGATCGAGAACGACTACCAAGCTTGGCTAAAAGAACGACGAAGTCAAGTATGAACTCGCGCTAAAAGCATCGCTGGAGAGCGAAGGCACTCATTAGCTCGGGCCGCATACTTCTGCGAGGCAATACCGTGTGACAAGACCTGTTGTTGCTATTGCTGATTCAAGAAGTCATTATGACGGTGTGGCAAAAGCTCTAGAGCTGATTGAAGACCAAATCTCACAAGGCATCAAGGGGAAAAACAAGGTTCTTGTCAAGCCTAACTTTGTTACAACAAGTAGGCAGCTCGCTGCCACCCACGTTGATGCGGTCAAAGCCATCCTTGACACTATCCGGAAGTACTATTCCGAAACAGTGATTATTGGAGAGGGACCCGCATTCTCAAGCTTTAGGAGCGGGCTGGAGAACTACAACTACCTTAAACTGCGGAGCGAGTATGATGTTGAGTTCGTGGACTTGAACGAAGATGACTACGTTGAGGTTGAAGCCTTTGATTCCCGTCTGAACCCGATGAATCTTCGCATCTCAAAGACCGTTGTCGAAAGCGACTACAGAATCTCGGCTGCATTAGCCAAGACCCACGACTTCGTCATCGTAACCCTCGCAATAAAGAACATGGTCGTTGGCAGCCTCGTTGGCGGCGAGAAGTGGAGGCTTCACCAAGGATACAAGGCCATGAACATGAACATCGCAAGGCTCGCTAAGACCATCATGCCTCACCTTGGCGTGGTGGATGGGTACCTCGGCATGGAAGGGAGGGGACCCAGTTCAGGCGATCCGATTCAGTCAAGATTCGCTACCGCTAGCGTTTACCCTGTTTCCTTGGACGCGGTGACAAGCAAGATCATGGGGTTCGAACCATTCGACATAGGCTACCTTTACCATTCGAACAATTGGAAGGTAGGCGTTGCGGATCTAAGGATGATTGACACTGTCGGCAGATCGATAGCAGATGTAGCAAGAAGGTTTAGGCCTCATCCTAGGTGCCGTGACATGCTTTCTTGGAGGTAAACCTAGCTGCCGCTCGAGCAAAGCAATGGCTGTACGGTTTGGGCCTGACCCCTTTGCCTTCAGCAACTCTTAATAGTGACCCAGTAGTAGAAGACTGGTGTCGGTCACTTTTGAGAAGGCAATCGCCTTTCCTCCTTCCCAGCTGAGACTCGAGAACCAGCTGCACAGTGGGGACGAACTTGCTCAGAGTATCAGCTTCACGGCAGTGGCTGCGGCAAGGATTTGCACGACCACCTCGAACTTGCGCTGCGGCATATGCTTCAGGATTACCGCTCCAGCAAGCGCGCTTACAGCGATCGCGGGAAACAGACTAACGTCAAACTGGAGCGATTGGCTGTTTATGAGCCCGAGGCTTAGGCTGAAGGGCACTTTTACCCAGTTCAGGACAAAGTAGTACCATGCGTTTGTGCCCATGAACTCGCTCTTCTGCAGCCTCATAGCCGCTAAATAGATTGTCATGAAGGGTCCAGCCGCGTTAGCCAACATAGTTGTGGTGCCAGCGAACAATCCAAGCCCACCAGCGAACCACCACTGCGTCGGGACCGAGGCATCTGACACTCTCCTGTCGCGAAATTGCTCTAGTCCGAGCATGATCAGGACGATTATGCCTATAGAGGGGCTTAGCTGCTGGTCGCTAACTCTTTCCAAAAGCAGATAGCCCACAACAACGCCGCCAATCGTCGAAGGCATAATTCGCAGCAAGTGTGACCACACTACTTGCCTGCGGTAGTAGGCTATGGCGAAGATGTCGGCGAACATGAGCATAGGGAGAACAATCCCCGTTGAAGCGCGCGCTGGAAATACCTCAGCCATCAAAGGGATCACCAAGACGCCTAGACCTGGGACCCCGGTCTTCGTGAAACCTATCATGGCTGCACAGAGCGAGACGATCAACCATTGGAGCAAGTTAAGGTCAAACACCGAGCATTCACCGTAGGTTTTCGTGCGTTCCCCTCGTTGCCAGCTTCAGGTCTCTGATTTGGGTAAGATTGAGGATTGCCTCAGTCTAGTCTGGAAAAAGATGCGGGTTCGAGCTGTCACCACTTCCTTGTCAATAACGCTACAGCCGCCCCTCAAGTCCCTTGAGTCCGGAAACTTGTCAGGCTCCTCGTGGCAGAGCGATGCGTAGACGCGGTCGATCAGTCTCATCTGCCGCAACAACCTAGATCAAAGTGGCCGGAGGTTCTACAGACCGAGCAGCCTAGCTGCGTTATCGTGGGTTATCTTCCTGTGCGTGTTCGCTGGAAGGTTCAGGTTGTCAACCACTTTGAAAGGCGTGTAGATCAGAAACCGACGTTTGAACACCCGTTGGTAGAAGTCTGTCCCAAACAGTAGCCTGTTCTTGTATCGCTCCACGAACGATCGGGCAAAATCGACATCCCTTGAAAGGGCATTCGACCCTGACCGGGCTGACAGATCAGCGTAGACGTTTGGATACATTTCTAGGATGTAGTCAACCTTGCCACCAGGCTCAATCTTACCAGTCGGATAGGAGGCTTTGGGAACGTCGCTCGAGATCTCGCGCCACCAGCCTTCGCCATGGGCTATGAAAGTGGTATCCGGGAACTCGGCGACCATCTTTTCGAACCCATGGATATCAGGGTTCCATCCGCTCCCTTCCCAACCCAGATGGACCAATATTGGGATCCTGAGCCCGCTGCAAATTCGGTAAATCTCCTTGGACTTGGGGTCGTCGATACGCCTTCGGAGCTTGTGTTCCCCATAGCCCCTAGCTCCGAGCTCAAGGGCTTTCTTGATCTTCTCAGCTTTGTGGGCGTCAGTGGGTTTCACGATGTAGAAAGGTATCAAACGGTCTGGGTATCTGCCGCAGACCTTCACTAAGGCTTCAGGAGGTTGACCAATGCAGCCGAGAACTACAGCTGCATCGATGTTGAACCAGTCCATGTAGGTCAGAATCTCAATTGGAGTACCTAACAAATGCGTATGAACATCAATCATTCACGACTACACCTCCATATATGAGCAGGAAGCATTCCAGTCATCTTGACCAGCCGAATGAATGACCATTATCTATCCAACCGAGCATAATTACTTTACTTCAGCGGGCGACGTGGTTGCGGCTTCAAATCTTCCTGTAGTATTCAAGGACCTTTGCCAAAGCCGAGGCTATATCATCTACGTCTTCTTCCGTGAAGTACTCGTTGCATGGCAAGGTTACGAGCTGGTTCAGAATCGCTTCAGCTTGGGGGCAAAGTCCTTGACGATAGGACACTTCCCGTCCGTACAGCGGGCATATCCAGGGGCACCCGGTTCCGCCATAGCCTCTCCTTTCTGTGAAGATCGGCATCATGTAGAGCGGTAGCCCGATGTAACCAGCTGACGCAGGTATGCCTTCTGCCGCCAAGGCTTTGACTATACCCTGTAGGGAGACTCCGAACACAGACAAATCAACTTTTAATGCGTAAAGCCAATAGGAATGCTCGTATCCATTCGGAACTTTCTGTGGTGTAATGCCTTCTATATTATGGAGTTTCTTTGTCAGACTCGTGGCCACAGTTCTGCGTCTTTCCACAACCCACTTGACCTTTCCAAGTTGGGCTAAGGCTACAGCGCCTTGGAGTTCGTTCATTCTGTAGTTGAAGCCCAGAGTCGTGTAGGTTCTGGGCCCGACTGTGCTTCTGTTCCAGCCCTTGTCCATGAAGAGCTCAGCCCTTCTGGCGAGTTCTTCGTCGTTTGTGACGGTTATGCCTCCGTCTCCCGTGAACATGTGCTTCGACTGCTGCAGGCTGAAGCAACCCAAATCCCCGATAGTTCCGGTCAATCTGCCTTTGCACTCGGCAAGTATGGCCTGCGCGCAGTCTTCGATCAGAGTCAAGCCTTTCTCTTCAGCCAGTTCTCCAAGTGCCGCCATGTCACTGGACAATCCGAAGAGGTGTACCGGCAGGATCGCTCGGGTCTTGTCTGTCATCTTTCTACGAACGTCCGCGATGTCCAATGTGAGAGTCTCGGGATCCAGATCGGCAAAAATGGGAATGGCATTCTGGCCAAGGATGGCAATGAGCGTGCCCATGTCAGTTATTGGCGAAGTCATGACCTCCATGCCCGGGCCCAGATCAACAGCTCCCGTGGCTACATGGAGAGCCGCTGTTCCCGAGGTTGAGGCTATGGCGTGCTTGACACCCAGAAAACGTGCGAACTCTTCTTCAAACCTAGAGACCATCTTGCCTGAGTACCTGAACAGGGACCCGCTTTCTACAACTTCCTTCAGAAGGCTTTGCTCCTCGTCGCCAATGTTCCTTCCTGACCTGTTGTCAACTGTTGGCAACGGAGTCGTCCTGACAGGCTTGCCCCCAAATAGTGCAAGTTTCTCCAAAGCGATCCCCTCGCAAACCCACAGTCAGGTTAAGACAGGCCGACGGTATAAAAGCAGTACGCGGAGGGCAATCTAGAGCTGGGTTCTGACATCTTTCTGAGTAAGCTATTTGAGAGTAGACGATACTAGAATCACAGAACACTGAACCTCGATCTGGGTATAGGTAGTCGAATATGTTTAAGGCTGGCCTGTCTTGCGTCGATATCACGCCTCCAGTCGGCATGGTTATGGATGGCTTTGCAGCTCGTCAACCATCCGTGCTCGGCGTTCATGACAGTCTGAAGGCAACGGCTCTTGTCGCCTCAGACGCAAAGACAACAGCCGCGATTATCTCCTGTGACCTACTGAACCTTGACGCTTCACTTGTTAGAGACATCAGGCAGGAAACGAACAGGAAGACAGGCATTCACGAAGGCCACATAACTGTCTCTTGCACTCACACTCATTACGGACCAGCTGTTAGCGACCTCAACGCATTCTACGCTGGAACTGATGACGCGGTCACCTATCGAGCTGGTCTTAAGTACTACTTGGCTGGAGCGGTCCACGAAGCCTTCACTCGCATGCAAGAAGCAACCTTGGGCGTTGGATGGGGGACCTCCATCATCGGCGTCAACAGGCGCCAGAGAGTTGCGGACGGGCGAATAGTCCTAGGGCAAGACCCGAGCAAGCCTATAGACCGTCAAGTTGGTGTTGCAAAGTTCCAGAGCCTTGGCGGCGAGTCCTTTATCTGTCTGGCAAACTTCGCTTGTCATCCTGTTTCTCAGACTTGGGAGATGCGGCACGTATCAGCTGACTATCCCGGCAGAGTACGCGATGTTGTGGAGACTTTGACTGGGGCTCGGTGCATGTTCCTTCAAGGAGCCTGCGGCAACATTAACCCGGTGCAGAAGCAACATTCCTATGAGCCAGCTCGGAAGCTGGGAACTCAGCTGGGCTGCGAGGTCGTCAAGGTGTGGGAAGACATCCAAACAGCGCCGGTAGACTCATTGGTCATAGCCTCGGAGACCATCGTGATCCCACGATACGACTATGGCTCAGCAGAGGAGGCTCAGATGTTCGTGCAGAACCTTGAGAAAGAGGTTGAGAAGTGGAGGGCTGAAGGCGCGGTGGAGGGTTTGATCAACTGGACTTTGATGCGCCATAAACGTGCGCTTGAGGCTTTCCGGAGCTGGACGACTGGGAAACCAATGCTGAGTTTGGACGCCGAGATTCAAGCTTGGGCGGTCGGGGACCTGGGGATCGTCTTCGTTCCTGGAGAGGTTTTCAACGAGATAGGAGCTGAAGTCAAGAAGCACTCACCCTTTTCGCACACGTTCTTCGTCGGGTACTCAAACGGGAATATAGGTTATGTTCCGATTCCCGAGGCCTATGCTGAAGGCGGTTACGAGGTTGACGACGCATGCCAAGTCGGTCCCGAGGCGTCAGGCTTGGTAACCGATAAAAGCTTGGAGCTCCTTGAAAGACTATATGACAAAGCGTGATGCATTGAAGACTTAGGAGAGTTGTGGTATGAGCAAACTTGCCGTAAAGGGCGGGGAACCAGTGAGGAGAAAGGCCTTCCCCAAGTGGCCAGTTTTCGACGGGAAGGAGCTGAAGGCCCTCAAAGAGGTCTTGTACAGCGGGGTCTGGGGCATCGGCGGAGCCAAGAAGAAGGAGTTCGAGGAGAAGTTTGCAGGATATCAAGATGCTCAGTACGGTGTCGCCGTGACAAACGGGACAACGGCCTTGGTGATCGGCCTTAGAGCACTCAACATCGGCGTGGGCGACGAAGTGATTATGCCTGCCTACACGTTCATGGCAACGCCAGCTGCCGTGCTTCACGTGGGCGCATTGCCAGTCTTCGTTGACATAGACCCAGACACTTACAACATGGAACCAGCTAAGATGGAAGCTGCCATAACAGACAAGACAAGAGCGGTACTTCCCGTACACATCGGCGGTTGCCCCGCTGACATGGATGAAATCCCAAGAATAGCCAAGAAAAACCACCTTTTCGTCCTAGAGGATGCTTGCCAAGCTTGGGCAGCCGAGTGGCGCAACAGAAAGGTGGGGGCGATTGGCGATCTGGGCGCCTTCAGTTTCCAGTCCAGCAAGAACATCACTTCTGGCGAAGGAGGCATGGTCGTCACAAACGACCGTAAGCTCTACGAACTGTGCTGGTCTTACCACAACTGTGGACGGGTAATGGAAGGCACATGGTACCGCCACGATCTCTTGGGCTCAAACTACAGAATGACCGAGTTCCAAGCCGCGATCCTGCTAGCGCAGCTTTCTAGACTTGGCGAGCAAACAGCAAAGAGAAACTCGAATGCGCGCTACCTTTCAGAGAAGCTGGCAAAGATAGACGGAGTAAAGCCGCTAAGGCGATACCCAAAGGTCACAACTCACGCCTATCACCTTTACATCTTCAGATACGACGCTTCTGCGTTCGGGGGCTTGGCTAGAGCGAAGTTCATCGAGGCGTTAAGGGCCGAAGGTATTCCCTGCAGCTCTGGATATGCGCCACTACACAAGGAGAGGTTCATGCAGAACCTCATCAATGATCCACTCTTAAGCCGAGATTATGGTGAGAAGGTTAACTTCGGTCGCTTAACGCTTCCAGCCACAGAGAAAGCCTGCTTGGAAGAGGCTGTTTGGCTGTATCAGTACATGCTTCTGGGTTCAAAGGACGATATGGACGACATAGTGGGGGCTATTGTGAAGGTAAAGGAGAACGCGCATGAGTTAATTTCGTGAAACGTGTTGAAGTAGCGCTCAGGTATGAAATGCTTAGGCCCTCCTGAACCGAGCAAGGAGGACCCTCTAGACAGGGTCTATATGGGATGGCGAAAAACCGACCAACGCGGCGTACCAGCGCATCCTGGTCACACAAACTAATTTCAGGGCCAGCTGGACAAAGGAATAGAGGTTGTGAGGGCCCTGACTGGTTCGCCAGAAAAGCGTTTGCCTCTGGCTTGCCTAGTCACTTGTCGGAGTATACTCGGAGACCTCCCGACTTTAGCGGCCCGATGATTGCTGGTCGGCTGAGAACCCTGAACAATGCGTAACCCAACACGCAGAAGGCAATGAGACTGCTGATTATGAGGCTTGCTGTGCTGAGGAGCCAAGGGGGCCAGTCCACTGGCAACGCGAGACCGAAGATGTCTGGTGGAGGTGGGAAGAGTAGCCACACGTAGCTGCCCACGATCAATCCGATGACCAACGCGCCGATGCCGCAACCTAAGAGCAGCTTTCTCCTGAGCTTAAAGACCACGGTTGCAGCGATGAGATTAGCAATCGGTCCGAAGGCTATGTCATAAACCCCAAAGGGCATTGATGACGAAAAGTAGGCATTGGACACGATGCATCCCAACGACACGCCTAGGATCGCTGGCGGGCCGAAAAGTGCGGCTAAAGGTATCAGAGAGTCTGCAAAGCGGAGCTGAATCGCTGCCGCAGCCGAAATCCCCTGTAGAATGACTAGGACAGCATACAAGGACCCAAAGAGAGCCATTAGGGTCACATCCTTGCTTTCGAACTTCGCACTCTCACCTCCAACACCGGGGTTTATAGGGCGGAACGGGTGGAGGCGCCCACTCACCCGCCATTAGTAAACCATCACTTGAATGTTAATAAGGGTTGCGTGTTCATGCAGCTCCATATTCCCAGAAGCGTTTCCATGCATGCGCTCAATCTTCGGAAAAACATAATCTTCAATAACCCTAATGAGCCTACGTTGATCCTGCGAAAGAAAAATCTTTCTCCAAGAAGTTTTACGTCTAGTCCTTTTTTGCTTACAAGAAGGGAATTGTTTAGCGAATTGAGTGGAGTTTTGAGCTACTAACCTTTTCTCTGGTTGACTATGATAATATCGTTGGCATCACTCAGGTTCCCAAGAAAGATGGGAGACTGTTGCAACCTCGACGGAGAATATTCTGCTGTCATAAGACTCCATATGCGGTGCATAGGAGGCGATGGATTTTGGACGGTTTCTGAGCTGAGTCTTGAAAGCCGATGTCACGTGCAAGCTATTTCGCAAAACTTAAATGAAAGTTATTTTGAACCCAAGATTGAGAGCGCGCTCTGGAGGACCCGAGTATTGGATAAGGCCATAACTGTCCAAGGTCCAGTTCTACCTGAAGAGCTGGGTATCACGCTACCTCATGAGCATGTTCTAATGAACGTTGACTCTGTTGAGCCTCTGGAGGCTTCCAAGCAGATCATATATCACCAGCCAATAACTATTGAGAACCTGTGTGAGCGAGGCTGGGCCGTCAATAAAAGAGGAGATGCGGGTATAAAGGATCTCTCAATGACAGACCCCGATGAAGCTAAACAAGAGTTGATGAAGTACAAAGCGGTGGGAGGAAAGAGTCTAGTCGAAGTTACATGCATGCCTGAAATGGGGAGGGATCCAGAGAGTCTAAGAGAAATCTCTGTGCTTACTGGATTGAACATTCTTTGCGGCACAGGTTGGTACACGGAGCAGCGGCATCTCGCCTATGTTAAGAAGAAAACCGCCGACGAACTTGCCGAGATCATGGTGAAAGAGCTGAAAGTGGGAATCGGCAGTACAGGCATAAGGGCAGGGGTCATTGGGGAAATCGGCTTCAGCGAGCCTGTGGCTCCCAATGAAACGAAAGTGCTCCATGCCGTATGTAAAGCTCAAGTAGAAACCGGTGCACCCGTTTGCGTCCACCCGGGGCTTTTAGACGCTCAGAAACATGAAGGAGCAAGAAAGGTGGAAACTTACCTAGATGTTCTCCAAGAGACGGTTGACCTCAGCAAGGTCTATGTGAGTCACATGGACTGTACCTCAGTCAAACTGGCTTATGGGATAGTGATGGGTATCGATTTGGACTACTGCAGGAAAATTCTGGATGGGTATGAGGTGACCGCCTGCTTCGACACCTTTGGCTCAAACTGCGACAACAGATACGGTAGTGAGAGTTCGGGGGATTTTCCTGGCTGGGCTTGGCCGACGGACAGCTGGCGGATCTCGGTCATTGCTGAACTGGTTAAGTCGGGGTATGAGAGGCAGCTCTTCATCTCTCAAGATATCTGCGCCAAAACGCATTGGACTAAGTACGGAGGTTACGGCTACGCCTACAACCTGAGGTTCACTGTGCCCGCGTTGAGATATGCTGGATTGACCGAGAAGCAGGTCAATGCAATCCTAGTGGACAACCCAAAACGAATGCTTACTTGGCCTATCGACTGATCGGCGAAAGGAACGGCTGACAGGACAGAATTTTCGGGACATAAATTGGCTTGCCGGTCGATGAATTTTCGTAAGGAGCAAGACCGCGCTCTGGCAGGTTTGCGTACGTCACTGTTCTTCAGTTTTTCTCATTGAAGATAAGGTTGTTGGGGATACTGCTTGATGCTATCGTATGATAATGTCAGGCGTACATTTTGCAGGATTTATATCTTTTATAGTTCACTGATTGATTGTCACTGGGAGAAGCCATGTCTGAGTCAGATGGCATGCATAGAGCCTCCAAGCTTTTTATCATGTTAGCTCTTATCTTGCTTGCCTCATCAATTGTAGAAAACGCAGCATGTTCTAACACAAGTGGCTACGAAGAAGAGATTACGCTGGAAATCGACTTTTCGAGTGGGGAGGCAATGTTGGATTTCGAGTTTGGGAATTTTGGCGGCCCACTCGACACTTCAGATTTCGCAGATGAACCAAGTTTCATAACGATATCACTTATGGCCTTTCATGCCCCAGACTATAACAAAGCTCTTATCATGGTTCATTTGAACCAATCTCGAATCGGCAGTGTTCCAGAGGGAAGACTGAAAGCCGATGCTTTGAAAGTAAGGTTTGAAAATCTCTTCAACATAACCGTACCCTATGTGGGAACTCGTCTAAGTGATGTAGACGTGTTATACAATTACGAAATTGATGAGTGTCCCATCCAGAAGTTCAGAGATTTTTTCTTAGAATATAAACCATCTCAGGGATTTGGCAAAATAGTGACTCCAGCCGTTATCGGGAAACATGTTATGATATTTCTAATGTTGACTAGGAATGGGGACCTAATGGAGTGGACGACTAGGGCTTTAGTTTATTATCCCGACCATTTTAAAATAGGTAGCGGTCAAGAATACACTATTGGTCTAAGGTCTTTGACTGGTTATTCTGAGGCCATTCAAGCTTCACCTGAAGCTTCAAAATCCACCCTTAGAATCAACGTAAGGGAGATGAGTGATCGCAAATTTGAGCTAGCATTTCTTGAGACCTCCCCATCCCAGATGGGGATGCGCGATTACAGACCAACAATTTCGCTAATCTCATTTGAGAAAGTGATGACGGCAAGCAGCGTTGATGATTTGTCCATTCATTTCAAAATCGCCTCACCTGACTACACCAAACCAATCATCTTTGGGGCTGTAATTGCGGCTATATTAGGTATCGCGGGATTTGCTGTCAGAAGGAAGCTTAGAGCGCATCATTCACTCTCTAGGGTATTCTAATGAGACCCAAAGGTTCTATCCATATCAACCAATATTTTCCCCAATCTGCATTACGGAAAGAGATGGAGCCAAGCTCTTCGTTAAAGACGTAAACTCCAACTCCTGTTCTCCTGTGTTGGAGCATCTGGCAACAAAGTCTCTTAACTATGCTTTCAATGGCAAGAAACGTTTTGCGCATCAGTCAGATGACGGAATGTGCTCAATCGGTTTTCAGTTGTGTGCTTTTCTTTAGGCATTCCTTATGGTTATTGAGCGTTTCTTCGACGAGTTGCTTCAGGCGGTCTTTCGCCGGGGCTCCAACGGTTCCAACAATGGGTCTTCCGTCGCAGAAGAGAATCAGGGTGGGTGTGCTCATTACCCCGTAGTGCATCGCGATGTGCTGGTTCTCGTGGCTTGCGAAGACGTTCAGTCTTGTGAACCTGACTCTGCTTTCATATTCTTCGGCGACTTCGCGGTAGATGGGTTCCAGCCTCTTGCACCAAGGGCACTTTTCATGCCAGAAATCCACGATTGTCAGAACGTCAGACTTCAGAACTTCTTTCTCCCAGTCTCCCGCGTTAACGTCCAAAACGCTGCTCACAGGCGTTCAACCTCGTGCAAGCAGGTCTATCCTCTTCGGGCTATTTATTTGTTCTCGGATAGACCTTACATGCTGGATTGTGGAGGCAATCTCGGTGATTCCATTGGCAACGATTCTGGTGAAGAATCTGCCGAAGACCTTCTGAAAGAGCTTAGAAGGCTGAAGGTTGAACTTGGCTGTAGAACATGGGCTGAACTCCTAGCCAAGCTCGTTGAGGCAGAAAAGGAGATTCTATTGAGCGAAGATGAACTAGAAGAGATGAGATGAGAAGGGTAGTGAATACTGAATGCGAAGCTTAGACAAAGTGAACTTTCCGAGTGAAGGCCGAAATAACTCAGACGCTAAACACTCAAAAAGGCATAACGACTGACTGCTTTCGAGACGTGAAGAACCTTTTTCAACGCTCTGCAGAGAAAACCTAATCTGCTGACTTCTCAGCTATGTTCCCTTGCTATGGAGAACTTGCGCCTTACGGAACAGTTAAGGTCGGCAATCTTGGCTTCTATTCGAGATGGGG
>Ga0315310_10000606_pt1 | contig 23138 bp, 23 predicted proteins | sample TDP5_MG_FD_203630 | JGI IMG/M metagenome (GOLD analysis project Ga0315310, IMG submission 203630) | Freshwater sediment microbial communities from Lake Towuti, South Sulawesi, Indonesia - TDP5 | ecosystem: Environmental > Aquatic > Freshwater > Lake > Sediment | place: Indonesia: South Sulawesi...
ACAGAACTTCGTGTGGTGGCAACAGGTTGGAAGCACTTTGCAGGAAAATGGTTGATATTATTGAAAAGCGTCAAGGGGAATTAACCAAGCTCTGCAGCGAACTGGTTCAGGCGAAAAGTGAGAATCCCCCTGGAGATGTCTCAGCCGCGGCGAACGTGTGCAGAGACTTTCTGAAGCAAGAGGGCATCAGTTACCGGACGTTTGAGCCGGAGAAGGGGCACATAAGCGTGATCGGTGCTGTGGGGAAGGGCAAGCCTTCGCTGGTTCTGTGTGGACACATTGATGTGGTTCCAGCCGGCGACGCCAGCAAGTGGACTGTTGATCCATACAAGGGCGAGGTTAGGCAGGGCAGACTGTACGGACGAGGGGCAACTGATCAGAAGGCAGGCGTTGCCGCTCAGCTCATGGCAATTGCAGCTGCAAAGGATTTCGAAGCTGAGTTGTCTGGAAAAATCACTGTGGCGAATGTGCCCGATGAGGAGGCTCAAGGACCTGCTGGTGTCATTTGGCTGGTTGAGAACAAAAAGTTGACAGGTGATGCTTGCTTGATTACCGAGCCAACCGGTTACAAGGATGGACATTACTCTATAGTTGCTGGTGAACGGGGAACCTGCTGGCTCAAGATCACGGCGTACGGCAAACCAGCTCATGGAAGCGTGCCAGCTCGAGGCAGAAACGCTATTGAAATGCTAACCACTTTCATGCCAATGTTGAAGGCATTGGAGACTGAGGCTGTTGAGACACCAAACGATGCCAAACTGCTCGTTAAAAATGGGGAGAGAGAACAACGGAGACTAGCGTTGAAGGACGGCATCCCGCCGAGCAAACTCGTAAAGACGCTTACCCATTACACAGTCAATGTTGGCGTCATAACTGGTGGAACAAAGACCAATATTGTGCCTGAAAAATGCGAGGCAGAAGTCGATATCCGCGTACCTGCTGGCGGGCATCCAGACGGGGTGAAGAAATTCGTAAGCAGTATACTTCCTGAAAACTTCGATGTTAAGGTGATCAACAGAACTATGCCATCATATACTCAAGCGAGTAACCCTTTGATCAAGGCTGTTCAGAAAGGCGCTAGACCATTCTTTGGCTACTCGCCTCCTCCCACGTACATGCCAGCGACCACTGATGCGCATTTCTTCCGTGCACTCCTCGGCATTCCAGCAATGTCGTTTGGACCCGGCTGCGGCGAATTAACCCACACGTACGATGAATTCGTCTACGTCAAGGACATAAAAAACGTGGCAAAAGTGTACGCAAACGTGATGACAGATTTTGTGGGAAAAGGCTAAAGCGCTGGTTGGCTTTTCTTCAACTTCTTTCTCAACGTGTTGACCACCGTTTCTGCGTCGACTTTGCCGCGCACTTTTCGCATGACCTGACCCATTAATGCTCCGAAGGCAGCTTCCCCGCTTTTTTCCACTAGGGCTTTGTTTTCTTTGATTACTTGGTCGATTAGTTTTTCGAGTTCTTGTATCGAAAGCAAGCCCAAGCCTAGGCTTTCCACTGCTTGGTTTACCGTTGCGCTTTCGTGTTTTGCAAGCCAAGTGACTATGTCGGGTACAGCTTCTTTCACTGTTTTTCCAATGTCGATAAGGTGGAATAATTCGCGCAGTTGTTGGTCGCTTATGTTTTCGGTTGGGATGCCTTCGCGTTTGAGGCTTTTCACGGTTTCCGTTAGGACAGCTGCAACCACTGTGGGTGAAACCTTGGTTTCTTTGACTATGGTTTCGAACAGCGACGCGTATTCTGAGTCCAAGATTTGTTTGGCTAGTTTCTGGTTTAAGCCGTGGGTTTTGGTTAGACGTTCCATCTTCTGCTCAGGTAACTCTGGCAAGCGAGTTCGTAGTTGTTTCAGGTAGTCTTGTGTAATTTGGATAGGCGGCACGTCGGTTTCTGGATACATCCTTGCAGCGCCGGGTCTGGGGCGCATGTACCGTGTTGTGCCGTCGATGTTTGGAGCGCGTGTCTCTCCTGGCACGCCTTTAAGGGCTTCTTTGGCTCGTTCGACAACTGCTTGTAGGGCATCTGTGGCATTCTCAAGGGCATCGGCTACGAATACAACTGCATCTTGCTCGGTGGTCTTCATTGTTTTCTTGAGTTGGTCGACTTCCTGGGTGGTTATTCCGTAAGCTGGCATTTCATCAGTGTGGAATAAGCCGCCAACTCTACCCCAAAAGCGTGCTCGATCAGCCATTTCTGTGCCGAGGCGTACTTGAGGCATGAGCTCGGTTTTGAGCAAGCCACCGAAGTTCAGAAGTTTCACTGCTAGAACTGGCTTATGCTCCGCTAGGGCTTTTTTGATGACTTCGCTCTGCGTTTTTTCGAAGATTTTTGAGACGTCTGTGAATTCTTCTGCGAGAGCAGATTCCTTTGCGCCTCGTTTTTGGAGTTCTTCTTTGATTTTGATGAGGTTGAGTTGCCGCTGCACTTCGTATTCCACGACTTTTGAGACGAGTTCGAGTTCTTGCAGCCCTTTGATCTCTGTCAAGGCGCCGTTGGCTATGCTTATGTTGAGGTCTTGGCGTATTGTGCCTAATCCTCTTTTGACTCTGCCCGTTGCTCTCAGTATGCGTCCTATGGCTAGTGCTGTTTTCTCTGCTTCCTGCGGCGTGTACAAGACGGGTCCTGTTGTAACTTCGATTAGTGGTATGCCGAGGCGGTCGATGCGGTAGCGTATGGTTCTGCCGCCTTCTCCCTCGCCCGTTTTTCGGGCTGCATCTTCTTCCAGCGCGATGAGTTGGATTGGAATCTTCTTGTCTTCAGCTTCTATTTCGCCGTTGAGAGCTACGACGCACGTGCGTTGGAAGCCTGTTGTGTTGGAGCCGTCTATGACGGTTTTGCGCATGACGTGGATTTCGTCTGCTGGTTTGGCGTTTACCATAAGAGCTACAGTTAGGGCTATGTCGACTGCTTCTGGGTTGAGATTGTGCGGTGGTTCTTCGTCCATTTCCACTAGACAAGATGTTGCCCTGTTGGCTTCGTAGAGGATTCTGACGCCTTTTTGAAACTCGAAGTATGCTGCGGGATCGATTTGTCCAAGTTCGCTTTGGGTTGGGCGTAGGCGTCTGAGAAACGTGATTTCTGGGTCTTCTTTGAATAGCTCGGGTTTGCAGGCGCAGAACAGTTTTTGTGCTGTGTCGAGTTGTTGGTGGATTTCTAACCCGACTTTCAAGCCCAGTTTGCCGTAGTCAATGCTCATGGGTTTTCTCAACCTTCATCTGTTTCGCTTAGTGTTCGAGGCGAGATTTCGCCGGCTATGTTGGTTGTGAGCAGTTTTTTTGCTTCTTTGGGGTTGCTGGTTTGTCCTAGTGTCCACATAAGTTTGACCAATGCGGTTTCGCTGAGCATGTCTTCGAGTGGGACGACGCCTGCGTTGAGGAAGTCTCTGCCCGTGTCGTAGACGTTCATGTCCACTCTGCCCCAGATGCATTGGCTGGTCATAGCTACGATTATGCCTTTCTCGATTGCTGTGCGAACTGAGTTGAGGCTGTTGTGGCTGATGTGTCCGAGTCCTGTGCCTTCAAGAACTATGCCCTTGTATCCCTTGGTTACTAGGTAGTCGACTATGTCGTGGTTGAAGTCTGGATAGAACTTTACTAGTGCTACCTTTTCTTCGAAATTCGGCTTTAAAACGAGTCTTCTGCCTCTGTCTCGTTTGCGGTATTCTTGGGTAAGCATGATTACCTTGTCGCTTTCGACTTTGGCGAGTAGTTCGGTGTTGATTGATTTGAATGTGTCTCTGCGGCTGGTGTGGCATTTTCGTACTTTGGTGCCGCGGTGCAGGACTATGGCTTTGTCTGATGGTGTTTCATGCATGGCTAATGCGACTTCGGCGAACGGTGCTTTTGCTGCGGCTGTGACGGCTCCAGTTAGGTTTGTGGCTGCGTCTGAGCTGGGTCTGTCTGCTGAGCGCTGCGAGCCCACTAGGACAACTGGTACGGGCAGGTCTTGCAGGGCAAAGCTTAGCGCGGCTGCAGTGTAGCTCATGGTGTCTGTTCCGTGAGCCACTATGACCCCGTCTTCGCCTTTCTCGATGTGTTTGGCTGCTGCTTTGGCGAGTTCTGTCCAGTGCTTAGTGGTCATGTCTTCGCTGAATATGCTGAACAAGATTTCTGCGTCGATTGTAGCTATGTCTGACAGCTCTGGCACGACGCTGTACAAGTCGCTGGCGGACAGTGCCGGTCTTACTGCGCCTGTGCGGTAGTCTACTCTGCTGGCTATTGTGCCGCCTGTGCTGATTATCGTTACTTTCGGCAGATTCGGTTTTTGTCGTGGGAGAGCTGGTGGTGTGAATGTCGGTTTGGTTCCTGCCCCGATTTTTTCGATCTTCGTTGTAGCTGTTACGCTGATGCCTATGTTGTAGCCTGTTTTCAATTTGATAACAATGTGTTTAGTGTTGCTGTATTCTGAACGTGGGATGAGTATGCCTTCGTAAGTTTCTGTGTCTTTCGTTATTTTTATTATGTCGCCTATTTCGGCTTGCGCTTGCTTGAGATGTTGCAGGGCTTCTCCTTTGTAGCCCATTGACTTTTCATCCAAAGGCTGATTCACCAACGATAGACTGCGTCTTAGATAGGATGGTTACACATAAATCGTGTTTCGCTATTCTGTTTTTCGTGTAATGGGGAATTGGAGTTGTCGTCGGCATGAGCGGTGATGAGGGTCCAGAGTCGGGGTCTTCTTCGAACAGGGCTTTGCTTCCGACGTTGGTTTTTTGTGCGTTTTCTATAGGTCCGCTTGCGGTTTTGATGAGCCTCTTTCTGTACCCCATTGCCGCCGAGTTTCGAGTGGAGGTAGGTGTTATGGGTCAGGTTAACACTTCTTCTTCAGTGGCTGCGGTTGTTTTCGCATTGGTTATGGGTTTTCTGAGTGCTCGTTTTAGGCATAAGTCGTTGTTGATGATCGGGTTGGTTTTCTTCGCTGTGTCGTCTGTTGGTTGTTTCTTAGCCTCGGGTTTTGCTGCTATGCTTTTGGCTTACTCCATTAGCGGCGTGGGATTGGCTATGTTTAACCCGATGATGAATGCGTTGGTTGGGGAGCATTTCGCTTTGGAGAAAAGGGCTAAAACCATCGCATGGACTGTGGGCGCTGGTGCGCTGTCTTACGTTGTTGGACCTTTGGTCTTGAATGAGCTCTCAGATTTTGGAGGTTGGCGGTTTTCGCTTCTGGGCTTTGTTATTCCTCTTTTGTTTGTGAGCCTTGTGCTTGCGTTCTTTGGGATTCCGTCTGTTTCTCATAGTCATGAGACAGCAGTGAGTCAGAGCGGTTTTCTTTCCGGGTTCAAGGGGGTTCTGTCATGTAAGTCTGCTTGGGCTTGTTTGGCGGGTGACACTCTTCGTGCTGCTTCTTTTGCGGCGGTTCTGTATTATGGCGTGGCGTTTTTCATGCAGCAGTTTGGAGTGTCCACAGATGTTGCAACACTCGTATTATTAGTGGCAGCTTCATGCTACACAGTTGGTAGTTTGATCAGCGGTCGACTAGTGGACAGGATTGGACGGAAGCCCTTTACAGCAATGACTGCTTTATTGGCTGGTGCGTTCACGGTGTCTTTCGTTCTTGTGCCTGATTTTTGGTTCTCTTTGCTGTTGAACATTGCTGCTGCTGTGGTTTTTGGCATGGTTACTGCATCAGCTATCAGCTTGACTCTTGAGCAGGTTCCCGCTTATCGGGGCACGATGATGTCGGTTGATTCAGCGTTTGTGAACTTGGGTTATGCTTTAGGCGCAGCAGTTGGAGGAACGGCGCTCATTTGGTTTGATTACGAGGGTTTGGGTGCAGTCCTTGGGTTATTCGGTGTCGTCGCTGCTGCAGTCTTCTATCTGTTTGCCAAGGACCCGACAAGGAAGTGAATATCAGATGGTTCTTGACCTGGCTGACTGCACTTGATTGCTGTTGCGCCATTCTTTTTTTGGAGTTAGTTGCCTCAAGATGATGATTTTTGCCATTGACAAGATGGGCTGGTTCTATGGGGTGAAATTCATAAATACCGTAATGAACATACACGCCCATCTGGTTTTCAGATGAAAAAGCACGACGACTTTGAAAAGCGGAATTTGCTGCTTTACTTTTTTGTTGCCTTTGTTTGGTCTTGGATGTTTTGGCTTTCGTTGGTTGTGTTTTCGAAGTCTCCTTTGGAGGACCCATATGCTTTGCCATTGTTCGTTATAGGAGGATTTGGACCGCTCGTCGCGGCTGTTTCTGTGACTCATTTCGCCGAGGGAAAAGATGGAGTTAAGAGGTTGTTGAAAAAAGGAATCGACTACAGATTCGGGAGAATTTGGTTTGTTCCGATTTTCCTGTTTTTTCCCGTGGTGTATGGATTCATCTTCTTGTTCGGGGTGCTGACTGGACTCACACTTGAGTTGGTGTGGCTGTCCAATCCGCTGATTCTTGTTCCCGCCTTCCTTCTGTTGTTCGTGATGAATGGCACTGCTGAGGAGTTTGGTTGGAGGGGGTATGCTCTCGAAAAGCTCCAGAAAGGTTACAGTGCTGTTGTCTCAAGCCTTATACTTGGGTTCATGTGGTGGCTCTGGCACATCCCGTTGTTTTTCGTTGGGTATTACGGGGAAATGCCTGTTTGGCTGTTTCTCATTCAAATCGTCATTTATGCCATACTGTTCACTTGGATCTACAATAACACTAATGGAAGCGTCTTGGCAGCTATGATTTTTCACGCTATGACCAATCTAACAGTCATATACATATTTCCGGTGTCTCAGTTTGGCCTCTGGTCGCTGCCTCTTTTCTTTGGCTTGATCTTGATGTCGCTGGTAACTTTGCTAATAATAGCGATATGGGGACCTAGGAGACTAACCCGTTAAGTTCTGCGAGTAACGCTCGTTTGGTAATCTTCTACTTGTTTGCAAGAGACCAAACGAGGAAGTGAATCATTATAGCAAACGTCATAAGAATCGTGGAGGCATAGCATTTCAATGTGGCTGAATTGAAAGAAGTGTACGATTTTGTTGACAAGAATTCTGAGTCTCTCTTGAACGAGTTCAAGGATCTTATTAGAACGCCGAGCATCAGCACTGAAGACACTGGAATAGACGAAACTGTTAGTTGGCTGACTGCTAAGTTGAAGGAGAATGGCGTTGAAGATGTGCGGGTTTTCAAGACGCCGAGGCATCCTATAATCTTGGGCAAAGCTGGAAAGGGCGCGAAACGAACCTTGCTTGTATATGGGCATTATGATGTTCAGCCTCCGGGCGATGTTCACGATTGGACTGTTGATCCTTTCGCTGCCGAAACTGTTGGAGACCGTATCATTGGAAGAGGAACCTGCGACATGAAGAACAATCTGATGGCGAGCGTGCACGCTGTTAAGGCGCTTCTTCAAACGCGGAAGCAGTTGCCCACGAATCTCGTTTTTCTCTTTGAAGGCGAAGAAGAGATTGGAAGTCCGAGTCTTAAGCCGTTTATTGAGGAGCATAAACAGGAGCTCTCAGCCTGCGATTCGATTATCTGTGCAGAGGGTGGAGAGAACAAAGCCGGACAGTCTGTTCTATCGTATGGCGTGAAAGGGTTGCTTTATGTTGAGTTGTCTGTCAAATCACCGACGGGCACTGAAATCCATAGTATGTATGCGGGAATACTTGAAAACCCTGCTTGGAGACTGCTCTACGCTTTGATGTCTTTGAAAGATGGCGAGAAAGTCATTATACCTCACTTTTATGATGACGTGAAGGAGCCTGGTCTTGCTGAAAAAATGAAGTATGGGCTGGCCAAAGTTGTTGTGAAGAAGGAACAGCTCGAAGAGGCGTTTGATTTGAAGGCTAAGAAGACTATGAGCATTTCAGATGTTTTGATGGAGGTTATCTACAAGCCAACGTTGAACATAGATGGGCTCTGGAGCGGTTACACCGTTGAGAAGGGGATTAAGACTATAGTTCCTGACAAGGCTGGAGCGAAAGTTGATATGAGGCTGGTGCCGGGTCAAGACCCAACGGCGATATTTGACAACTTGAAAGCGCATTTGACAAGTCTCGGCTTCACTGATGTAGATGTTGAGAAGCTTGGTTTCGCTCTTCCTGCCTATAAAGTTGATCCAGATGAAAAAGTAGCCCGAGCTGTTGCAGGAGCTGTCAAGAAGGTTGTAGGTAAGAAAACGATGACGATTCCAATTGCGCCGGCTTCGGGTGCGATGGTTTGGCTTCCGATTATCTTGGGTAAACCTATGGGTTTTGCGGGGACTGGTGCTCCTTACATGGCTCATCGTCCAAACGAGTTCATAACGCCTGAGCAGTATTTGAAAGGGGTTAAGCTGTTCGCAACGATTTACAATGATTTCGGTTCTTAGCTCAAGCCTAGTCTGAAAGTGGGAAGTATCTCTAGGCAAAGAGAAACATGAATTTGATTCCTGAAGCTCAGAAAGAAACTTGGCGAATAGCAAAACTTCCTCATCAAGGGTCTGCGCGCTGGAAGACACATGAACACATGCTTAATTGGCAGGCGTAATTAAGTAGAAGAGTGCACACGGATTAATCAATGAATAGGAAGCTGGTTAAGATGGATCAGGATGTTTATAGAAACCTGGCTCGGCGACTCGATATGATCCCCAATGGTTTTCCTCAAACTGAGTTCAAGGTCCTTGCGAAAGTCTATACACCTGAGGAGGCAGCTCTTGCTTCTGAGATGCGGTTAATGGCAGAGAGTGCGGAGCAAATTGCTCAGAGAACCGGTCGAGATCCAACCGAGATTGCTGCACTTTTGGAGGAGATGGTGAAAAAGGGGCTAATTCGAGCCGAGGGGAGGAAAGAACAGCGAAGATTCGGTCTCTTGCCGTGGGCGGTGGGCGTCTACGAGCAGCAAATGTACAGGATGGACGAGGAAATGGCCCGAATGGTTGAAGAAAGCTATCCAGTCTTCGCTGAAAAAATGTTTACTCCTTTGCCTTCACTTCACAAAGTTATTCCTGTAGAGAAGAGCATTCCCGTTGAGGTGCAGGTTTTTCCTTATGAGCAAGCCTCCGCCATGCTAGAAAACGCTAAATCGTTTGCCGTGAGGAAATGCATCTGCAGAGTCCAGAAGGCGCTGGTGGGCAGCCACTGCAAGTACCCAGAGGAGGTCTGTCTGGCTTTCGCGCCAATCGAAGGCTATTTTGATTATGAGTCAAACGCTAGAGTCGTCACTAAGGAGCAGGCTCTCCAGATTCTGAGGGAAACTGAAGAAGCTGGTTTGATCCATTCCTCAAGCAACATGAAGGAAGGACATTTCTACATCTGCAACTGCTGCACCTGTTGCTGTGGGATCATGCGAGTCGTCTCACAGCTCGGCATAGAAAACTCCATTGCTAAATCTGATTTCTACGCGACAGTGAATTCTGAATTATGCATAGGCTGCGAGACATGTGTGAAACGTTGCCAATTCCATGCGCCATCACTTGTTGATAACATATCTAGCGTAGACCAAAAACGCTGTGTCGGCTGTGGGCAGTGCGTCATGACATGTCCATCTGGTGCGATGACTCTCGTCAGAAAGCCGCAGGATCAAATCACGCCGACACCTCAAAACATGCCTGAGTGGATGATGAAAAGGGCTGAGAACCGAGGCATTTCTTTGGAAGAAATCCTTTGAGATCGCACGCGTGTATTCAACTACTAAACTTATTTCAGGGTTCATTCTACAGTGATTAATTGGCGCCTGCAAAGAATAGGTTCAGGTCTAGCGCATGATTTTTGACATGTATGGTCCGTCGTGGTGGTAGCCGAAGCGTTTGTAGTATTGTTTCGTTCCTAGTGCGCTTATGATTATGATTCTGTTGCGGTCGTATTCTTCGTTGGTGATGTGTTCGGCTTCTTTGAGGAGTTGTTGTCCTATGCCTTTGTGTTGCCATGCTTTGGCTTGATGTTTTCCAACTGGCACGAGGGGTCCATAGACGTGGAGTTCGCGTACGATGCTGCATGGCTGAGCATTGATTTCTGGTCTGTGCGCGTTTGGTGATGGGATGCGGAGGCGTAGGTAGCCAATTAGGATGTCGTTGGCTGCGTCTTCGGCTGAGATGAAATTTTCTGTGCCGTCTGAAGCCTTGTACGTGGTGGTTTGGATCTTGACTTTGTTCAGGTCGGGTTTGATGTGCTCTTTGAGCCATCTATGTCCGACTTCTCTGCATCGTATGCAGCGACACCGCAGGTTCTGTTCAGTTAGCTTTTGTTGGACAAGTTGTCGAAGGTTGCTGTGTTTGACTCCTGCTTCGATTAGGCTGGCTGGAATGTCTCTTTGCACTCGCATGATGCGCACCCACGGTGGAATATTCTTCTTGATTTCAGCGATGAGTTCTGCTGCTTGACTGGTTGTGTAGGGTTGGTATGTGCCGTTTTTCCACCATTCGTATGTTTTAGTGCCTTTCAGGACGAGGCACGGATAGATTTTGAGCATGTCAGGCTTGAACGCTGGATCTGTGAAGATGGTTTTGAAGGCGTTTAAATCTCGCTTCGGGTTTGAGCCGGGTAAGCCGGGCATCATGTGGTAGGCTACTTTTAAGCCAGAGTCTTTGAGTGTGCGTGTGGCTTCGACTACGTCTTGGACTGTGTGTTCTCGGTTGACCCTGTGGTAGATGTCGTCGTGGATGTTTTGGACTCCCAGTTCAACTCGAGTCACGCCCATCGCGAGCATATGGTCTATTTGAGACTGCTTTGCCCAGTCGGGTCGGGTTTCAACTGTTATGCCCACGTTGCGGATGCGGCTGGTTTCCGCCTGCTTCTTGGCTTCTGTCAAGGAGTGTGACCGATGTTGGGTTATGGCGTCTAGGCAGCGTTGAACAAAACGTGACTGATACTGCCTTGATGTGGCTGGGAAGGTTCCGCCCATGATTACGAGTTCAGTTTTATCCACTTTGTGCCCAATAGATTCCAGCTGATTGATGCGGCTGCGCACCTGCCTGTAAGGGTTGTAACGGTTTTGTATGCCTCGCATGGCGGCTGGTTCAAAGCCTGTGTAGCTTTGGGGCACGCCTGCGGTTGGTCCGCCTGGACAGTAGGCGCACGGCGCTGCTTTTGGGCATGGATAAGGCTTCGTCATCACGGCTACGATGGTTACTCCTGAGATAGTGCGGATGTGTTTTCTGCGCAGGATAGGTAGGAGTTTCTTTTCATCGGGTTTCAAGTTGCGTATCAGCATTGAGTTGGGTGGCAGGGTTTGGAGGCTTAGTGCTCGGGCTACCTGGGTTTTAGCTATGTTCACGTCTCGTAAGGTGGGTTTTTCGATGTGCATGAGACGTTGAATGATCATTCGATAAGCGTTTCTGGTCATTGAACTGTCAAGACAATACCACTAGGCCCGGATAAATAAAGCCTGTTTTGTTTCGGAGAAATTCTATCCCCAACCAGCCCGAAAATCTATGGCTGTTGATTGCTGAAGTTTAACGCGCGCTCCTAAGCGGAAACGCGTCCATGTTCAAACAAAGGCTTATTAAAATGTGAGCGTTTCCTATGAAGATTTACAGTCAAGCAGTCAGATCTCCAAGCTAAACTACCATGCACACAAGCTGAGAGTGAGAACCACGGGATTCAGGTCGTATCCGCGGCTTTATTTCGAAATGGTCTTAGTAGGCTTCGCCGTAGTCATGGGGCTGAGCCTTATGGCAGCGTTTCTCCCAATATTGGCTGAGGAGCTTGACCCTTCTGGAGTGCTTGTAGGTTTCACCGTCTCTGCCTTCTTCCTTTCCAGGCTGTTCATCGAAGTCCCGGCAGGCATCATCTCAGACCGCATCGGAAGACGAAAGCTTCTCATAGCCGGAATCGGCCTGACCGCAATTGGCGCCTTCCTTTGCGCTCAGGCCAATTCAATTTATGTTCTCATCGCCGGCAGAGCCTTCTGGGGACTAGGAACGGCCCTCTACTTCATGAACAACGCAGCACTCATCATCGATCTCTTCCACTCAAAGATGCGAGGCAGAGCACTTGGAATGTTCAACAGCATCGAGTTCCTTGGAGGCTTCGTAGGCGCCCCTGCTGGCGCTCTTTTGGCCGGAGCGATAGGTCATGCTGGAGTCTTCTATGTTGCCTTGGTCATGGTTTTAGCTTCCTTCGTGCTCGCTGTTTCTTCCAGAAGTCTCAGATCAACCAAGAACATGCATGCTTCAGAGGCTAGGGCGTCGGTTGGGCAGACAATCAGATACGTTCGTAACTGGGGTATAGTCTCAGTGTTCGTGATCACCTTCTTTCGCATGCTTGTGATGCAAGGAGTCTTTGCCACGGTTCTCCAACTGTATCTCAACGGGGAACTCCTGTTTCCTGAGGCAAACATCGGGCTGATCCTCAGTCTGCGCATCGCAGGCCACGTGTTGGCTGCCTTCGGCTCAGGCTTCTTAGCTGAAAGATTCGGCAAGAAACCCACAATGCTTACTGGCTTCCTAATCGACGCAGGATGCCTAGCCGCATTCACATCAATCTTCAGTCTGGAAGCATTCCTCGCCGTAGGCTTCATCGAAGGATTCGGAGAGGGACTAATCTTCACCAGCTTGATCGTGCTGCTCTCGGATCTCTCGCCGCCCACTGCGAGAGGAGGGATTCTCGGCTTCTACCGCACGTTCATGGACTTAGGCGGCTTCGCAGGCCCTATAGTATTGGTACTTGTCTACGCGAGCTGGAGTTCTAACGCCCCCTTTTGGGTGGCAGTGCTCATCAACCTTATGAACGTGCTCCTACTTGTCGCTGTCAAGATCAAGCCGGCTGCCAACGATTAAAGCGTATACTCTGGCTAAATCCTCAACAATGGACTCTCTGTCCGACAAGTATGAGAAATCTTCCCAACTTAACGTTGGTTGGTTTGATAGAAATTCGATTCAGCCAACAATAAACTTATATAGGTCGCTGGCTAGACTTAGTCTGATGATAAGACCATGTCTGGAAATAGACTGAGCCAAAGATCAAAACCGCAGGCTCCAACGAAGTACGACATTGCTTTCTTTATTGAGGAGAAGGGAAGCGCGAGATGGTCTCATCTACTTAGGGAGTTTGTCGAGAATCCGCGCGCGCCGCATATATCGAGACAAAAGCTCTCCAACTATCTTAGAGAACTCTGTGATGAAGGCCTAGTTCAGAAGACTATCGACAAGAAGGCTTTAGCTCTAAGGATGTTATGGAGAGTCTATCCGATTTACGTGGTGCCACAAAGCAGAAAGAAAAGGATCGCGGAAATCAGAAGCAAGAAAGAGATATATGATTTCGTTGACTCTGCGAGTCCGGAAAAGATAAAGAAGCTACATGAAGCGATTGGGCACTTGCGAGAAATTGAAGAAGAAAAAGAAGAGTAGAAACATATGCCGTTTTTTCGGGATGGAGATTCTATTCCATCAGCCGAGATGAGTGATTGCGTGTGCTAGACGCTGGGGCTAAAGTCTTCAAGGCTTTTTCCCAACCGCAAGCAGTGTTGAAGGACTAGCGTTGCCGAATTCCTTGTTTCTTTCTTTCAGCTCTTCGCCTTTCTTCTGAAGGCTAATGCGAGCCTCTGGGTCGGCGATATCCTGCAGTCTTTTGAGGTTGTCATCGATCTCTTTGATTGAGTCTTTGATTGTTTCTTCGTTTTTTGGGTTCTCGCATTTGTATCGTTTTTCACAGGATAGGCATTGGACGGGGTGGGTGGATTCGAGTATCTCAACTTGTTCAAGCTGCAGGTTGCTGACAAGTTCTTCGATTTTGCGTTTGGTGAGAGTTGCCTTGTGGATCTTGCCTAGTAACGTGTCGATTTCTGCGTCCCATGTGTGTTGCAGTAGGTTGGTTTTCTGTGCTTCAGTTTGGTTTCCGTCGCTGAATTCTTCCTGAATGATGAGGTTTCCGCCCGGTTTCAGTACTCGTTTCATTTCGGCGAGCACTTTGTCTGGTCTGCCAAGATGATGCAGTGAATAAGCCATGCTCACGGTATCGAAGGAGTTGTCGTTGAAATGTAGTGATTCTGCGTTCATCTCTAGGAGTTCAACGGGCTTGTCTTTGAATCGTTTCTTTGCGGATTCTAAGTCCTTACTTGAAATGTCAATTCCGACGAAGCTGTCATAGTTTTTCAGCGTTTTCATTAGAATACTGATGAAGCTGCCGCTGCCGGTAGCAACATCTAGAACCTTTCCGCAGGAGATTGAGCCTAGTTTGGTCCGCATCTTGACTGCGCCAGATTCTGCTAGGTGTTTGGGCAGGTTCTCCAACTCGGTTTCTCCCTCTTGGGCAGACTGATTATCGTGCAGGTTCTTAAGTTTTCGTGCATCAACAGCTATGCATCGTCTTGGTCAGATAGAAATTCTATGCTCACAGGAAGCTTTTATTTTCGGATAGATGCTAACAGCAGCGTATGCTTGTAGGCGAAGTGAGGAAAATGCAGCTTAGGATGAAACCATGCTGGCAGTAGGCATGATATCAATTGCCTTAGGGATTCTGATTGGACGATTTTTGCACTTTGAATATGCAGGCTTCTCGATTACAGATTTTGTGGAAGGCGTACTTGTCGGCTTGTCTTTAGTCATGAATCTTGCTTACCTTGCCAGAAGACGAAAGTGAACTGTGCCGACCACACATCAATATTGCCAAGATGAAGCCGAAACGGGAAGAAGCCTGTATGCGGGCAGGAATAGGCTAAGGTGATAGAGTAACCTTTGTTTTGGGTTAGGCTTAATTCTTTATTCTGATAATCTCTGTGTGTGGTGATTGATTTGGGTATGAGGAGCGCTAAGGACAAGCCGTTGACTAAGAAGGAAAGAGAGGAAAGAAGAAGGAGACGCAAAGAGAAGCGCTTGAAGAAGTAAAGGCGTTTAGAAGGCAATAGCGATTAGATGGATAATTCGCTGGGGGTCCAGAGTTGACTGCTATCCGACAACCTGGGAAAGTGAATGGGAACACTACGTTGATTGATTTCGGTATGTTGGGTGTTGCGGGAATTGGTGCGGTGTATCTTGTTGAGGGCAAGGAAACACTTTTGATCGATTGTGGAACACGGTCGGAAGCACCTCGGATTGTAAGAGCTTTGAGACAGTTGAATTCCTTTCCTCCAGATAACATCGTTCTCACACACTCACATTGGGATCATTGCCAAGGAATCCATTACATACGTGAAGAGGCTGAGAAAGAGGGAAAGCCGATCAACGTTATGGCTTCAGATACGGCTATTCCTCTGCTTGAAGACCAATCTTGGGAAAAAGCGTTCGATCCAAAAGGACGCTACGAAAATATCAGAGACGTGAATCCGATCAAAGAGGGCGAAGCCATCGATCTTAAGGGTCTCACATTGAAAATCCTTAGTACTCCGGGACATAGCAAAGATCACATTGCTATCTTGGATGAGAAGAATAGGAATTTGTTCGTTGGAGATCTTTTGGGTCTCAAGCTGGGAGACAATGCGTTTGTGCCGCCCTTTATGCCTCCGTTTTGGGATACGGAAGCATTCTACAGTTCAGTTAAGAAGCTGAGGAGAATCCCTTATGAAAGCATCTGTTTAGCGCACTTCGGCTTAATCTACGGTGAAGAAGCCAAGAACCTGTTGAATGAAGCTGTCGCAACCTTTGAAGCAGGGTGGAAAATCTACGAGTCTGCGGAAAAGCTTGGCAAACTGGATGATTCGGATTATTTGGCTGAGACGATTAAGAAAGGTATGAGAGTTAAGATTCCTGAGTTTGTGCTTCTTAAGCCTAGCTTGAAATTTCTGTTGAGTCTGGTGAACTTTGGGAAAAGATTGGTTGGGAAGCAGCCTTATTCTGTTGGTGAGATAATGCTTCGAAACTACGTTGTGGAATGGCTTGCGATGGGCTACAGGACCTACAAGAACATATGACACCGAAATCCGGACTGCTCGAGAAACAAGAGGAGAGAGCAGTTAAACGGAAATGAGTTCTGCTAATTCCTTCCATTTCTCGATGAATATTAGTCCTTTTTGTGTGGCTGCGTACTTGGTTTTGCTGTGGTGAATTTCCAGAAGCCCGGTTGATTGTAGGAATGTGAGATACTCTTTGAGCATTCTGGTTGACAGATTTGTTTGGTACATCACTCGGGTTTTGGTCTGAGGCTGTTTGCACTGGTTTAGGATTTCTGCCATGATTTGCGTCCTTGAACGCATAGTGGTCTTAGCCATCGAAATCACCGATCAGGCTTCGCAAGCTACCGTAGGCGCTGAATTTAAGCGTTTTCACTTAGAATAGTGTAACATCTCGCGAAATACGTTGCTTGCTGACGGCATCATAACTCCGTATGGAATTGTTGGTTGGTTGGACAAAATTTCTGTGCGCACACGATAATGCTGAATTTTAAGCGGCTTTCATCAATATCGTTGGTTCTTTCCTTTCCTCTCTTATTCTTGAAGGTAGGTTTTGACTAGATTGTTGTAAACATCATCTTTGGTGTAGTCGAAGGTTATGATGCGTTTCGGTGTGACCTTAACTATTACCATTTTTACTGCGTCAAGAGCGGCTTGAACGAACCGTTCGAATTTGTCTCTTGGGGCACGAAAAGTTTTTTCCCATACTGAAAGAGCCATTTGGTAAACGTTGTCGTACTTCAGTTCTGCTTTGCCATGGATGAGAATGCCCTGTGCGCTTCCGGTGTCAATCAGCACCGTAACATCATTGTTGCGTTTGATGTTTCTGGTTTTTCGGCTCGTGGCATAAGATAAGAATACGATGTGTCCGTTCATGTATCGGTAGCTGACAGGAATGGCATGTATGGTTCCGTCTTTGTTGTGGGTGCAGATTCTTGCTGTGTTGTTCTCTTTAAGCAGGGATTCAGTCTCTTCGACGGTGAGGGGTGGTGCCTGACCAGTGTATGACAGTCTTCATCACCACTCTGTAGTTCTTCTGTTTCTGCTATAACTTCTCCGCATCGCCGTTAAACTGGTTCTGGCTGGATAGAGATTCTATCCCAAACCCAAACTCAAACTATGGTTGGCAAGTAGTTTTGTTATAGCGGAAAAGTTATTGATGAACCTCGGAGACTCATAACGCAAGGAAGGAAGCGAATATAATGCTTGAGCGAGCAGAAACAACATTGTGCCTGATTATTTCGTTGGACGGGAAGATAACAACTGGGTCAACCGATAACTTGGATTCAGATTTGGATTGGAAGAGGGTTGTTGGCGTCAAAGAAGGATTCTCACAGTATTATGAAGTGGAGCATTCGTTGGGACCAAACTACCTGAACACTGGTCGTGTATTGGAGAAAGTAGGATTCAACAACAAGAAGGAAGCGCCGCAGAAGGAATCGTTGAGGTTCGTAGTCGTGGACAGAAAGCCACATTTGAACAAGAACGGAATAGATTATCTCTGCAATTGGCTTGAAAAACTGTTTATCGTGACAAACAATCTTAAGCATCCAGCGTTTGAGCTGCAAGCCAAGCACAAGAACCTCGAGATAATGTATTATGAAAATGAAATTGATTGTGCTGACTTGCTGGTGAGGCTGAAGAAGGATCATGGAATGGAGAGGATAACGATCGAGTCGGGTGGAACTCTGAATTCTGTTTTTCTCCGAAATTGTCTAGTTGACCACGTAAGAATTGTGGTGGCGCCGTTAATCGTTGGGGGAAAAGACACTTCCTCGCTAGTTGATGGCTTCTCTCTCACAGACCAGTCTCAACTGCATTTGTTGAAAGCCCTGAAACTGAGGGAATGCAAGAAACTGGAAAACTCATATCTGCTTCTGGAATACGATGTGATCAACAACACGGTTATAGAGTGATTATCTTCAGCGAAGCAAAGAAAAGAGAGCAACGAGAATGGGGCTTTCTTCTGTTACTCTTTTTGTGCTCCAAGCGCACTTTGCCAGAAATTAAGCTTATTAGAAGAGGGCTTGTTTTAGTAGAAAGATGAGGGGCATGGTCACTAAGGTTCTCCAAAGGATGGAGGTTGAACACGGGTTCATTCAAATCCCGGTCAAGTATCGATCCGAACTAATAGGCGACACTCAGTTGCCTTGCTCCACTTTTCTGAATGGAAATCCTGCTCACCTCGACAAATATGGAAGACTTCGTTCTCCATACCTGAGAAACAGGTTCTCTGTCGGTGCTGAAATAGAGTTGACCAAAACATACGAAGGATACCACATAGTCCATGCCAGAAATGAACCTGAACTTCCTGTTGCAACGTCGATTCAGCAAGAAACCGCTATGCCCGCACTTTCAGCCACTAAGGAAGTATCGTGCAGGGTTCTCGAAGGAGACTGTCTCCAATATCTCGGCAACGGCTCCATTACTGACGTGAGTGTCACTTTTCTCGACCCTCCATATAGGCAAGGCAAAGACTACAGGTTTTTTGACGATAATCAGCCTGCCTCGAAATACTGGGGTTGGCTGAAGGAAATTCTTCACAAAGTGTATGATGCGACTGTGGATGGTGGCGCAGTTTACTTCATGCAAAGAGAAAAGAACGCTGAGCAGCTCTTGAGGGTTCTCCGAAAGACGGGTTGGAAGGTACACAACCTCATAATTTGGAAAAAGAAGACCTCAGCAGTTCCCGTTCACTCAAGATACTCCAAACAATACCAGATAATCGCTTACGCCATCAAAGGCGAAAGACCAAGAGTATTCAACAAGCTACGAATAGACTTACCACCACTACCTGAACACAAATACGAGCGAGAAAACGGAGTATACCTCACCGACGTCTGGGACGACATCCGAGAGCTGACCTCTGGATATTTTGCAGGAGACGAGGCAATAAGAGACAAAACTGGAAACAGAATACACGAGCAACAAAGCCCAGTAGCACTGCTTCTCAGAATAATACTATCATCCACAATGCCCGGCGACTTGGTTCTTGACCCCCTCGCTGGAACAGGAACCACAGTAGTTGTTGCCAATCAACTCGAAAGAAATTCCATAGGAATTGAGATAGACCCGGAGAATGTGAAAACCATCAACAACCGTTTGAGATCATTACGACCTTCCGACAGCGTCTCCCAATACTATGACTATTACCGATTCACAACTGGTCTGAAAGAGATATGGCCGCTCAAGAAGGTTGTAACCGAGCAAAAGGAGCTTCTTTAATGTCTCACACTGACGCAACTCATCTGTACGTCGAAGTAATAAACAACTTGAAAAAAGGCAGCATCAACCTTCATTCGCCACTAGAGGAAATCGTAATCAGAACATGTGGAAATGATCTCGCATACATTGACAATCGAAGAGGTGCCAAGCAGCATTATGGATTTGATTTCTGGCGCAACATCAGCGTAGACCAGCTTAAGGCGCATGAAATACAGAAGAACCTGCTGTACTCGCAGTCGCAGCGGTTTCCAGACTTCCTATTCAAGACAAAAATACACGAAGGAAAATATGTAAACGGCAGTCTGATGGAACTAAAAGATGCAAAGGGCTCCAATATTGCTTCCTTCAACTCAACAATCCCGACAAAAACCAAGACTCTTGAAGAAATCGACGTAATAAACGGAAAAAAACTTGTGTCTAGGATAGCCAAGATATTCGACGGCAAACTTGCACTCGATGAACAATACTATAAGTTCGAAAGAAGATGCTACTACCTCATAAGAACACACAAGGAAAGCGAAAAGCCAAAACTCTCCATTGTTGACGGCTCCTTTTTCGAAACAGTCCCTAAAGAACACCTATTCTACCAAATGTTCCTCAACGTTCTACGAATGCACATGGACAAAAGGAAAGTTCAGATTCCACCCGAAACAATGAAGTGCATTGAAGACGCCTTATCACTCATTGATGACCAGACCCTCATCGCTGGTTCACAAACAATCGCAAAAGCTTCAGTGAAACCAAGGCTAAGAATCATGGCAGAAGTAGACCCGCATGGAAACCCCCACGGAGAATTCTACCCTGAAATAACCCTAGGCAGCTTCAACCTCGTCATCCAAGCATCTCTAGAAGCAAAGGAAACAGAAAAACAGCTGTCCGCTCTCCTACCTGAAATCCACATATTCTCCATCCATCATAAGAGGAACGGAGAACACAGAGTCTTTCAGTTCAGAAGCGAGAAAGGCTTACATCAGTTCTAGCACTGAAGCTTGGGAATCCAAAGAGTCTCACGGAAGTAACGATACAAAAGTATATCGGTAGCCCAAAAAACACGCCAAAACGATATTCCCAACATCATCAAAAGCAACTCAAACATGATGATAACACTAAGAACAGTAAGCATCAACACGCACACAGCCAGCAACCTACATGGAAGTAGTAGTCAACGTACACGAGGCACAGACTACTACTTCTAAAGCAGAAACCAGCCTCGGTACTATTACCAAACCCAAGCGGAAGTTAACAACACCTGAAACACAGCCTCACCCCACATAAAGAAGTTGAACAGCACAGTTCAGCGTGTACAACAGCTCAAGAACACACACAGCCCCAACACTATCAACATAGCACATGTTAGTGTTTCTAAGGCAACGTCAACACTAACACGCACACATCTCTCAGCCGCACAACCACACCAGCAACAATGATAGAAGAAGGTATAAGGGAAAAGTTGCCTTCTTCTTTTGAAATTTCTCTTCCCGCAGAGCTTAGCCTAGTAGCCTTCTATAGTGCAGTGTCTCTTCAAGTAGTCCTCAGCCTTGTCTCCCAAAATCCGCTTCAGCAGGGTCATCCGCTGCTCCAAATACTCCTCCCTCAACAAGTCAAAAGCGTAATCATCCCACTTTCTGCCATTGACAAAAACACACTGCCGAAACGCTCCAATCTTCTTGAAACCACACGCCTCCAACGCCTTATGCGATCGCACATTATACTCAACACTGCTAGCCTCACAACGATCCACATTCAACTGATGAAACGCCATCTCCAACAACCCCAAATAAACCTGCTTACCCAAACCCTTACCCCACAACTCCTTCCGCCCAATATACGCACCAACATCACACGACTTCACCCTGCCCCAATCATGCAGATGCAACCGCGCAGTCCCAATCGCCTCACCAGAACCCACCAACTCCACAATAAAATGCAAATGCTTCTCATCCTTAACCCACTCCTCATACATCTTCTCCAACTGAGGTATACTCACAAAGTTTAGCGGTCTGCCACGCGAATACATAATCACCAAAAAATCATTCTCCCACCCATGCAACAACCGCAAATCCTCACGCTCAACAGCCCTAAACCGAACATCACCAAACTCAAACACCAAATCAGCCAGCCTCACAACCGCAATGCCACACTTAACAGCAACTCTACACACAAAAACCTGTCGCAGACTTTCCCATTGCACGTCACATACGCCGGATTCCCATCCCTCCCATCATACTTGGAGAGCTCTTCTAACGTGAACTCCCTCATCCACCCAAGTCGTTCCAAAACCTTCTCATCCAAACAGGCAGTCCAACAACATCATAACCACAAACCCAACCACCAATCCAAATGTCGCCTCCCTCTCAAAACCCTTCTTATGACTCTCAGGAATCATCTCATCACTCACAACAAAAAGCATCGCACCCGCAGCAAAAGCCAAAGCCCACGGCAAAACCGCATGAAAAACCGAAACCAACACAATACCCAACACACCACCAACAGGCTCAACCAACCCAGTCAAAGTCCCATACCACAAAGACCTCCGCCTACCATACCCCTCCCTCAACAACGGCAACGCAACCGCCAACCCCTCAGGCACATTCTGAAGCCCAATAGCCATCGCAACTACAAACCCAGCAGCCACATCACCACTGCCAAAACCAACACCCACAGCCAACCCCTCAGGAAAATTATGAATAGCAATAGCAATCACAAACAACCAAACCCACGACAACCTCGACGGACGACCCTCCTCACCCAACGCAGGATGAAAATGAGGAACAAAACGATCAATCAAATGCAACACGAAAGCACCCAACACAGCACCAAAAACAGCAACCCAAGGACCACTCAAATCAATAGCCGGCACAATCAAACTAAACGACGTTGCCGCCAACATAACACCAGCCGAAAAACCCAACATAACATCCAACAACCGATCCGAAACCCTCCTCGTAAACAACACAGGCAGAGCACCAGCACCAGTAGCCAAACCCGCAGCCACACTCGCCAAAGCACCAAGCCAAACAACGCCCTCAATCATACACAACACGAACCCAACAATATACAACAAAAACAAGATTTAAAAAAAGAGGAGCGACTGAAAACACTCACCTCAGAAACTTCGAAACAAAAGGCGAAGTCTCACCCCTACGCATAAAGTGACCAGACGGTCCCTCCCCAAGGAACTCCGAAAACCACGATTCATGCTCAATTTCCTCATTAAGAATCGCCTGAGACAAATCATACGTTCGATGATCTTTACCAGCAGTCAAATTACAGATATGCGTGTATCCCCGCACCGCACATCTCTCCGCCTCAACCAACACCTTCAACATAGCAGTAGTGTTAGTCGGATCCTTAGGCAACCTAGCAGGCCGACAAGCCGAGAGATCATGAAAAACCTTCATGTCCCCAGGAAGCTTGCCTCCCAACTCATATATTCGAGGGACAAGAGCCTCAAAGTGGTTACGATCTTCAATGCGAGCAGCCTCAGCGATCTCCTTGATTCCTTCTCCTTCAAGCCCAATCAGATTACACCGAAGAATAGTGTAGTAATAGTAAGTTGTAAGCTCAGCTGCAGCATTCTTAACCAGCAGCTCAACCAGCTGATCAACATTTATGCCAGCTTTCTCCACCATTTCTCGCGCCACCCTAGCCAAATTATCACCTCCCAATTCGTGCTAATCTTGCAGATTTTCGTCCTGCAAACCGATCACATCCTCTGCAACCCTGCGAACTTAAAACTGTGGGTCTGTGAACCAACAGCAACAGCCCAACATACCCACCACCCTCCAACCATCATATCCAAAAGCCACGCTAAACAACATTCATGCGCACCCGTAACAACATAGAAGCGCACCACAAAACACCCTCAAACAGAACCAGAAACACCATGCAAAAACTCAAACAGCGCCCAAAACAACAACAGAAAAGCCTGACTTTCACCGCAAAAATTTTTTTCTGCACCCATACTAACCCTCCCAGCCCTAAACTCAACATGAACACCATGCCTCACACCACGTCAACATAGCCCATTCAACTCTGCCATCGAAATATATCGTCCAAACACCCAAACCCAAACTTCAGCCCGACACCTCGAGCGATTGGAAGCCGCAGGCTAAACATCTCGACCGAAGTCTTGACGCGTACACCCCGGCTCCATCAACCCCATCTTCTATGGG
>Ga0315310_10000607_pt1 | contig 23114 bp, 23 predicted proteins | sample TDP5_MG_FD_203630 | JGI IMG/M metagenome (GOLD analysis project Ga0315310, IMG submission 203630) | Freshwater sediment microbial communities from Lake Towuti, South Sulawesi, Indonesia - TDP5 | ecosystem: Environmental > Aquatic > Freshwater > Lake > Sediment | place: Indonesia: South Sulawesi...
CTCACGGCACACTCTTAACTCTTACCGTCAAAATGAAACAGGTAATATTAAATCGTAGCCAATTTGGTAGCCCGGGATAGGTTCACATTCCCGTTCACATACACGGAATGACGCATTTTTCGGGCCGATGCCATAGCGATTTTGGCTATAATTTCTGCCTTGCACTGCTATTGATTATAGCCCTCCATCAAGTGTTTTTCGAAATGCCTTATTATACGGTTTTTGTTGTCTTGTTGCTCTTGGATATTTGTTCAAGACCAGCAACGAGCACATTATCACCTATAGTGTATTTCTTCTCAGGGAGGATATCTGCTACGTTTGGATGAGTACCTACAATAGCGATTAGACGTTCGATCTCAGAGAGGTCCTTTGGTTTGATGTAGAAGTTTGGCATGTACTTTTCGGATAAACGGACAGTCTTTCCATCCTCTGATTTTACCCATAGGACTGCTTTGCTTCCATCGATATGGACATCAAGAAGCCATCCCTACAAGTGCTGCATGTACTGGCCTCCCAGCTAATCCAATAGTTTCTCAAGTTTCCCATCAATCTTTTCAAGTTGAGAACGCATGACTCCAATCTGGTCGAAGAGATCTTCAATGAGTCTACGATTGTCTACAACCGCCGTCAGCAACATAACATCCAAAGCCGTAGGAACTCTAGCATAACTCATGGCACCCTGTTCACTGCTCCAAGCACGTAGGAGACTGTCGAAGGCATCTCTACGGTCAGCATCCATCAGTGCCTCTCGATATGTTCTCTCTAGGTTGTCCATTTCCTCTTGGAGAAGCGTTCTAAAAGGCATAGTTATCAATGAGTCACCTCCTATTTTGAATTCAAAATCGATCTTTCTCGGAGCTCGATTAGGAAGTCTAATCAAGTAAGCCGAAACGAAATCCTTTCTTCTTCTCTTGAGGTACACAATTGTTGTAGCCTTATGGCTCAAGTATTTCCCGCCTTCAGGCTTTGGAATTCCACGATTCTTTTCTGAGCGGGTCTACATGAAGCGACGAATGCCAGATTGTTCTCGGCACAGACTTGCCATAGGAGAAAGACAACTTTCTGAAGACGCATGATTCTTTCACCAGCATTCTTGTTCGGTGTTCCAGCGTTAGTAGTAAAGAATTTGGCGATAATGTGCACGATGTGGACATCACTCCTGGCAAAATAGAATCCTCTGGACGGATCCAAGTCGGTTTTTGACTTTGGAACATTGGTAATTCCAAAGGTGATGAAGTCGCGCAACTTTGTGTCTGTGATGAGGTTGCGTCAGTCTTAAGACCCGTCATGGAGCTCAAGGCTTTCTCGAGGATATCGCTGGGTCCCTGTGAAAGCAAAAGGATCGTATCGATATTTCAACAGATCATCTGGCTTTCTACAATCGGGACATGAAGCCGACGGTTGAGCCTGGAAGCTTCAAAGCAATGGTGGGAAGTTCGTCACACGACACTAAGCTAACTGGAATCTGGAGGTCACAAGAAAGATCGAGATGAGACAAATGAACGATCGTTTATAAATTATACAGGAATGTACTAATTGGGAGTCAAAGCATTTCTGAACAGTATCTATCATAGATTGATCGGATATCTTCCTTTAACACGCCAAGTATCAATCATGTGCTTTATGTTTCGCCAAGGCGTATGGGCATCCAGCGAGTCAAATGCGGATAATATGAAGCCGCCACCGGGCGCTAGTGTTTCTATGGCTGTTGAGACTTCTTTTTCTATCTGTCTTTTTGTTCTTGTCCCCAAGGTTACATATGAGTCTACGCCGCCCCAGAAGCAAATTCTGTCTCCTACATCCTTCTTGAGTTGTTCGAATTCACTTCCCAAATTCATAGGATTGCAGCCCCAGAATATGTCAAATCCCACCTCCTTGAAAATTGAGAATAGAGGAAAGGGGGGATTTCTGGGTCCGTAACAGATCTTTGCTCCAGCCGCGTGGACCATATCAACTATTTTCTTCACCCTAGGAACGATAATGTTCCTGTACTGTTTGGGTGGGAAGAACGATTCAAACCAGCCCTCGTACTTAATTATGTCCGCAACGCCTGTATGCAGAACCTGTTTTAGATACAAGAGGTTCCATTCGAGGAGGATATCAAGTAAATTGCATATTAGTTCTGGATTTCTGAAAACCAGCGAAATCATATTCTCCATACCGAGTGAGTACAGCGCCGCATCAGTCATCTGGAAATCATTGCATTTCACCGTAGCGCCATGCTTCTTGGCGAAATCTCTGAATGTTTCGGCCTTTGCTGAGAATTGTTCTATTTCTATGTCCGTAGGATCGTTGAAAAGTGTTGAAAACGCGTCCAAGTCCTTCTCGTTTTCTACGAGATATTTGATTGCTCGACTCTTTGGCAGAAGGAAGTCGTCCCACAATGGAACATAGCTTCCATGGGGCCAATCCGGAGTCTGCCGAACGATTTGCCTGAGAACGCCTTTCCTAGTATGATATTCCTTGAACAAGACTGGGAAATCCTCTCTTGCTACCGACGGTTCTCGCCAGATCTTCACCTTGACTTCAGGCGACAATTGCCATGCTGGTGAGAAATGAATATTGAGCATAGGGTCTAGGCCTAATCCAAGCTCCATCTTTGCCCTTTCAAATTGATCTCGCCAAGTTCTGTCTCTCATGAATTGACGCATTATCCATTCGAAGGAAAGCGGAACATGATCAGGTTCCCTATGATTGATAGCGAGCAGAATTCGATCCCTTGAAAGCATCAGGATACCTCCTTTTCAGAGATAAGACTTTGATATTTATCAACCTTACTTATGTGCATGCTTACTCAATAGGACAACTGGTAGTCCTATTTATGCTACGTAACATTGACATGGGTGAGAAAAGGTTTTGAGACTGTCGATACGACAATCCCAATGAAAATCTTATTAACCCTAGACCGTCAAATATAGTCCGGTGTTTTCAAAATGGCGGAAAGCGAGAAAGCTCTTCAGGACGTTGTGAATGCAATTGACACTTTTGAGGAAGAGAAAATTATGGACTCTGTCAGGAAATGTCTGGAATTGGGCATTGAGCCATCCGATATTATTGAGAGAGGAGTAGGGAAGGGTCTAAGGATAGTCGGAGAGAAATTTGAAAGGGGAGAATATTTCTTGACCGAGCTTGTCAGCGCTGCGGAACCTGCGCAGAAAGCTGTAAAGGATTTGCTCGAACCTCTGCTGAAGAAGAAGTTCTCTGAAACAAGCAGCAGAGGAAAAATCGTTCTCGGCACTGTCGAAGGCGACATTCACAGTATAGGAAAGAACATCGTGGCAGCTATGTTTTTTGCCTCTGGATTTGACGTCATCGATCTAGGAGAAGATGTCTCTGCTGAGAGATTCGTCAAAAAAGCAAAGGAGGAAAGTGCCGATCTAATAGGAGCAAGTGCGTTGCTGACCACAACTCTTGTCGGTCAAAAGAAAATCATTGAAGCTCTGAAGGCGGAAGGAGTAAGAGATAGAGTCAAGGTGATATTTGGCGGGGCCCCGTGTACTCCAGAATGGGTAAAGGAAATTGGGGGAGATGGCTACGCTGAGAATGCGATGGAAGGCATAGAGGTGGCGAAGAAACTGATTGGTAGGTAGGAGGGGCGACTGTGCAGAACTACCGATTTGATCCTCTAGGTAAAGACGAAGTTCGAAAGATCGACTTGGCAACTGTGGAGGTCTTGGAGAATACCGGAATAATAGTGGAAAATGATACGGTATTGGAACTACTAGAACGGAACGGAGCAAAGGTTAACAAGCATGAAAAGAGAGCTAGGATTCCCGAATATGTCTTGAAAGATGGTCTCAGGAAAGTTCCTAGCAGCTTCGTTGTGTACTCTCGCAAAGGTGAAAAAGTGAGAATAGGAGGAGACGAAACTGTCATATCTTCAGGAGCTGGTGCCTCGTGGATTCTGGATATTGAGACTGGTGAGCCAAGACCTGTATCCAAGAAGGACTCCGAAAACTACGCTAAGGTGACTGACTTAATGGAGAATTTCAGCCTTTGTATGTCTCCGATCATTCAAGATGTCACCCCCTCATTGGTTGATGTTCATTCAGCACAGGCCATGATATGTAATACGACGAAAACACCGTGGGTCTGCCCTGGTGACGGTGTGCAAGCGCGGTGCATAATAGAGATGGGTGCCGTGCTGGCGGGAGGAATAGAAGAATATAGAAAGAAACCTGTTATTCTCGGTCTGGCATCACCAAATAGTCCACTGCGCTTGGCTTCGAGAGATATTGATGTTGCATTGGAATTCGCAGGGAACATGTTGCCTATTACATTCATCAATTGTCCCAATAGTGGAGCAACCACACCTGTGTCAATAGCAGGAACCCTAGTTGTGACGCTTGCCGAATGCTTGTCTTTCGCTCTTGTCGCTCAACTCATTAATCCCGGTAATGCGGTTGGGGTAGGGCCCTCTCCGCCGGTAATGGATATGAAGACAGCTATTTCGGCGTTTGGGGCACCTGAGAGTGGGCTGGTGGTTGCAGGGGCTGCTCAAATGTTACGTTACTACAATGTTCCTTCGTATGGCAGCATAACTAGTTCAGAATCAATCGTAATTGACGCTCAGACAGGATACGAGATTGCGTGGACGGCTCAGCTACCGATGATGGCGGGAGTGAATCTGGTGAACGGTGTGGGCTTAATCAATGCATGTGTGGGATGTAGCCTCGAAAAACTGATTATTGACAATGAGGTATTTGGTGGAATCAAACGAATACTGAAGGGGATCGAGGTTTCCGATGCATCTCTAGCGGTTGACGTCATAGAGGCCGTTGGTCCGGGAGGCCATTTCTTGTCTCAGAAACATACAAGAGAGCAACTCAGAAACGAGCGCTGGTTCCCTAAGATTTCTAATAGACTCGGTCTTCAAGAATGGAAGAAAGAAAGACTTGACCTTTGGCAGAAAGCCCGCAAAGAAGCAAAAAAAATAGTGGAATCACATAGTCCCGAACCATTGGAAAAAGATACGGAAGAAAGAATCGCATCTATCGTGAAGAACGCTGAGAAAGAGGCGGCCAGCATACGCAGTTAGCTAGAAATCAAGATTGCTCGATCTTTATGTAAAGCACTGCTCCGTTGCTGAAAGGTGATCTGAACACCATTTTCTTTCCGCCCTTTATAGTTTGGGCGTTGAATCCCACGCCGGTGTCGGGGTTGAACCATTCAACTCTCAGATTGGCCTTGGCTGCCGACAAATCCACTTGCTCTCTTTTTGACATTTCCGGCGGAATGTAAATTAGATATTCTGTGCCTGGATTTGCAAGACAGTATCTTGCGTGTGCCAGTTCCGGGTGAGGCTTCATTTCACCTAAGTTTATGCGCTGGGCAAACATCCGTGTTTGACCCATTGCTTTACGTGCAGATTCCCAGTCTGGATCGATCTTTCCGACATCTATTAACCCGCTGTCGCACGGATCCATGAAACCCGTGTCGTAAGGATCCATGAAGATTGGGTTGTACCCTCTTGTGAAGGCCTTCCATACCCACTCACTATCACCGCCTATGCCCCAAAGATGATCTGTATCCAATAGTATGACCTTTTTCGCGTCTGCTGGCGGAGGATTATAACAATAATTATACAATTCTTCCGCTTGAGGATTAGGTGATACCCAGTCCGCGGGGCTCTGGAACAACAATTCGTTGGTTCCTCGATTATCAACTGAATATTGGAATGTCATTCCAACTGGGTGTTGTTTCGGCTTTCTCTTCTCGTATTCATGCACATAATCAATCATATGATAGTGCCATTCAGTAGAAGTGGCATCACTCTCATTTGATATTTCATACATGACATTGTCCATATCATTGACGGTGTCAACGACCTTTCTGATGTAGGTTTCTTGCATCCTAGTTATCTCAGGAATTTCCAAAGTCTGGATACTGTATCCATTTCCATTTTTGTTTGGGTCTCCATCAACGCCGTTTATATTGTTGTTTCTGTTGAATGGGTGTCCGTCCCAAGGGTTGATCTTTCTGTTTTTTCTTTCAAGCTCCCAGCCTTGGAACAGCATTACCGAGACATAGATCCCTCTATTCATGGCGATGGCTACCCTATTCTGCAATCGTTCGAAGAATGCCTTGTTGAACTTCGCAAGATCAAATTTGGGCTTTCCATCAAAAGCTTTTCCTGGACCTGTTTGCTCATATATTTGTGGTTGGACTAATATTCTATTTGGGCCCCATCCACGCATCCATTCAGCGGCTGTTCCGCATTCCCAAGTCCAGAGTCTAGTGAAGTTGTGGCCGAGTCTTTGTAGCCAATCTAAGTATGCGTCAAAGTCGAATGGTGATTCGCTCTCAAACTCTTGAATATTGCTCCAAGTGTGGGAACCAGTCAAGTAGATTGGTCTGCCAGTCTCATCTGCAAAATATCTTGGATTAGAAGCGCACACACGAAGTGAACCTCTCATATCCTTTCTGGCCATGATTCAATACACACCCCAAATTCACTGAACGTGCCGTGAAAGGTAAAAGGTTTTCCATTTAATGTGGTTCTCTTAGGAAAATACCACAAAGCTTATCTTCGAAACTGACCACATAATCTTTCTGGGGAAAAGACATGAAAATTCTGAAAATCCTTGTGATTTTTGGTTTGGTTTTCGTCTTGCTACCACTAAGTGCCATGGTGCCAGATATTGCTCAGCAGACCTACAAGCGCGAAGAGACGGTTTATTTCTTCTTGGATGGAGGAAGAAGGGAAAACCCATACCAATATAGTCCCTTCCTTCCAGGATACATCAGCTCAGCAGGATTGCACCATATCGGCTTTGAATTTCTATTCTACTACAATCACGCGTTGGGGGAGATCGTTCCCTGGCTAGCAACAAGTTCCGAGTTGAGTTCGGACTTCATGACTCTAACCATAAACTTGAGACAGGGAGTGAAATGGAATGACGGAACACCATTCACTTCCAAAGATGTGGCATTCACATACAATATGTTGCTGCAATCCCATATTCCGCCACTCAGCTATGAAGCAGATGTGCAAGCCCAGATACAAAGTGTTGAAATTGTCGACGATTACACAATTAAGCTTCATTTGAACCAACCTAATCCTAGAATCCAACAGACGAATATTGTCTCCGTAATGGACTTCACAGGTCTCCCAATGGTTCCTGAACATATATGGAAAGACAAGGACCCGACAAGCTACACCAATCCGGATATTGTAGTCACAGGTCCCTACAGACTCATAGAGGCTGCCTCAACAGGAGACAGATTTGTGTGGGAACGCAGAGACGATTGGTGGGCGACCGAAGTGATGGGCATTCGCCCAGCACCAAAATACTGTATCTGGCAATTCTACGCCAATCCAGAAGCAACCTCGCTCGCACTTGCAGGGGACAGACTAGATGTCGGAGACCTAGTCACGCCAGGGCCGTTCTTCGCTATTCAGGACAGGAACCCGTATGTCAGAACATTCTACGATGGACCACCTTGGGCGATACTGGACCCCGCGCCACTCTATCTTCCAATTAACAATGCTCGCTACCCATGGAATATCCGCGAAGCACGCAAAGCATTATCCTACGCAATAGACAGAGATGCTCTGAACGAAATTGGAATGGAAGGAATGTCACCACCGTATCCTGGATGGTTCGGACATTACATTGCGCCTAAATGGAAAGATCTAATGCTCGAGAAATATCAAAATGAATATCCCGATCTGCTAACATACGATCCCGCTAAGACCGCACAGATTTTCACTGGCTTGGGATGGACCAAAGGCAGTGACGGAATATGGGTCACAGATAATGGCACACGTGTGACTTTCGAGATGCTAATAGTTACAGACTGGCCTTACATAAAGACCTACGGAGAACAGATGACTGATCAACTCAGAGATGTCGGGATAGATGCCACCAACAAAGAATTTCCGTGGGGGCCGTTCGCTGATGCATGGGACCTGGGTGAATGGGACGGAAACGCAATGTGGAAGGATCCATTCACGGTGTATGAGCCCTTCGGAACTTTGGATTGGTTCCACAGCAAATATTACGTTCCGAAAGGAGAGATGTGCTACTACATGAATAATGTCAGATTCAAAAATGCCACCTATGACGCCATAATGGATCAGATGGCCGTAATGAGCCCCGACGATCCAGCATACGTTGACCTTGTTAGCCAAGCTCTAGACATACTGTATGATGAAATGGCGGTCATTTGCACAATTGAAGATGCATTCATAATACCCTACAATACCAAACACTGGACAAACTGGCCAACATCAGAGAATTTCTACACATATGGTCACATTGCCTATGCTGTAGCTGGGCATTTCGTGATTCTGAATCTAGTTCCACAGAACATTCCGACTTCTACTGTGTACTTCACAAAGGACACCGCTAAGTTCAGGGGCATAGACCAAACATGGTATGGACCATTCAAATCAGGCGATTCAGCAATCATCCCAACTGATGATGCTGGATATTTGATGAGCAAAGGCAAAGCTTCATTGACTCCGCCAGCACCACAAGCTGTTGACATAACGGAACTGACGAACCTTGTCCAAAGTCTCAAGACCACGATAGACGCACAGCAAGCTAAAATAGACTCTCTTAGCACTAACATTGAAGGTCTCTTGGGACAGGTATATACTCTGACCACGATCGCCTACATCCTGGGAACAGTCGTAATAGTTCTGGCAGTGGTCACAATAGTGCTAGTAGTCAGAAGACCCAAACCTGCTGAAGCAGAAGAGACAGAATAAGCACGCCCACCCTTTTTCTTTTCCGGATAATCCGATCAAAAGCTTTATTATACATCCTACCAACATATTCAACGCAAGAATGTACACGCTGAAGTATTTCCTCAGACGAATTTCAATGTATGGATTGACTTTGCTTATTGCAATCTCCATTAATTTTGTTGTTCCAAGGCTGATACCAGGCAATCCAGTTCAAACCAAGATGGCGCAACTCTACCGGCAAGGTGTGAATCTCGGGGGAAAAGAATTCATAGAGAAATTCTCCCGATTGTTCTATCTGGATCAGCCTATGCATATGCAATTCATAAACTACATGAACAATCTGATTCACGGCAATCTTGGTTTATCCATCACGTATTTTCCGTCCACTGTTGAAGAAATGATAATGAGAGCCCTCCCGTGGACCATAGGTTTGCTTGCCACGGCAGTGATAATAAGCTATGCTGGCGGATTGGTTCTAGGCGCACTGATGGGCTGGACTCAGAGGAAAGAACGCGGTTCAAGACTTGTTAGCGGGGTATTTGTAGTATCTATGTTCCTAAGTCAAATCCCCTACTACATTTTGGGAATCATGCTCGTCTATTTGTTGACTTTTATCTTCGTTGTTTTCCCCTACGGCGGAGGTGTAGACATATCTCTTTCGTTCGGCACAATCGAATACATAATCAGCATAATCCAACACGCAACCCTGCCCGCTCTCTCCATCGTGCTTGTTCAAGTAGGAGGCTGGGCACTGGAAGCTCGAGGATTGATGGTGAATGTTCTCGGCGAGGATTATCTATTCCTTGCAAAAGCAAAAGGTCTCCATGATAAACAGATATTCAGAAGCTATGCGGTAAAGAACATGATTCTGCCGTCGATCACGGATTTCGCCATATATTTTGGGACAATCGCGTCAGGTTCAATAATTACTGAGATAGTCTTCTCTTATCCTGGAATAGGTAGCTTGATGTACAGTGCTGTGCAACAGTTGGACTATCCGCTGATTCAAGGTGTAACACTTGTTGTAATATTTGGTGTAACAACAGCTGCTCTCATCATTGACTTGGTATACCCATTTTTGGATCCTAGAGTAGGAGAAAAATAGCAGTGAAGACCTACTCGAGGATATTTGTTTCAATCAGAAAGTTAGGTGCAATCAGAAGTAACAGGAAATTCCTGATAGGTCTATGCATTATTGTTGGCATATTCGTGATAAGCGGCATTGGTTCCGCAATATCACCGTATCATCCAAGAAGAATAGGGGATGTCGCTCCCAATCTTCCTCCTTCATCAGAACACATTCTAGGAACCGACCCTATGGGAAGAGACATATTGACCCAGCTATTTGCCGGGACTCTTCTTTCAATGCAGATAGGTTTCACAGCAGGAATCATAGCCTTTGCAGTTGCCTTATTGCTGGCCATGCTTGGAGCCTACTACGGAGGCTATGGAGATAGCATAATAAACGTCTTCACTGAAGTCTTCATAACAATTCCTTCTCTGGCCATTCTTATTCTGATAGCAGCGGTGGTCGGAAGGGTAGATGTTCCATTGATGAGCGTAATTCTGGCAGCTTTTGGTTGGTCTTTTGCCTGTAAGGTCTTTCGAGCCCAAGTTCTAAGCCTCAAGGAACGTGGCTTCGTCAGACTAGCAAAACTTTCTGGGGCAAGCGGGATTGAAATAATCGCAAAGGAGCTTGTTCCGAACATGCTCACATTCCTAGGAACATGGTTTGCATTCATTGTCAGCGGCGCAATGATGGCGGAGGCAGGTCTTGAACTGATCGGCCTGGGACCGCAAAATACAGTGAGCCTAGGAATCATCCTCAATTGGTCAATGCACTTCAACGCTTTCACCCGAGGCCTAATCAACTGGTGGCTTCCACCGTGCATTGTTCTCATTACGTTGTTCGTGAGCCTTTTTGTTATAAGCATGGGGCTTGATGAAATTGGTAACCCAAGACTTAGGAAACGCTGAAGTAGGATCTGACGTTCTTCTTGAGGTGAAGAACCTGAAGGTGTACTACAGAACATCGACAACTCCGGTAAGAGCAGTTGACGATGTGAGCTTCGAATTGAAACAGAAAGAGGTTCTGGGTTTGGCTGGAGAATCAGGATGCGGAAAATCCACGCTGGCTATGGGTTTGTTGAAGCTAGTTGAAGCTCCCGCATACATCGCTGGTGGCAAGGTCATTTTCAGAGGCAAGGACCTGATGAGCATGAGCGATGAGCAACTTAGAAAGATCAGATGGAGACATATCGCTTTTTCTCCGCAATCTTCGATGAACGCCCTTAACCCGGTCACTAGGATATACGATCAATTCACGGACGCAATGAGTGCTCACAGGTATAAGGTTCCAGAAAGAAAGCCTAGAAAATACGTTTCAGGTTTGCTCAAAGCTATTGCGCTTTCACCGCGAATTCACAGAGAATATGCATCCGAGCTCAGCGGAGGAATGAGGCAGAGAGTGATCATAAGCATGGGCATGTCTCTTAATCCTGAATTGATAATTGCCGATGAACCCACAAGCTCACTGGATGTCGTCGTGCAAAGGGGCGTTCTTGAATTGCTGACGGGTCTGAGAGATGAGCGGCGAACGTCAATACTTCTGGTCTCTCATGACATTGCTACACTGTTCGAGGTCGTAGACAGATTGGCAATCATATACGCGGGCAAGTTAATGGAGATACAAAGCGTATTCGACATTTACGATGAACCCTTGCACCCATATACGAAAGGCCTTATTGACTCCGTCCCATCGCTCGAAAAGAAAGAGATACCCAGAAGCATACCGGGCTTGCCGCCTGATCTGAAGAATCCTCCCACAGGATGCAGATTCCACCCGCGATGCGCCAAAGCGATGGAGATCTGCAGGCAAAAAGAGCCGGAATCAAAAGATCTCGGACATGAGAAATGCGTCGCGTGCCACTTATACTCTTGAGATGAAGAGTCATGAATGACCTCTTAGAAGCTAAGAACATAACAAAGGTCTTTTCGCTTGGCGGATTAGTTAGAAAGAAATATGTCACAGCGGTGGAGAATTTTTCCTTCGGAATCACGGAAGACACTCAGATGGTAACAACATTAGCCGGTGAAAGCGGAAGCGGTAAAACAACCATCACAAATATGTTGCTTGGATTTCTGAAACCGACGAAAGGAGAGATTCTCTACCGAGGGCAAAATATATGGAAGATGAAAAGAAGAGATTGGCGCAACTACAGAAGAGATGTACAAGCTGTTTTTCAAGATCCCTACGAGACTCTAAACCCTGTGCACAAAATAGACTACGTGTTGATGGAGCCCATCAAGAAGTTCAAACTGGCAGACTCAAAGGCCGATGCAACTAAGATGATGAGTGAAGTTCTCTACTCCGTGGGTTTGAGCTCTGAGGAAGTACTTGACAAATACCCTCATCAGCTGAGCGGTGGTCAAAGACAACGAGCGATGCTGGCCCGCGTATTCCTCATTAGACCGAGAATACTCCTTGCTGATGAACCTGTTTCAATGATAGATGTCTCCCTCAGAGCTGACATTCTAGAAATCATCCAGAAACTACAAAAAGAAAACGACATGTCTTGTCTCTACATCACACATGATCTCTCGAACGCCTATTGCATAAGCGACGAGATAATAATCCTTTACCTTGGTTCAGTTATGGAGCAAGGCGACTTCGAAACTATCGTCAAGGACCCAATGCACCCATACGTCAAAACGCTAATCAGCTCGATATCCATACCCAACCCTAGAGCAAGATGGAAGGGTAAGGTAAGATTACAGGACATAGAAATAGCCAGGCTAGAGACGATTACCGGATGCAAATTCTGTAACAGATGCTCAGAATCAATACCGATTTGCAAGCAAAAAGAACCTCCGCTTACAGAGGTCGGCAAGAACAGAAGAGTAGCTTGCCACCTCTACCTGTGAAAGCGACGATGTAGCGTAAGACAAGTTTTCTTTAAAGACCAATTGCTTATACATTCTGAAAGGCTTTTCTACTTCTGTTAGACAATATCAGGTTGGTGAGAAAAGAATGACTCTAATTCTAGGATACAAAACTTGCCATGAACAATATCAGCCCGATAAGTTGCTTTCTTTCGCAATTGCGGCAGACAAACATGGTTACGATACGCTATGGACAAGCGATCATTTTCATCCTTGGGCACACACTAACGCAGCCTCAGGCTTCGCTTGGACATGGATCGCCTCAGCTGCTGAAAGAACCAGAAACATGACGATTGGAACCTCAGTCACAGCACCCATACTGAGGTATCACCCAGCGATTGTGGCACAAGCCTTCGCTACTCTAGGCTATATGTACCCCAACAGAATCTTCCTGGGCCTGGGAGCTGGAGAAGCACTAAACGAATCACCCCTAGGATACGCCTGGCCCTCCCCAAGAGAAAGAGTTGAGATGCTCCGCGAGGCATTAGTCGTCATCAAGAAACTATGGAGCGAAGACTTTGTGAGTTTCGAAGGAAAATATTACCGACTGAAAAAGGCCAATCTCTACACCAAACCTCCGAACCCACTAAAATTGTATATTGCAACGGCTGGCACAAAGGTCGCAGAAATTACGGGAGAAGAAGCGGATGGAATTCTGCTCATAGATACGGGGGAAAGAGCCAAGCAGTTGATGTCGTCTTTTGAACGTGGAGCGAGACGAGCCGGCAGGGACCCGTCGAGACTTGAGAAGGTTGCTGAAGTCATGGTCTCCTACGATGAAGACTACAAGACAGCAGTGAAATCAGTTCGTTTCTGGGCAGGATCCATGTTACCTATCTTCTACAAATGCGATGTGTCAGACCCAAGAGAGATAGAAGTCCATGGAGAATTCGTGGGAGACGAAGTGCTGGAGAAAGCGTGGATAATCGGCACAACTGCGGAGCAACACCTAGAGAGAATAGAAGACTACATGAAGACCGGATTCAACCACCTCTACTTCTGCAGCTCAAGCCCAAACGAAAGGAAATTCATCAAATTCTACGGAGAAAAGATACTGCCTTACCTGAGAGAGACCTACGGAGATAATTAGATCAGAATAAGTAAAATGTAAGTGATGAAAGATTGATGACTGACTTTTCATATCCTCTGAAAATCGCCCCAAACAGAAGATATCTTGTAGATCAGAAAGACAAACCATTTCTGCTCCAAGGAGACGCAGCGTGGTCACTGGTTGTAGGATCAAAAAAGAAGACAGAGCATTAGAACGCGTCAATCTTATTGCTTTAGGGATTAAAGAAAATGAAAAGCGACACCTCTTCACCGCACACTGTCACCCCGAATCTTCACCAGTGGAAGAATACCGCAGTGGCGGATGGTTAGACTTCAACAATACGTACACGTATGACATTGTTCACCGCAAACTACTGCGAGATTACAATCGCAAGCCTTCAAGTCCATTCATGCTCATTGAATCGACATACGAAGGCGAACATAATGCATCAGAGGTGCAGATTCGCCGACAAGCCTATTGGGCTATTCTATGCGGCCGCTTTGGACATGTCTTTGGCAACTGGTCAATATGGGCTTTTGGGTGGAAAGCCCCACCGACCATGCATAGACGTTTAGGCACAGACTGGAAATCGGCGCTAGACTCACCTGGCGCGACCAGCATGATGCACTGGGGGAACCTCTTCAAATCAATTCCTTGGTACAATCTTATCCCTGACCAAAGAAACGAAATTGTGACAGAGGGTATGGGCGAGTTTATGGGTCTCGACTATGCATCTGCTGCCCGCACAACAGAACGCGACACGGTCGTTATTTACATGCCAACCAAACACAAGATTAAAGTCGACATGACAAGAATCAATGGAAAAGAGGCAAAATCTTGTTGGTTCGACCGCGCGCTGCGAAATACCACATCAAGGAAACCTTCCCAACAACCAAACCCTTAGATTTCATTCCTCCTGAGGAGGGGGATTGGGTACTAGTAATGATTGACGCATCAAAAGAACTCAAGACTCCTAGAGAGATCCAAAGTAGCTATCCTCTGTCTTGAACAGAGTCTCACCCTATCGAATACAGATGATCGAAAATTCCCTTGTTGCTTTCGTAAAGCTTCAGGTACAGCTCATAGTACTTATCGTAGATTTTTGCGTTTTCAAGATCGGGGTTTTGAACCTCTGTCGCTGCGATCCATTCTTTGATCGATTCGTAGTCCTTGATTACTCCTGTTCCCACGCCACTCAGAAAAGCGTCTCCAACTGGTGTGCCAGGACTGTTTGCCATGAAGACTTGTGGGTACTTCGTGACATCAGCGAAGATCTTTCTCCAGACACGAGATCTTGCTCCGCCGTCAACAAGTCCCATTGTGGGTTTGAGAGGTATATCGCTCTTCCTAGCTGTCTCAACATTGTGGCGAAGCGCATAGGCTGCGCTTTCCATCAATGCTTTGAAAATGTGAGCTCTCGTATGTGACAAAGTCAAGCCTACTATCAGTCCCTTAGCTCGCGGATCCCAAATCGGACTTCTCTCACCCATGAAATAAGGTAGTACAACGAGTCCATCCGAACCAGGTCCTATTCCCTCTGCCTCGACGTCCAAAACCTTGTAAGGGCTTAACCCAACTTGTTTACCCAGCAAAACCTCTATCTGCCCAAATTGATCCCTGAACCATCTAAGCATTCCACCAGAAGTGGCAGAGCCGCCGAAAGTATAGATCTTTTCCTTGTCATACGCCACGTGCGGAAAATTGACGAGTTTAGGCGTTAACCTGAGCTTATCTTGTATGACGCTCCAACAGGTTGAGGTCCCGACCATAGCTGAATGATCACCATCGTTGAGACAACCAAGCGTCAAAGCAGAGACGGGGGCATCAACACCCCCAGCGCAAACAGGCGTTCCCTTTTTCAACCCAGATAGTTTGCTGCCGTCTTCAGTTATTTCACCAATAACAGTCTTGCTCTCTCGGATCCGCTCCGGAAAGAAACTGCGAGGTATGGCCATCTCATCCATCATGGTTTCGGACCATTCCTTTTTGTGAATGTCGAATATGCCACCAATAACTCCCGCAGAAGAATAATCAATGCACACCTCATCTGTCAATCTATATGTGCAATAACCGTAAATCGTCATCAGTTGACGAATCTTCCGCCATATTTTGGGCTCCTTGAACCTTAACCACAACATCTTAGTGAACCCAAAATAGGTATCCACAGCGTTGCCTGACACCCTGAAGACCTCATCTTCCCCAATTTCCTTTCGCACCCACTCAACCTCCTCAATCGCTCTCCTATCCATCCATATAAGACATGGCCTTATCGGCTCCATATCCTTGTCAACCGGAACACCCGACCCACTGTAGAGCCCACTAATGCTTAACCCCCCAATTTCGCCGGGATCAACCTTGGATTTAGAAACCACCGAACGAAGTGTATCACAAACAGCATTCATCCAAACCTCAGGCCACTGCTCAGCCCAGAGGACTTTCGGAGACATAATATCAGTCTCCACAAGAGATTCAGCAAGAATCTTTCCCTCAGCATTCACCAAGACTGATTTGGTGCCAAAAGTCCCTATGTCCGTTCCGACTAGGAAATTTCCGCTGGTCAACGAATCACCAGTTCAAAGATCTATCTTGACTCTACGTTAAGTCATGCAAGAAATAAAAGCCTTTATGACGTAATACCCAAAACCAATGGTGACTCAATGCCTCAACTGTTTTCGACGTTTTGCCCGTATCTCTTCAACCTGAACTCTCTGACCTCTCTTATCTCTTCCGCAGGCATCTCCTCGGGAAACCCACCTATAATGATAGAATACAAGACTGACTTAGCGATATCCTCAACGACAACTGCGTTGTCAAGCGCCTCTTCAAGATCAACGCCAGTAGCAAGTACCCCATGGCTCTTCAGAAGAACCACCTTTGCTTTCTTGAGAGCATCCACTACACTCTCGAGTTTCCTAGGATCCTTTGTGCCAGGACAGAAGTACTCTCGGACCACAGGGATGCTGTCTCCAAAAGCAAACCCCTGCTCAGTAGAGACGCAAGGTATATCTCTCTTTGCTATGGCAAAGGCGCTAGCTGCTGGCGAATGAGTATGCAGAACAGCATTAGCCCCGGTAACCCGTTTGTGAACGTAGACATGCATAGATGTCTCAGAGGAAGGTCTCATGTTGCCCCTAATTAGATTTCCATTGAGATCCACAACGCAGAGATTTTCTGTTGCTATACGCGACTTAGTGAAGCCACTCGGCGTTATCAGAACGCACCCTGTTTGCGGAATCCTAACGCTCACCACCCCAAACGTAGACTTGATAAGTTCGCTTTTGAACATCTCCCTAGCTGTTTCGACAACCTTTATCTTGAGATCTTCTAGAATACGAGAGTCAATACGATCAATATCTGAACGCGAAGGCATTACGTCTCAGCCTCTTACTGTTCCAAGTGAGTCCATACTTATCAATTGATCGGACTGCTGTTTAAATTTAGTTCCCTCCTTGATGAATCTCCGATCTGGGTTACTTTTCGAGAGATCTAAAGGCTGAGGAATCAGGATTCTGAGTAACTACAGGTAACAATGCAGAATTGTTGTTTGCGTCTTTTGCTTATGTCGGTATGATTCATTTTTCATTTGAAACGACTATGTCTAGACCTACTGTATTGCTCATTTCCGTGCGCCAAGTCTTATGGTTTAGTGGCAATGAACACTATTCTTGGGCTTTCCTTGGAATACGAAGACTTGTCGAAATCACCGAAAATGTTCGTGATCTCGAATCCTGTTTGCTCCAGTTCCTGCTCGATCTCTTTTTGATGATAGGTGTGCTGCGCCATATTCATAGTATCTCTCTTTTGAAAGACCTTCTTGGTATACCTCGAAGAAAAGGTTAACCGAGACAACGTTGGTCTGTGAATTCTGTCTTCAGAATATTGTTCTGACAACCTCCTTGTTTTTGGCTGAGCTTTCTCCTATCGACCCACATGAGGCTTCCGGTTTTCCCTCTTGATTTGGGAGATGTCGAATGCTAGTACACCCTTGTTATCTGGGCTTTAGTATGGGTTTTCGTATGTGCATCTGGGGCGGCTTTTTTCTTCTTCTGCTATGCAGTGTTCAAAGCTTTATGACGCTGTGTGGATAAGTGGAAAGAGCGTTTCTGTCTTGAAGTTACGCATGTCTCCGAGCTTCAGTCTGTTACCGAAAGTTGAGTTTTGTCTTCTCAGTTTCTTGGAGGCTTCACTCAACATATATATCGAGGCATCAATTCCGCAGACTGTAAGACCTGCTTTCGCGAGTTCAATTGCGACTCTGCCTGTCCCAACTCCGAGTTCAAGAGCCTTGTTGTCGTGTGCAAGGGAGAGGTCTCTGTAGAAGTCTATGTCCTCTCTTGAAATGAAGAGATCAGTATTTTGCCGTTGGCCCATAGCTCACAGTGATCGTTTCTCAGTATCTAGACTCTAGTATTCCAAATATTTGCTAAGATCCGACAATAAATCGAATCGATTTTGTCAGATCTCTTTTTTTCACTTTCTTTTTGTAGGACCCAACTTCGGAATTCATGGGATACAGGTTCTCTTTATTGTCTCGTCTCCTGCGGATGCTTGTTTAGCAAGTGGCAAGGGATTATTAGTATATGGCTCAGAAGAATTGGCGACAAATTCCCTTTCGATTCACGTAGTAACCAATTTGAAAACTTTTGCGCTTGTTTTGTAGAGACACCATTGAAATTCTTCTTCTGTGAGTCCTATACTTCTGTACTTGGCCAGCTCTGATGCTGCGTTGAGTGCCATGTCGGAGCCAAACATCATTCGGTCTGCGCCCACATTTCTGCACAGCTCAAGAATGGTGGTGCTCGGTAGCCAACTCGTCTCTAGGTAGATGTTGTCGCAGACGCTCGCGGCTAAGGCTGCTTCATCGGCGAATGTGCCTCCTCCGCAATGCGCTAGGATTATTTTCAGGTCAGGGAATTGCTTGGCTATGGGTATTGCTGAAGAGGGGAGGGCCCATGGAATACCGTCGCCCGTGTGAATCATGACCGGTATTCCGAGTTCCAGAGCATTCGTGAAGACCTTCTTGCTTGCTTTATGTGCGGGGCTGATAGCGTGGGCAAGCGGGTGCAGTTTAATCCCTACGAATCCCAGTTTTTTCACGCATCTCTCCAACTCGTCGCGGTATCCTGCTTCAGGGATCCTTGGGTAGAGGGTTGCCATCCCAAAGATTCGATTTGGCATTTCTTTGGCTAGATCAGCGATGGCATTATGTTGATCTCTAGCCGTATCCAAGTCAAGTGTGGTGCCGGGCTGAACTATGCTTATATCAATCTTGTTCAATTCCATGCTTCTTGCTAAGTCCTCAGCTGTGTGGTATTCTTCGAAGACATAATCGAACCCGATATGTGTATGAGCGTCTATGATCATGCAATCTGTCTCCTTCAGTTTTTCATCTTGATCTTTTCTTAGTCTACCCTACCTCTTGCTGTGATCTTCCAGATATTTTTGACATTGTCACCTTCCGTGACGTAGAATTTGTCATGGAGATTCACGGTTGTGGCCGAATAGGCGGGTATGAACTCAATCATGTCGCCAACCTTCAGCCTCGAACTTTGATTCTTCAATCTGAGGTATCCGTGTTCTTCGTCCAGCTTGTTGAATTCTATTCCAGCTATATCTTCTGTTTTTGGCAGTCCTTCCGTCTCTGAAAAGGTCTTCAGTCCTCCATCAATAATAGCTCTGTCAATCGTTGGTTTGCTGATAACGGTTGTAAGCACTGAAAGCGCATAGTTGAAGGGGACTCCTTCCATTTTGTGTGCTCGATCCATCAGGACGTAGGAGCCCGCTTCTATCTCTGTTATTCCTGGATATTCCGCGGCGATGCTGAAACTTGTGGTGGCACCTGCACTCACGATGTCAACTGTTATCCCATTCCTTTCGACAAGATGCACAGTGTCAACCAGTTTCTTATAGGACTCGTAACATCTCTTCTTCCTATCTTCTAGCGCTGGTTCGTATGCCGCCAGTCCTTCGTAACCCATTAGGCCGACGAAAACCATGCCCTTTGTTTTGTTGACTTTCTCCACTAGTTTGAGCGCATTCTCTCCGGGACGAACACCGCATCGACCCATGCCTACGTCGACTTCCACTATTGTCCTGATGTTTGCTCCTTTAGCCGTAGCTACGTTGCCCATCGTGTCGATCACCTCAGGATTGTCAACTGCTACCGAAATATCACTTTGATGGCTCAGTTCCGCAAGATGCTCTATTTTTGCTTTCTGAACAACTTGGTTTGCTATCGCAATATCTTTTGTTCCGGCTTTGACCATTTCTTCTGCTTCGCCGAGCTTAGCGACCATTACCCCCTGGGCTCCCGCGTCTATCTGCATCTTAGCTATCTGGGGTGTTTTGTGGCATTTGATGTGAGGTCTGAGATAAGCGTTTTTGTCTCGAAGATAGTCGGACATCATTTTGATGTTGTTTTTCAGCACATTAATATCGAGAAGCAGAGCAGGGGTAGGAATATCTGATTTATTCATTTGGGATTCTCATCTTTCCATGTGTCCGGATCGCGATGGGAACGGGTAGAGGCAAAGCAGGATTTTTCCTTTCAGCGCCAAGCACATCTCTCTATGATTTCGATTATTGTCCCAAATGACTTGTCAGTTGGAAAATAGGCGTATTTGTTATTGTCTCCGGGAACCATGGCATATGGCTTTTCGGGAGGGAGCGGTTTGCCGCCTGGACCTACGAGAGTTATTCCTTTTTCCTTAATTCTTTCGTAGAATTTCTTTATGTCGTCAACTTCGAAGCAGAGTTCAACCATCATTCCTTGGCCTTTCTCTTTGAGGAAATCGAGAAAAGGCCCTCTTTTAGGGGACAGGACCTCGATATAGTTGTCTAGTATGCGCATGTGCAAGTAGTCTATTTCTTCGGATGGATTGTCAAGTTTGAAGTATTTTGGGCGTTCGCAGCCAAATATTTCGGTATAGAAATCAATGATCTTCTTATCAAGATTTTCCACGATTATCCCGATGTGGTCTACCTTTATGATCAATTCTTCTTCGCTCTCCTTCTCTTTCTAAGTACCATTTGCGATATAACATTTGTGTAGTCTAGGTAACACGAATTGTCGGAAGGTGGCAAATCGGGGGGTACATTATAGACCTTGCTGAAATAGTGAGATAGCACGCTTTTTTCTGTTCACTATCCTAGGACGTAAGGTCTGGAAGTGGGCAGAGACAGCAACTGGGAGCAGAAGAAAGCTTACCTCTACGAGGCCTTCAAGAGTTGGCATCACACACCCTGCAAAATTAGATAGTGACTGAAATTTGACTCGTGACGCCTTCAAACAATATCGCAGAGATATCAAACAGATTGCTGAGAGACTCCCAGAATAGGATAGAAATTCCATAAGCCTAAACCTACCAAAAAGTTGCAGTTGAAACGAAAGGACTGATCAGAATTATGGAAACGGGAAAGAGGTGATAATTAAGTTGAAAGAATACGAATGCGTAGAAGTCAAACACCACACGGATGTCGGCAAAATAATTGAGCAATGGCAAAAGAATGGATGGCGTCTACACACCTACACTTGCACTCAATACGGAATCGGTGGCGACGTTCATCACCACTTGCTTTTTGAAAAAGGCGAATAAGACAAACTCTCTTTTAGCGCGCGCATTTATGCTGGAAACCACCAATGCCCCTTTTTTCTCTTTTTTCTTCGTGTCTAAATTCATTCGACAATTCTCTCGATCCCTCCTTTAGCACTCCCAGCTAGTCTACTCTTCATCTTAGTGTCAAATGCAAATGCCTTCTTGCTAGTCAAACCCTGATTGGTACGTCTAATAGAAAATAAAGAGCAAGTGTCTTGAAGCATAATTTCTTCCTATGATCGCTGTTAACGGAAATGGCACCGTCTGATAGATTTCTTATAGCTCCGTATACCTTTGTATTCTCTTTCCATTGTTTTGTCAATACTAGAATCTGAGATATCCATCAGGGATCAGACTCGTTGCCAACATCACCATATTGATATCACGATGCTCCGTCCAAACGGCGGTCTCCCTGTTCTTACGTTCAAGCCAGAACCTCTCAATTTGCTCGCCTAGCACCACATGCTGCATCAGCTTCTCAGTCCATGAATGCAATAGTCCCTCATCGAAGAAATCCGGTTTACTACCAATCAATCTCAGCAGTCTTTCAATGGCATGCAACCCGAGCGATAATCCCAGCTCTCGGAACGCAAGTCTGCAACCAGCGGGAAGTTCTAGAGGTTTCCCTTTCAGGTAGACCTCCAGACCCACATGAGAGGACTTCAATAGGGTTAGTAGCAGGTCGGCTAGCTCGATGTGTCTGTTGGCGACTAACTGCGCCGCTTTATAGGCATCACAGAGAAGACCGCCAATACCGAGAGGGTCGCTAGTGGTCCAGTCTCTTCTCTTGCAGATATCGGCCATGTCAGCAATCTCTGCGTCAAGGTTCGGCCATTCAGGATCTTCCGGTGCAGTCGCCTGGAGCTCATTGTAAGTGATGAATCCGTCGAGAGGATCGTGTTGACCCATGGAAGGAACGAGGGGGCGGGAGAGATCTATGCTCATCTTCCAATACATTCTTTTCTGGTCACCGGATAGCGTATTATAGGTAAATCCGCTATGCGCTGTCTTCGCAAGTTCTATCGCCCACCGATTGTAGGTTAGATCCTCCGTTTCTCGGGTCATCCTGTTTAGAGCGTGCATCCATTTCGTCAGGTAATGATAATACTGTCCATCCCGTTCCCACTCCAAAAGTTCGTTGAAGGGTTCATTAGCCATTCGCTCGTATAACTCTTTTCCAATTCGCAAGCCTCCCATAGTCGGGTGTTTCTCACCCTCATTTTCGTTCAGACCGCTGATCCATCCGATTCGTGGATCGTCTTCACGGTGCCGACCGAGCGCGTGATGAACCTGATCGACGAGACACAAAGCCAATTTCTTGAATTTCTCGTCACCCGTTAGACGATGAAGTTCTAGGAAATTACACACGGCAAAAGCGTCCGTCCATAAGTAGCGCCGAGATGGTTTTTCCGATGTGAGTCCAGTTTGATAGGCAAATCCGGTCATGATTTCCTGGACCACGGTTAGGAATGTGTCTTGCGTCATCTTTCCTCCATCCAAGAAGAAAGTAGTCACCTTCAAACCTTATTCAAGATGATTTATCTTTAAAATCTTATCATTCTATAGATTGTTCCGTGAAAAGAGATTCACAATCGGAGCTACTAATAGCTAAAAGGACATGGAAGAAAACCAGTAATCAAGTTCCTCAAGTATGTCTAAATATTATTCAAGTTTGGTTATATCACAACCGTAAAAAGATATAAAAATGGGGATGTGGATATCAAACAGAGATGGTAGCCCGGGAGAGATTCGAACTCTCGTCGGCGGGTCCAAAGCCCGCCATTCAAGGGGTAGACGCGTTTGTCTTTTCCTTGCTTGTCCACTACATTCG
>Ga0315310_10000608_pt1 | contig 23108 bp, 23 predicted proteins | sample TDP5_MG_FD_203630 | JGI IMG/M metagenome (GOLD analysis project Ga0315310, IMG submission 203630) | Freshwater sediment microbial communities from Lake Towuti, South Sulawesi, Indonesia - TDP5 | ecosystem: Environmental > Aquatic > Freshwater > Lake > Sediment | place: Indonesia: South Sulawesi...
TTCTTTATCAGTTGGTAAAGACTTAAGAGAAGCAGAGATGAGTTGGTGGAGTATAACCTCAAATAAGTGTGCTTTGTGGGATACCAGTTGAATGTACGTGATTTAAAGCCAGGGATGAGTCACGTTGATATGATAGCCAAGGTTCTGAATGTTTCGGAATCAAAGCAGGTGGTCACCAGTGCTGGCGTTGACCATGAAATCCTCGAGTTAGAAGTGAGGGACAAGAGCGGTTCGATTAAACTCGTTTTATGGGACGAAAAGATAGTGCCAGATTTAAAAATGGGCGACAAGGTGAAAATCGAAAACGGATTCGTGACTTCTTTCAAAGGCACTTGGCGAATAAACGTTGGCAGATATGGTGAGGTCAAAAAAATCTAAAGGCCTTTGCCTACTCTGGCAGCTTGTCTACCTTTTGTGGGGTTTTGGCGAAGAACACATTTCTCTCTGATCGCAGACCCTCGGTGTACTGGACTTCTCCGCTAATGTGGCAGTCTGACTCAATGCTTATTCTTTCTCCGTAGAGGTTTCTGGCTCGAGACTTTTCTTCCATAGTTATGCTTTTAGCGTGGACATCCTCAACGCTTGCCCTCTCACCTATGACTGCTTCGTTTGCGTGGATTCGACCCTTCACTTCGCCTCGTCTGCCAATCTCAACAGAGCCAGCCGAGACGCCCAAAATTGTTGTAATTGAACCACCAACTTCAACACGGTTAGACGCAGAAACGTTCCTAGCCTTTAGACTGCCTCCCACATCAATGTCCCGAGCTGTTAAATCCTCTCCAACCTCCACTCGTCCACCAACCTCTAGTTTCCCAGAAAGCTGCAGCGAAGACCCGACATGTACTGTGCCGCCTATGTCAAGGCTGTCTCCAGTCGCAGAACCTGATATTTCGATGACGCCACCCACGTCGATTCTTCCAAATTTCAGATCTCCGTCAACTCTGAAGGAACCACCTACGTCGATGTCGCCTCCGCTGTTTTTGCCAGTCAATTTTACAGCACCACCGACATCGATGGAATGAAATTCGAGCGAGTCTTGAGATTCGAAGGACCCGCCAACATCAATCTCGTCTACACGCCCGCCTCTAATAGTCACGAACCCGCCAACATCGATTGTCTTGGCTTCTACCTCGCCGAGTGCGGTGAAACGTCCTCCCATGTCGATGTCTTGAGCTCTGGTCCTGCCTTTCACTTCGAGGCTGCCGCCAACATCGATTTCATTCGCTGTGAGGTCTTTGCCAACTGTTAGGCTTCTATCTAAATCCACCCTTTTCGCGTTTACGTTTCCAGTGACGTTTAAGTGACCGTCTTCTACCTCCACGCGATCCTTTATTTCCAAGTCGCCCTGAACCATAATGTCTCCTTCTCCCTCAAAACTGTCGGCGGAGAGGCTGCACTCGAACACGGATCCTTTGCCGCACTGAATACCGCCTGACACCGTTACTTTGGGAGGCGCGCCCTCTCCTTTTATTATTGCATGTCGGCCAACGACTAGGTTGCCTTCAACGATGCTCAGTGTTAGTGAAGAGCCAGAGGGAACAACGATATCTTTAGACGTAGCCATTCACTTCCTGACTTAAATTTACGCTCCTACTATAAACAAATTCTGTAGTGAGCAAAGTTAACCCAGACCATCGCTCTGCCAGAGTCCTCACCAACCGCATTTGTCCAATTCTTTTCACGTTTTATCCCACTTGCCACTTCATTTTTCACCTCCAATCTTATCAAGCTAATGCAGCGGTCAAAAGAAGCTATAAAAGCCAACGCACATGCAGAAAACACAGTTCGTAGTCACAAGATGTTAGTTTCATGTTGTTTAGTTTACAAATTCTTGCCATATGATGAATTTGGCTTTCGATAGCAACTTCTGCGATCTGATTGCTCAAACAACTGAAATCCTGCTAGTTCAAGCTGTAATAAAGTTTAAGAAACGTTTTGATACAATGGTCGGTAGTGGAGATTATGAGTAGCAAGAAGAAAGAAAATCGAGACGCATTAGAGAAAGAAGCAGAATTGGATATGGCAGCTCTCCAGTTGATGTCAACCATTTTCAGTCTTCTTGCTGGGCTTATGTTTAGTGCTTCTATTCTTTTCTTCTCGTTTGCAAGGGCACTTCCGTATGCAGACGTATTTACCCTGTTAATATTGACAGATGGAATGATCTTCATTTGCTGTATTCTTACACTTAACTACATCTCAAGCAATGTTCAGTACGGATTCTCGGAAGGTGCTGATCTGTGGAGTCGTGTCATGAATAAGTTTGCAACCATTGGGTTAGTTCTGATGATGGTAATTCTAGTGGGCATGGCACTTTATTTGGGATGGGAGATGGGAATCATAATGTTTGTCCTTGAAGTTTTGTGTTTCGGCTACATCGGCTATAATTTCAAGAAGCATGCCGAAATCAAGAAGAGAAAGGCACAAGCTGTAGGGAAAGAATAGATTTAGTCATCTGTTACCCTAGTTGTGTTTCCATACTCTTGTGCGTGCATTTCTCGATTAACGTTCAGGTTATCCATAGACATATTTGCTTTTGAATATAACAAACCTATGTCTTGGGCAGGAGATGAAAATGGAAGAAGAAAGAGAGAAAAGGAAACAATGGTGGAAAGAGAGTCGCAAACTTAGTGATGAGGAAAGAAAGAAGAAGGCAGAAGAGTACGACAAGCGAACGTTCGAGAACTACCTTCGGTTAAGCCCTGACGTGCTTTTATCAGAAGCCCAGGTCCATGCTACCTTTAACACTGTCCTTGCTGGACTTATGTTCACCGCTTCAGTTCTGTTCTTTACTTTAGGGAAAAATGTTCCGAACCAAGTGGTAATGGCTTTCCTGACTCTGCTTGACACGTTTCTCTTTGTTGCTTCTGTTCTAGTCTTGGACTGGCACTCATCTGCTGTTCGGAGAGGAGAGATGTGGGAAGCTTATCACTACCATGTTATCTCAACGCAGTTCGGGTGGATTGGAGGTCTATTGATGATAGTGAACCTTGTTGCAATGACATTCCTTCTGAGATGGGAACTTGGAATCATCATGCTCATTGCAATAGTTGCGAGTTTGGCTTATATCCTCTGCAAAATGTTCAGAGATGCTCTAAAATTCTACCTATGGGATTGATTTACTTACATTATGGAAAAGACCTCGACAATGCTTTTTTCATTTCTCCGTTTTCAACTTGCGTTAATAATTCAAGGAGAATCTCTGGTTTACCAGTCCACAAAAAAGAGGAGTCGCGGGAGACATCACCGCTCTTGTGAGTTGTAGTCACAAATTGTTAGCATATGTTACAAATCGTTACTACTTTCTTCTGCGGTTTACCTTAAGGCGTTCTCATTTCTAAAGAAAGGCAAAGGTTCCGGGTTATTTTGCTGATAGGAAAAAAAGGGATTTTGGCTGTAATGGTTACATGATTTCTGCATTGCGGTGAAACACTATTGCTTCCGGCACTAGGATTGTGGGGCTTCCAGGACCAGCAATTGGCACATTGACCTGTTCATTCAGCCAACCTATTAAATAGAGTCTCTCAGAGGCTATATCAACAAGATAAACGTTGACGGCTATCACGCTTGTTGGTGGTTGAACCGGGCTGAACCCTGCTGGAAACGCCATGAACAACGCTATTCCACTTATTTCTTGAACAATCGAGCCCGATATATGTACGCCGCTGAACGCCAAAGCTTTGTTAACCGAGTCTGGATGCCCTCCTATTGGTACGCTGAAAACATCAGCTTTCGGTATGAATAACCCAAGTCCCGTAGAAGGCTCAGAGTACATCACAACTCGAAGCGAATGTTTGCTCCCGTCTTCTTCAGCCCACCTAACCGAAACGAATCCGCGAGCCTTCACGCTGTCTGCAAGGTACACGTCGCCTAACACGTCAAGATAAGTGCCAGGAAAAGGCACAGCCTTGGCAACACCACTGATGCCAGCAGCACCTCTGCCTAGACCATACCACTCGTAAGGACTAGGATACCCTGGACCTGGACCACCATAGCCCACAAAACAATCGCCCACAGCACTACCATTGAATCTAATTGCAATCTCAGATTCCGCAGCATTAACTGACCCACCAAACGCAAACGCCGAGACAGTCAAAAGCACAGCGAACAGAACAACAGTTGCTCTTCCTTTTTCCATTTCTCTCCTCTCTCCAAATCATCGAATTGATGAGTAGGGCTATAAGAACAACGATTATATTTTAACACTTGTGAAAATAACCTCTATAACTGACTCACATATGGGAAAGAGATGCACGCATTAGCCGAATCCGCGTCATTGCGTTTTTCAATGCCTCGAATAAATCTTCATAGTTTTATCCAATAGACCAACCCACATCAGGTTGACTCCAAAAGCCTCACTGTCTTATTACCAAGAAGAAAATGGGGAATTTGTGGGAGATTTTACCACTTTAATGTTTTGCGGGCACAAATTGTTGCTTATGACAGCTCCTCAGACAAGGCGGCGAACATCTTCTGCACTCTTCTAAACATCTCCACATACTCCAAACCACGCTTAGTAATCCTGTAACGACGAGAATCACCCACAAACTCTTCTCGAACAAAGCCACGAGAAGCCAGAAAACTCAGAAACTTCTTGGTCCTATCAACAGGCAAATTAGCCCCATAAGAAGCCCGTGTGAGAGGACAAGAACCGCGCTTTGAAACAATATCCAAAAGGTCAGCAAAAATCTCGTAGCGGGTCCTTCGTTCCAAGCGGTCCACCAGATAGACCAACAGTAACAATGCAAAGGAGATAATATTTACTCCCTAAATAGACAAGGTAGACACGCGTAGACCTTTTTCTAATCCTGAACTTTTTACCCAACTCAAAGTCTTCAAATTCTAGCTCATCTTAGGAGAACAAACAGGCATCTGGATTGGAATAATTCAAGGCGAACTCTAGCTGCAAAATGCCAGTCTGTAAGCAAAATTCTTTTAAAAAGCCCCTTTCCAATTCTCCTCTAACCATGGATGTGAGACCTGAACTTTTAGTTTCTTAGGGAGTAATTTGATGAATGAATTATTTGTTCAAACTACAGACGAAGTCGCTTATGATTTCTTAGAGTTTGCGAAGGCTAATTGTTACGGAATTGAAATTACTTCTTTCGCACTTCCATGGATACTTAACGGAGATTGGAAGGCTCTCTTGCAGTCTTATAAACTAGCTTTGAAAGACTTTGGAAATGAGGTGGCAATTCACGGGGTTTTCATGGATATGGTTACAGCTAGCAGGGATGCCAAAATAGTTAGTGTAGCAAGGGAGCGTATACTGCAAAACATTGAAATAGCCAAGCAACTTGGGGCAAAAATAATGACTTTTTGTTCATGTTTTAATCCATGTATTGCTACCTCATCATCAGGATATATGGATGGGTACAGGCAGAGGCAAATCAGTTTTTGGAGCGAAATATTGAAGTCATTATCTGATAGCACCCTTACCTTGGTTTTCGAAAATCTATGGGAACCTAAACCTGAGCTTTTACGGCATGTGCTAGACGGCGTCAACTCAGAGAATTTTAAAGCGTTGCTTGACACGGGTCATGTTAATATTTTTTCCAAGGTTTCAATTGGACGGTGGGTCGAGGTCCTTGCGGATCATTTGTCATACATTCACCTAAATGACAATCACGGGGATTTTGACAATAACCTTGCACCAGGAGAGGGAAATATCAAGTGGGATCGATTCTTTGACGCATTGACACAGTATGGGCTAAAACCCCGAATATGCCTTGAGATCGAAGCTTACAACAACCGCTCGAAGCTTGAGAACGCTAAGAGAGCTATAGAGTATCTCAAGGATAAGAGGTTCTATCCCTTTTAAGCCAGACAAAGATGTCGGGAAAGAGATTTCTTGGAAACCTTCTGTCTTCGGAGAAGTGAGATCCATTAACCTAGGAGTATCCTGGAGCAAATCGATTTTTAAGTGCGAGATTTATTATTAATCCCTCCCGTCCGATAGAGGAGATTGAAAAATGAAACAGAATGGCTCAGACACAGAGCCTCCATGCGGCCCGTTCAACTCATCCACATTAACAACTCCATTCTCAACAAATCTTTTATTAGCATCGCAGATTAACAGTACCTAAACGGGGGAATAAGCATCAAAAGAAAACTCATGGACATCTTGGCATGCCCAATAGACAAGTACTACCCTCTAGAACTGCATGTTTTCGAGGAAAAAGACGAGATCGTAGAGGGCATAATAATCTGTCCTAAATGTTTGCGTTGGTATCCCATAAGAGACGAAATCCCAGAAATGTTGCCCGACGAGTTGCGCGAAGAGAAAGACGAGTTACCATTCCTACGGAAATGGAAGGCTCATATCCCTAAGAACATACTAACAGAGGGCAAACCGTTCAACATCAAGACCGAAGAAAAGAAATGAAAAGATCAATGTCTTCCAATTGAAAGAACCAGCCGGGCTGTGTTGTCTCCGGGAAGGGATTTCAGCACCAAAAGTCCATGATATAGAACTGGCGAGAGTTCGAATCTCTCCCGGGCTACCATAAGATTTTCTTATGATTTTTCAAGTATATTATGAGAATTTGATGGAAAGAGAATATGAACCTATGTCGCGCTACTATCAAACTGCTCTTTGTCAACTCTTCCGCGCGCGCGAAGACCTAAATTACTTATGTATCCACGAATGAGAAGAAATGGGGGGTTTCCCGATGCTAGCTCGATTGCCAGAGTCAAAACACTTTCAGATTGAACGATTGGCAGATGGTGTCTATGCTGTAGTTGCCTCCGAGCAAGGTTATGCTATTTGCAATGCTGGTATTGTCGACATTGGTGATAAAACGATTGTCTTCGATACGTTCATCTCTCCAGACGCGGCTAAAGATCTCTTGAAGACTGCTGAACAATTAACGTCACACAAGGTTATTTGCGTTGTCAACAGCCACTATCATGAGGACCATATTCGCGGTAACCAAGTCTTTTCTCCAGATGTCGATATTATTAGCACCGTATGGATCCGTGAAGCAATTGCACAAAATGAGCCTAAAGAAATTAGTTGGGAAAAGCAGAATCTTCCCAAAGGAATTATCGACACTCAGCTAAAGCTAGATGCTGAAAAAGATCCCAAGCGACGTCGAGAACTTGCTTCATTGATTGTTTATTACCGAGCGATGATTGAATCGCATCCTCAACTAAGAACACGATTACCAAACATCACGTTTGAACGCAAACTCATAATACACGGAACGCAAAAAACGGTTGAGCTTCTCCCTTTTGCTGGACACACAGCCAGCGACATTGTTCTCTACTTGCCAAAGGAAAAAATTGTGTTTATGAGTGATTTGCTTTTCATCAACATACACCCATATCTTCCAAGTGGTTTTCCAGAGGACTGGAAACAATCTCTCAGCACGATCGAAGCGTTAGGGATACAGACTGCAGTTCCTGGTCACGGCCCGGTAGGTCGATCCACAGATCTCTCCGTGATGACTCAATACATTCAGTCCCTCGAAAGCATTGCAGCAAACATGGTAAAGCTAGGTAAATCCGTAGAGGAAGTTTCTCTTCAACCCATTCCTTCACCATTCAATACTTGGTGGTTGTTTTTTGATAATTTTTTCGTCACCAATCTTGAGTTCCTTTATAAGCACGTAGCACAAAAAACAGAGAAAAAGTGGGTCACTTCATAAATCTCATGGATTAGTAATTTCAACTAAAAGAAAAGAGCCTCTTGCCGCCTTAAAATCTTCTTTTTAAGTCATTTTGGAGATGTTTTCCAGAACGGGTTTAAATTTCTGTCTTAACCCCAATAATTTAAACCGATATTTGAACCTATCCCGGGGCTACCATGAAACCCAAATTAGGACAACGTTCAAACTCTCGGTTTAATGATAGCGGGGATGGGACTTACTCACCGATAAGTGACAGTATCTCCCCGACATAGGAATTCTGAGTTGAGCTATCCTCTTTCTGCTACCGCCTCTATTGACGCGTGGATTGCTGAATCGCAAGTCAAAGCAGTTACTTAACATCCTCTGGAAAGATTTTCTTTGCTTTTTCTGTATATTCTATAACACCTAGTTGTTTGAAGAAATCCAATAGGTCAGCGACTGTCCATCCTTCTACAATCTTGCCATCAACTATACGATAGATGAGAACACCTGTTTCCGTAAACTTGTTGCCAGTAGGGGCTAATCCACGAAATTCTCCTGCATGTGTACCCGTACTTTTGAAACGAACCCACACCTTATCACCTTCAGCGATAATATCCTGAATAGTCTCATGCCAATCGGGAAAACCCTTCAAAAACATAGTCAATACTTGTTTGTTTGCTTCAAGAGCTCGCAGTTGAAGGGCATGATCAACATAATCGGGTGCCATTAACTCGTCAAGTAAGGCTGGGTCTCTCTTATTCACAGCTTCAAACAACCTTCGAATGATTGCTTTATTCCCCTCTAATGACATAGAACACCATCCCTCTCTTTACTACCAATCCTAACCATTTTCTTTTTGACATTTAATTTTTGTTGTTGTTATCTAATGACCTTTACCATTCGTCACATAAATTCACTTATTTCTTGTCCCATGCATTCGTTGCAAACATGATCCTGTTCTGAAGGCTTAGTTTCACAGTTTGAGAAAATTAAACGCGATAAGTCACGTATCCCAGGCTATCATTATACCTCTTGAAGAGTTCAGTGCTGGGGAAGGGATTTGAACCCTGAGGCGCAAAGCGTCTAAAGAGCATTTTCTCTAATCGAAACCGCCTGCAAAACGATTCAGCTACTTCACAACTTGATGATGACACTATAGCGTTGTTTGTCATCAACAAGCACACTCATCTCTTTAGCCAACACTTGTTCTTGCCCTTCCACATATATCCTCAGAGAAGCTGTTGTAGATGAAACCTACAAGACTCTTAACAACAACACGCACACAAACTCCGCCAGCCATCCCTAACAAACCAGAATACAAAGAACCAAACAGCCTAGTCTTGCGTGTTCAACTTGTCCTGTTCACATACCAACCCTGCCCACAAAAAAGAAGGCGTTATTAACAATTTTACAGGCAAGTTAATAACACCAAAAACAAAAACCAGCCCACATGAAAGAAGAACGCCTTAACGAAAAAACCTCCATCACCCTCTGAAACCAAAAAAACAACAACCTCAACCATGAACCCTAACTAACGTGATCCTCACATTTGGCAACATTAAGAGTGCCAAAAACCGCAGGAAACCCAACCAGAAACACCAACCAGAACCTAATCAGAGCTTACAACACAACCGAAAAAAGGCTCACCTCCAACACAGAAAAATTTTCCACACACTATACTAAGCCCATCCAGCCTAGCCTAAGAACCTAGTCATCCTCGATTTTTCATATTATACGATTTCGATAAGAGTTTAAACCCTTATAAAAGGAAAAACACTCAAGAATCTACGAAGGGAAGCACACCATCAAACACATATTAATTCTAGCCGGAAGCGGCGGACACACAGGCTACGCGTATTCATTAGCCGAGGCACTCCATGAAAAAGAAACACGTCTATCGTTTCTCGCTCCAAGAGAAGCACTCAGCGAGCAAAGGCTACGCAAATTCGGCAAAGTCGAATTCCTGACATTGCCACGGGGACCAAAAACTCCAGTTTTTCCTTTTGCGGCGGGTCTCACAAAGTCTTTACTAGAATCCATTGAAAAGGTTTCCACTCAGTTTGATGTGGTGGTAAGCACTGGAAGCAATTTTTGTGTCCCTCCTGCAGCCATAGCCTGGATTAAGAGAATCCCATTGGTCAACATCGAGGATTTTGGGCGTTTTGTTAAACCGTCCAAAACCGCTTTTCTTTTACAACCTTTTTCAACCATAACCGCTTTGCAGTGGGAAGAGCAAAGGACCTTTCTAAAAGGCGTGGTGACCGGCCCTCTTTTTCCCAAGCCAAAACTCAAGCCATGGAACGGAGGGTACATTCTAGTCACGGGGGGCACTTACGGCCACAAACTTTTGTTTGACACGCTGGCTGTCAGCAGCCTTCACAACATAGTTTTGCAGACCGGGAGAGTGAATCCTGCCCCCTACATGGAAAGGCACCCAGAGTGGAAGGTTTTCACTGTAACAGACAGGTTTCATGAAACCTTAGCCGGAGCTGAACTCGTTGTAACGCATTTCGGATCATCAACCTTGCTCGAATCTGTTGTTTACCAAAAACCCGTTGTGTTAGTTCCAAACCCCGAATGGACACGCACCACAGGAGTCGAGGATGCAAAATACATGGCTAGAAAATTGAACGCCGTTTTGGTCTCTGAAATGAACTCAAAAATCTTGGTTGACGCTATAAACGAAGCGAGGAAAAGAAAAGCGCCAAAGTTGCCAAACGGTGCAGAAAAACTCGCCCAATTAATAATGGATCTTTAACACCGTCTACTTAAAAATCGTATATTCAAGAAAAGGAAGAGTGGCAAACAAAACCTGAACAAAAACAAGAGCGATTACGACTTCTCTCTCACTCAATTTCCCAAGGTTCATCAGCACGTGAGTCCAGCTGTAAATCTTCTTCCCATACGGAGGCTCCAGTTTTTCATCGTCTCTCAGCTTTCCTATGCACGAAGCTTTGAATCTACTCCTAGCCTTCAACACAAACTCGATGATGAAGGGGAACATGACGATTAGACCTGCTCTCTCCATGTTTCCAATTATCACTCCAGCTGCAACCACAGATCCAAGGAGATACGTCAAGCTATCCCCAGACAGTATCTTAGCTGGATACCAATTGTATCTCAAGAACGCCAACAAAGCCGCGCAGGTCGTGAGGAGCAAAACCGCAGCCTGCCCCCCGCCAGTCATCCAAGCAAAAACTCCGAGGCTGAAGGTATAGAATACTCCCATCCCCGCTTCCAGCCCGTTGAATCCGCCGAGCATGTTAACCATGTTTGAGGCGCCCACAAATTCTATAGGAATTATCAGCAGTGGATACCAAATTCCAAAGTCCACCTTCCCAACGAATGGTAACGCCATCGTTGTTGTTCCAGCACGTATAACCATCAACGGAACAGCGGCCGGCAAGGTTAACAAAGGTTTAACCCATTGTGGAAAGCCGATCTTAACGTTTATCCCATCTTTTGTCTGAACAGCCCTTGTTCTAACGTTTAAATCATCTAACAAGCCGCTTATCGTAACGATGAGTACGCTTGATATCACCGCTAGCAATTGGATGGAGTCTGACTGAGAGCTAGGTGAGAAAAGAAAAGGTGAAAATGTTTTCACTCCCACATAGAATAGGATTCCTGTTAAAATTCCTGAGCCAACGCAAATTCCGCCGCTTGCAGGCAGCTTTGGCTTCTCCTTTTTGTGCAGATCAACAGCGACTATCTGGGCGGCGCGCAGAAACTCGATGATTCTGGGCGTTAAAGAGAATGCTGTGAAAAATGATATTAGCACAGCCAAGACTTCAGCTTCCATCGTTTCACCAAACTCATCGGTTCATAGTCATTCAGGAATGGTTCTTCGTATCTAAATCGTATCATTCTCATAAATGTTTTCGGGATTCGGCTCTTTTGGTATTGGAATTGTAAACACTGGCCAAGCGTTTTGCTGATTGTTATCCTCTTCCCAAGCCGCGATACGCGAAGCCTTCTTTCCTTGCTTCACTGGGATCGAAGGCGTGGGCTAGATCAACTATCGCAGCGGGCTTTCTGACGAAAAACTTGATTCTATTTAGATTCAGTCGCCTGAATCTGTCGCGCTCAACTGTAAAAATGAGGCAATCTGCTCCGTCAACGGCTTTTCTCAATGTTTTTTCAGCTGGGTAATCGAGTTCCATCAGTTGTTCGTGAGAGAAGAGCGGGTCATACACATGTACTGTTGCGCCATTTTTGCTAAGTGTTGTTACTAGGTGTTTTACAAACGATTGACTGGCAACTTTCAGGTCTGGGCGACTGGAAACTCCGAAAACCGAGATTCTGGCTCTCCTCACGGTTTTTCCACAAGCTCTGAGGGCATCTCTTGTTAAGCGAATTGTTTGGTTGAACATTTCGTCATTTATTTTCCTCGCTATCGCTACGAGGCGGAGTTCTGCATCTATGTTTTCTGCCTCTTCGAAGAGAAGGTACGGGTCGGTTGAGAAATACCAGCTTATGATGTCTGGGACGGGCACGTAGCAGAGGGGCAGCGTGGCAAGCGCTTTTTGACTCTGAAAGAAGTCGATTCCTGCCTTTTCACAGAAGAGTGCCAACTCGTTTGTCAATGCGTGGTTAACGTCACGATACACGTTTTCGAACAGGTTAATCGCCTCTGCAGTTTTAATGTTTGCCACCTTGATTATTTCTGCATTTCCGATCTGTTTCAAAACAAGGCTGGCTACCCTCAAGCTCTGTTCATTGAGTGCACCGACAATTTTTGGGCAGGTGGCAATGTCCTCAAACGCACGTTGCGATGAGGCGTTGATGGGAGTGTAAGCCAAACCGAAATCGATTCCGGCTCTCAGACCAGAAGATTTCTCAAGCGCTTCTTTTACCAAGGATTCTGTTACTCCGGGTCCCAAGGTGTTTTCAACAATGACAAGGCAACCTGAGCGTAAACCTATGCCCGTTTCTTTGCAAGCATTTTCAACGTTTGAATAATCGGGTTTTTTCTTTTGATCAAGGGATGGCGGAACAGCAAATATGAAGATATCACTTGTGGAAGCTGCTTCTTTGGCTTGATTTGTTGCTGAAATACGTCCTCCCTTCACGTGTTTTTTGATTAATTCGGCAAGTTTTGGGTCGCCGGATGGGATCTTACCTCTTTTAATCAGATTGACGATGTACGGATTAGAGTCAACGCCGATCACCTTGAACCCTGCGTTGGCAAATAGGCAGGCGGTGGACAAGCCCGTTCGTCCGCATCCTACAACGCTGACGGTGTGTTTGCCGCGTTTTTCAACAGTATCTATGTCTGTTTCTTTCCAAATCATCGCCGTTGACATGTGGTCACCGTTAACGGTTTTGCTACCCTTATTTCACTTTGCATTGTATAATGGTTTCTGAAGCGTGTCAGAGAGAGTCTTAGTGTTAGTTTCTCCAACCTCGTGAAGGTCTGAACGGAAGAAGTAGTGAGAGCGCTTAGTGTATCTTCTTCTAGTATTCGTTACGTTTTAAGTCTTGTATAATTGTTGTCAGTCATTGGAAAGAGCTTACATTAAGCACTTGGGTATGAGCACGCTTTCCTTGACTTCTCTGGAGGGACAGACAGTTACGCTTTGAGTGAGGGTTACGCTGTCATGAACTATGGCGTGGTCACCGATGAGGCATCTGTTTCCAATTTTCACTCTGCTTCCAATCTGTGCGGCTTCGCCTACTATGGCGCCTCTTATGGAAGCGAAGTCTGAAATTGCCGTTCCTGGGAAAATTATTGAGTTTTCTATGCGAACCCTCTTTCCAACAGTTACGTTTTCTCCTAGGGCAACGTGAGGACCGATTTCTGATTTCTCTCCTATTCTTGTTCCACTGTCAATTGTGGAAGGGGGCTTCATTTTAACTTGATCTTCTATGTGAATGTCTTTTCCAATCTGATTCTTTCTTATTTCAATGTCGAGCCAGAGCTTGTTTGCTCTTAGGTAGTCTTCGGGCTCTCCTATGTCAATCCACAGTCCTTCGAAGTTGTAGCCGTACAGTTTTCCTTCGTCAGCGAGCTTAGGAAAAACCTCATGCTCAATTGAAACGGTTCTGCCGCTTGGGATGTAGTCAAATACCTCTGGCTCTAGAACGTAGACCCCGGCGTTTATCAGGTTGCTTGATGCCTTTCCTCCTGACGGTTTCTCTACGAATCGAACTATGCGGTTGTCTTTGGTTAATTCCGCAACCCCGTATCGACTCGAATCCTCAACTCTGAAGAGTGCAATTGTGGCTGTTGCCTCTTTGTTGGTCTCGTGCCTTTTCTCAAGTTCGGCGTAGTCAATGTTAGTCAGAACGTCTCCATTTAACACGAGGAACGGCTCTTTGCGGCCAATCAGTCTTTCAGCGTTTTTGATTGGGCCCCCTGTTCCTAATGGGCGCGGGAATGGAGTGCGTGTGCGTGTGCTGGAGATAGGCGTGTCCCTGGAGAAGGAGATTTTCGGTTTTCGTTTTGATTTTGGGTAATGCTGGACGAGGGCGTCGGTCATGTAGTTTACGGCTAGTATGACCTCTTGTGTTCCGCTTTTAGCCAGCTTTTCAATTGTCCAGTCTAGTAAGGGTTTGTTGCCTATTGGGAAGAGAAGCTTGGGTCTAGTGCAGCTGAGAGGACGTAGCCTCGTTCCGAAGCCTCCGGCCAAAACAACGGCTTTCAAATGATTGACTCCATTTGGAAATGTATTTTGAGCGTTCTCGATGTAAAAAATCTTATGCCAAAAGAGAAAGTTGAGGACCGGTCAAATCTGGCGGTCTGGGCATTATTTTTTCACCTTTACATGAACTATTAGCTGTGGCTGTAGGCTCGTATGTAAGACCCTCCAGTTTTCTTTTGTCTTCATGTTTTTGGGTGGTTGCTTTGAAATAGTTGTGGCACGCCGCTATGCACAGCCTCTTTCAAGAAAGTTGTTGTTATTAAGTGCAGGAGATGGTTGTTACTGGCTACAATACTTGGTTTCTTTGATGGGTCTGTAGATTCTTTTCAGCGGCCATTCCACCTTCCAGCCAGCCAATTTGAGTCGAGCCAAGGTTGTGTCGTAGGCGTCCATAACTTCCTCCTCCAGATTTGTTACCAGACTTTGGTTAATCTCTGCCAGCTTGCGAATCAGATTTACTCGTTCTTTGGGTGTTGTTATACGAGGGTCGGCGCTCATCGCAGCCACATGGAAACTCACATTGTAGTCGAGCAAATTGCGTATCGCTTGAAATGGGATTTCAAACGCCTTTGGAATAGCTCCGGTTTTCTTTTTGAAAGCTTCTGGAGCACCTGCCTTTAGGGAGACTCGAACGTGCGGCTTGGTGAATTTTGAAATCTTTTGAACATAGTCTTTGTCGACGCCGAAGAGTATGCCGTTTGTTTCTAGGATGAAACGAGGAAATTCAGATGCTTCGATGTGTTCTAATAGGCGCAAAAGGTGTTCCTTGCCCAATGTGGGTTCGGCTCCAGAAATGCGTAGCTTGTTCATCCCATACTTGTGCGCCGCGATTTTCAGTTTGTTGAAAGCCTCTTCGGCTGAGTAGAATTGACCGAAGCGTTCGGGATAGTCACGTCCCCAGCTCACCCAACAGAAGACGCAGCGAAAACAGCAACCAACGCAGTAGCCTGTTGCTATGCCTCCGTAAACGCCAGTTGCATAAAAAGCCTCATACCTTCGCTCCAGCCCATGCGGTCCCCTTCGGGTCACAATCTTCTCGGTTTCTCTAGCCAACTCTACTGGGTCAAAGGGTTCAAGATCTGGAGTGACGAAACGTGGATAAGCCTTAGGAGTGGTCAAGATGCACCGAGAAAAAGATACAAATTCTTAGGGATTTAAACTAACTTATCGAGGTCTTAGTTTGAAGAGGTTGCGTCGGGCTTCGAAGCCGAATCTGTCCTTCATCATGTTGATTTCCTTCCTCGCTTCCTTCGCTGTTGCCAGAGTTTTCACGGCTTTCTTTCCATCAACCGTACTGGTGGTTAGGGGGTATCATATTCATCACTTCTGGTATGGCTTGGCTTTGTTGACGATAGGAGGTTGGCTAGGCATCAACTACCGTGACGACCACACAGAGAGGATAGCGGCCATAATCTTCGGAGTAGGAGGAGGTTTAGTTGGCGACGAAATCGGTCTCCTAATCACGTTTGGTGATTACTATAGTGAACTCACCTACACGTTTGTGATATCGCTGTTAGCCTTTGCTTTCATGGTGACGCTCTTCAAAAGACATGGTAAGGCGATAATTAATGAGCTCTATGGATTCTTCCGCTTGAACATCGACCTTTACCTGGGTTTGTTCTTAGCCTTTGTCTCATCGGCGTTCCTGATACAGAGCGACAACACGTTAGTCATTGTCTTGTCGGGCATAACCTTCATAGTTGCTTTAGTCCTGATTATAAGGCGGATAATGCGTTACTTCAGAACATTCACCTGAATTGTTTCAATTTTCAAAGTTTCTAATGATTGCAAAATCTCTATTTTTGTCTGAACATAGACAAGAAATGTCTTCTCGTTCTGTCATTTAAGTCATAATAATGAATTTTGCCTGCTACTTTCGCCTTTTTAAGATATTTTCGAAGAACCAAGTCTTCAATTATCTCTTTCTCACTCTCATCAAATTGATCTTCAGGAATCCAGCTAACATTATCACATTTTAATAGTTTCATCACGAATTTTTTGGGCAGATAACGATAAACTTTCTTTGTTCCATAAAGATCCCATTTATCGTAGTCGAAGTATATCGGAACAAGATCATATCCAGCTAGTTTCTTTGCATCTTTAGAGCCGTCTGCGTGCACTGTTGCAAAGGGTTGTACGGCTTCTCCACGCTTTGCCATTAGTTCTCTCTTTTCCTGAAAGACTAGTTGTTTGCTCAGATGCTCCGAATCAAGCACAAAATATTCATTTTCTGAAGTGTCGTTCCATTTGCAGGAGTAGTTTGCCACTTGTTCCAGAAGTTCCAAACATGCACATATATCGTTTTCAGTTTCCTGGGCATCTAACATCGGCTTACTAACCTGCAATTTTATTTTTCTAGAATTTACAGTTAAATATTCAATATCGATCTTTGAACCAACATAGGCCGTTAGGCCTATTGGGTCTTTCAAAAAAATCTCAGATTCCAATGCGTAGCCTGAGTCTTTTCTGAACATGGTTAAGGGGGTTATCTTAATGAAATCTAATTGCAGCCCATCAAAAAGAACTAAGGAACTGATAAGATGATTCAGAAAACTATCTATGAGAGTTGAAATATCATCTTTGGTGAGTTTGTTTTCGATTTTAATTGGCATAGTTTGCAAGAAGTGTTTGGGTTGGAACTCTTTTTAATCTTTCTTTCCGAGGGTTATTCCCATTCTATAGTTGCCGGTGGTTTGTGTGTGATGTCGTAAACAACTCGCACAACCTGAGGTATCTCATTAGTTATCCTTGAAGAAATCTTTTCCAACACATCATACGAGATTTTTGCGAAGTTGGCAGTCATGGCTTCTCGGCTTTCTACGGCTCTGACCGCAACCGTGTAACCATACGCCCTTGCATCGCCCTTCACACCAGTCGACATTGTGTCAGTCAAAACCGCAAAGTATTGCCACAGACCATCCTTTAAACCTGTCCTTTCAATTTCTTCTGTCACAATTTTGTCTGCCTTACGTAAAATTTCAACCTTCTCCTTGGTTACTTCACCCGTCACTCTCACAGCCAAACCTGGACCCGGAAATGGCTGTCGCCAAACAATGTCTTTGGGCAGGCCGAGTTTTTCCGCCACTTTTCTAACTTCATCTTTGTAGAGGTCACGTAAAGGCTCAACCACCATTTTAAACTCCATCTTGGTCGGCAAACCAGCCACGTTGTGATGTGTCTTAATCTTGTCTGAAAACTTTCTGAATCCCGACTCAATGCGGTCTGGATAAATCGTTCCCTGGATCAAGTAGGCAGCACCCACGCGTTTGGCTACGGTTTCAAAAACTTTAACAAACTCTCCTCCAATTATCCGTCTCTTCTCCTCGGGGTCGATCACGCCTTCAAGTCTCTTCAGAAATTGCTCTTTAGCGTCAACCGAAACAAAATTGATTCCCAGCTTTCCAAACGTCTTTTCTACAAATTCTGGCTCAAGTTCCCGCATGAAACCGTGATCCACGAAAACCGCTGTCAAATTCTTGCCCAAGACTTTAGCTGCCAAAGCAGTAACCGTGCTCGAGTCAATGCCACCACTCAACGCCACAATGGCCTTTTCGTTGTTCATGGTCTGCCTTATCTCTTCTAAGGCATGGTCAATGAAGTCTTCCATTCGCCAGTTTGGTTCGCAACCGCAAACCTCGAAGACGAAGTTCCTCAACATTCTTGTTCCATTTTCCGTGTGCATCACCTCAGGGTGCCACTGCAAACCGTAAATCGGTTTTTCCCTGTGCCTAAACGCCGCAACAGGACTATTTTCCGAGTGAGCCAGAACTTCGTAGTCATCCGGCAGAGTGTACACGGTGTCGCCGTGGCTCATCCAAACCCTCTCTTTATGACTCAATCCCTTCAGCACGCCCACAGCCCTGTCAACAACAGCGTAGGTTATGCCGTATTCCCTTCTCTCGCTAGGCTTCACAGCTCCACCAGCCATCTGAGCTAGAAGCTGATGCCCGTAACAGAGACCTAAAACTGGTAGGTTCCACTCCAAAATTTCTGAGTTACATTTGGGCGCGTTCTTTTCGTAGACGCTGGCGGGTCCACCCGAAAGAATCAAGCCTTTCACGTTGAACCTATCTCGGAAAGATTCGATTTCTTTGGCTGTTATGTCGTATGGAACTATCTCGGAATAGACATTATGCTCGCGCACTCGCCTACCTATCAGGTGGCAGTATTGCCCGCCGAAGTCCAGCACAAGAATAGCGTTATATTTCATTTGGAAGTTTTTCCCGAAGACTTGGTTCTAGACGACTAGCTTAAACGACATTTTAACCTTTGCGTTGAACCATCATGCGACATCAGTTCAGTGTTGTTTTGACGGTTTTAGACACTCTTCTTAGGCATTCTAAGGCAGATTCATACGTTGGAAAGCCTTTCAAACCGCATTCAGGTCCAGCATAGGGCACCCTGTTTTTGCCCAAATGTCCAACAATCTTGACTAGCCGTTCCTTCATAATCTGGACGTTTTCAACAAAAACCATGGGGTCGATCTGCTTTTTTGTTAGGTTTGTCCATGTTTCGGCGATTTTCTCGTTCAAGGAGATTTCGTTCGGTTTCTGCTTAGACGTGGCAATGACATTGTTTCTTATCAATTGGTCGAAGTCTGTCACCGCTAGGCTTGCCTTTAAGAACTTGTCAGTCGACTCCAAGCGTTCTCTGGTTCGTTTCGTTTGATAAAATGAGTCATCGACATGTGGCTCGATCATGTTAAGAGCTTTCGCTTCCCAAAATAACTCGTCTGAAGTGTTATGCAAGTGTAGACAGGCTCGAGCTCCCTTGGCTTCTATCTTGTGCATTATGGATTCCCAAGCCTTGAGCAGGTTTTCTCTGCCCTCTGAACCACGGTCAAGCAATGGATCGTCTACGAATCCGAAGACAGGCTCATCCACAGAAACAAGCAACACGCTCCCTTGCTTACTGTTAAAGATGTTGTTTTCAACTATCTGCGCCAAGACACTGCCGAGTCGAGTGAAAGTATCTCTGTCTTTGTACGCAAAGAGCGAGGACATGGTATACGGGCCTGTGATACACATCCTAAGTCGGAAGGGTTTTCCCAGTTTTTCATAAATCTCTTGTGAACGATTCTTGATGGCTGAGGCTTCCTGAATGACGCCTCTGCCTTCTTTCAGGGTCAATACGGCTGTTTCAACGTAGCCTCCGTTGACTTTTGCAACGCCTTCAATCATGTCAAAAAACATTTGAGTCATATCTCTGTACTGTGGATAATTGGGCACATCGATACCTGCCTCGACCTTATCGATGAAGCCACCCACCACCTTCCTCTCAAAGAACTCGGTGGAATCGTTGACGACTCGTCCGTAGTTGGAAGCGCCTACTGAAAACTTTTGGAAGTCGCCGACGAAAGGCAGGCTACCAACGTCGCATGATTCAACCATGAAGAAGATTTCACCTCTCCTTGTTCATGATTTTGGAACGCTTGTTTTAAAGTGTTCCCATCCACGAGCCTCTATCGGAAACGCTTTCTTTCCCACCTTCAAAACGAGGGTTTTCTCCTTGGTGACGCGGCCAATCCTACTGAGAGATACTTTTTTACTCACTTTTTTCCACAACATGGGCTTGACAGTAACCACGAGTTCGTATTCTTCTCCACCGTAGAGACCAAGCTCAATCTGGTCGAGTTTGTGCATTTTAGCGAGTTCGCTCGCTTCTTCAGCGACTGGAATGTTGCTTATTTGGAAGCCGACGCCGCTGGCTCGGGAGATTTCGTGTAGGCTCCAGGCTAGTCCGTCGCTTGAGTCGATTGAGGCTGTTACTGCACCAGTTTGGGCGAGTGTCAGACCCTCCTTGAGTCTTGCACGCGGCATTAGAACACTATCTAAAAGACCTTTCCTCACTCTTAACGGCGCTGACAAACGTTGAAGCATAATCTTTAAGCCAGCGGCTGTCTTGCCAAAAAGTCCCGTGACTGCTACGATGTCGCCTGGCTTGGCACCGCTGCGCAGCATGATACACCTTTTCTCGCCGATTCCAAAAGCCGCACAGCTGATCACTAGGTCGGATGCCTCACTGGTGTCTCCGCCCAAAACGTAGGCATTGTATTCTCGTGCTCCAACGTTTAGTCCCGTTCCGATTTGCTCGATGTCTCTTTTTTTCAAATTTCTTGGAAGACCGATTGACGCGAGCAAGGCGATGGGCTTTACCCCTTTTGCCGCTAGGTCGCTTATGTTCATGACCGCAGCCTTTCGAGCAGCTTGTGAAAGGCTCATGCCAGGGGGCACATCGGTCTTGCCGACGAGCATGTCGGTTTTTAAAACAGCTAGTTTTCCATGTCCGATGTCAACCGCTGAAACGTCGTCGCCGAAGGGGACAGGCATGTTTGGCATCCGTTCTAAGCGTCGCAGAATTATGTCTATTATCTTACGTTCGCCCAACTCCACAACACTACTCAGTTGAGACTCCTCCGCTAGAGTGGATATTGCTCCCGAATGTCTTAAAAATGTGGTTTCCCTCAATTGCATTGGCGCCCCGATAGCTCAGCCGGTAGAGCAACGGTTTCGTAAGCATGGACATGGATCAGCCGAAAAAACCGTAGGTCGCGGGTTCAAATCCCGCCCGGGGCTCCAACAGGGATTATATTTAGGACGAAGACATGTTAAGTATACTTCCATATCTTTAGTTCGACATTGAATAGGTTTCTAAGTTGCCTAAGACGCTTCAGTAAACACGTGTTTTCGGTGCGAATCTTCTCCCTCCAAGTATCAGTTTTTGAGTTAACCTCAAACGAAACAGCCTCAAATAACAGTATCCCTACTGGGGTCATTTTACGGCAATGTTGTCAAGATGCTTGCTATTCAGGCTAAGACCTCGTTTCCGTTTGGTTCTGTTTGCTCTCTCGAGTGTAGTTCGCGGCTAGAACTCCAATAAGGCTGAAAAGAACATAACTATAATCTGCAACCATCTGCGGCAACATCACCCAGAATACAGGATACCAAGGAGTCTGAATCTGATAGAAAGCGGCTCCAACCAAGTGTCCAAACAATTCTGCAAGATAAAGGAGAATAATCAACGCCGGCCCAGACACCATTGTAAGTTTGTATTCTCTACCGTAGTGATACGAGATAAAAACGACAACGCCGAGGGCAACCAGATCCGCTATCGCCCTGAAAATATAAAGAACTGATAACAGCGCTCCTATGCTTTCTAACGTATATCCTGCTTCTCTAAGTATAGCAGGAAAATAAGGTCCAAAATAGGCGTCCAAATACCCGAAAGTCACGGAAACAAGTCCCACCGCCAGAATAATGAGAGCCAATGATTTTAGACTAATCAAACCCATCAAATCCCCAAGCACGTGCCATTGATAGATCTTTACAATTATAGATTTCTCCTCCATATGGTTTCCCGAAAACTAATAAAACGGTTCAGACGAGACATCATTCAACGGAGAAAAGTGTTACATGCCAGCTGTAAAGCGAACTCCAAGTGTTGTGTATTGGCTTGGAGACAACCTTTATCTAAACATAACTAATCAGTGCTCCAACAACTGTTACTTCTGCTTTAGAAACTATAGAGATGGCATAAACGGATTCAACCTAAAACTAACCCAAGAACCCACGACCGATAGAATAGTTACATCACTGGGACGAGTCATAAATAAGAGACCATGGAAAGAGATAGTCTTCTGTGGATTCGGCGAACCCTTAGCAAGACTTGACTGCGTCTTAGAAGTCACCAGAGAAGTAAAGAAGCAATACGCAAACATTATTCGAGTTGACACCAACGGCCAAGCACAACTAATCAACAAAAACAGAGACGTGGTAAATGAACTGAAGAAAGCAGGTGTAGACATGGTCAGCGTCAGTTTAAACGCTCACAACAAACAAACATATGACTACGTGTGCAAGCCAAGATTCGAAAACGCCTTCCCAGAAGTCTTAAACTTCATCGCGGCAGCCAAGGAGAAAATGGACACAGAAATATCAATGGTCACAATCCCAGAAGTTGAAGCCTCAAAAGTGCGAGAAATCGCCATAAATTTGGGCGTCAAATTTAGAATAAGAGAATACATCCCCTGCTTCTGGTAGATGCAACATGAACATGGTTGAAGTTTTGATTCTCGCGATTATTCAGGGCGTAACCGAATGGCTGCCGATATCCAGTTCCGGCCACCTAGTCCTCGTGCAACAATATTTTGGTCTAAATATTCCAGTGCTTTTCGACGTGATACTCCATGTTGGAACATTGCTGGTGGTTCTTCTGACGTTCTGGAAAGAAATAACCAAAATCATTGAGGCTGTGGTTAAATTAAACTTCAAGACCGAAGAAGGCAAACTCGCACTTTACATAATTGTTGGGAGCATACCAACCGCCATCATCGGCTTCCTCTTCCAAGACATATTCGAATCATTTTTCTCCAATCTTTTAGCAGTCGGTTTGGCCTTCCTATTCACTGGCAGCCTACTCTATGCTTCAAAGCTTCGAAAAAACAGAAACAGACCCCTAAATCATCTAGACGCTTTGCTCATAGGCACGGCTCAGGGCATAGCTCTAATTCCAGGCGTCTCAAGAAGTGGCGCCACCATTTCCACGGGGTTGCTGAGACGGGTAAAAAGAGAGGAAGCACTCCAATATTCCTTCCTGCTCTTCATACCAGCAGTGATAGGGGCAACCGTGGGAACAAGCGTAAAGGAGTGGCGGAACCTGGCTGCCGTTGACATTGACGTCTTTTCAATTTTCTTGGGTTTGATTGTAACCATGATCGTGGGTTACATCTTCCTAAAACTGCTATTCAGGATAGTTATTAAAGAGAGGTTTCACCTATTCGCCTACTACTGCTGGGCACTAGGCTTACTGATCATTCTAACTCAAATCTTAACAGCATTCTAGGCGAGACTCTTTA
>Ga0315310_10000609_pt1 | contig 23099 bp, 23 predicted proteins | sample TDP5_MG_FD_203630 | JGI IMG/M metagenome (GOLD analysis project Ga0315310, IMG submission 203630) | Freshwater sediment microbial communities from Lake Towuti, South Sulawesi, Indonesia - TDP5 | ecosystem: Environmental > Aquatic > Freshwater > Lake > Sediment | place: Indonesia: South Sulawesi...
AGCGGGCTGTCATAGACAAGGAGTCGCCTGAGAAGGTAAGGGAGGATGTCGTCGAGTTCAGGAAAGACTTTCAGAAGGTGCAATACTGCTTCGAAGACCTAACAAAGGCATACGAGTACATAAAAATTCGGTAGAGCCCAAAAGAATTAACTAACCTGGGGGGAGCCTGAGTCTGAGGAAGACCCATCTATATAACTTTCACCGCGACCATGGACGCCTCATAGAATTCGCTGGATTTGAACACGCAGTATGGTATGAAGGGATCATCCCTGAACACTTAGCGGTTAGAAATGCTGTTGGGATTTTCGACGTAACCCACATGGGGCGTTGCACCGTTAAAGGTCGGGACTCCGCAGATTTCCTCGACTACCTTTTGACACGTGAAATCTCCCCAATGGAGATAACTCAGGGACACTACTCAGTCATGTGCAATGAACGCGGGGGGATCATCGACGACCTCACGGCTTTCCGCCTAGCTGAAGACCACTTCTTCCTAGTTTACAACGCAAGCAATAGGGAGAAGGACTACGCTTGGATACGTTCTCACGCTAAAGACTTCAATGTTGAAACCAGAGACGTTTCGGATGAGGTTGTCATGCTTGCCTTACAAGGCCCAAAGGCGGTCGCAACGCTACAGTCTATTTGCGAAAGCGATTTATCTAAAATACGACGATACTGGTGTCAATGGGCAACCATAGGTGGTTTCAAGGTTCTGCTTTCCAGAACTGGCTACACCGGTGAGGATGGCTTTGAAATATACTTGTGGGACACGCCAATGGATAAGCCTGAAAACGCAGAAAAGTTTTGGTTAACCATCCTTGAAGCGGGCAAAGCGTATAACATTAAACCATGCGGCCTAGGGGCTAGGGACACGCTGCGTCTCGAAGCCGGTATGAGCCTGTACGGCAACGAAATCGACGAGAACACAACTCCCCTAGAAGCTAAGCTAGAGTTCACTGTTCGCTTTGATAAGGACGATTTTATTGGCAAAGATGCGCTCTTACAGCAGAAGGCCGAAGGACTTAAACGGGTGCGTATCGGTCTCCGCTTATTAGAGCGAGGCATCCCCCGCCATGGAGACCATGTCTTTGTCGGTGGAGAAAGAAAAGGTCAGCTAACGAGCGGAACTTTCTCTCCATTGTTAAAGTGCGGCATAGGCATGGGGTACGTCTCCCCTGAATACGCAACGGAAGGAACCCACGTAAACGTGAAGATTAGAGAGAAGCTTGTTAGCGCCGAAATAGTCAGAATGCCATTTTATGACACAACAAGATATGGGCGAACGAGAAAACATGATTAGGATCCGCACAAAGGAACTCTTCCTTAAGCTTTTAAATAAGATGTCTTTTCTCTTAAAAGGATAAGGAGGTATGTCGGATGGCTTCAATCAAGGTAGATGAATTCGAGGTCCTAACCGGTTTGTACTACTCAAAGGAACACGAATGGGTTAAGATCGAAAACGGTACCGGGAGGGTTGGAATAACCGACTACGCACAGAAAAGCCTTCACGAAGTCGTTTACGTCGATTTGCCGGAGGTGGGCGCATCTGTTGCTCAGATGAAGTCCATGGGTACTGTGGAATCCGTTAAAGCTGTATCAGACATTTACTCGCCCCTCTCCGGCAAAATAATCGAAGTTAACGAAGAGTTAATAGATTCCCCCGAACTAGTCAACAAATCCCCTTATGAAGCCGGCTGGATAGCGAGAATAGAGCCGAAGGGGCTAAATGAGGAGCTAAAGAACCTAATGACTGCGGAACAGTACGCCGAATACATTGAGGAACTGCTTGAAAAGGAATAAACCTTTGCCCTAAGATTCCACTTAAGAACGAGCGCGCTTAATCTTTAACATGTTAAATAGCTAAAGCTATCGCGTAACAGGACGTTCTCTATACATCCTCCAGCTGAGTATGGGTTTTCTTGCGGCTTCCACCTCATCCAGCCGTGATATGGCGGTGTTATGCGGCGCCGTCAATACTTTGTCTGGTTCCTCTTCAGCCTCTTGAGCAATTTCTTTTAGTGCCTCAATGTATCTGTCGAGGTCTTCAATGGTTTCCGTTTCTGTTGGTTCGATCATCAACGCCTCTGAAACAATTAGAGGAAAATGGATGGTTGGGCTGTGAACCCGAAATCGAGTAGCCTCTTAGCCACATTGAGCGTTGTGATCCCATGCTTACGCTTCATGAGCCTAGCGCTAAGAACGAATTCATGTTTCCTAGGTGTCTCAGAATCGTAAGGAAGAGCGTACCCGTCAACCTCCCTTTAGCTTCCTCGCCCCACGTAGTTCGCACTAAGCACGGCGACCTCAGAGAACTCTTTTATGAGAATAATCTAAGGCCCTCACCATCCTACCGCAAGCTTCTCAACAACTCCGGACTCAACGTCTTTAAGTGCCTGCTCAAGAATTTCAAGTCCCTTCTTAGCTACTTCTTCAGTTATGGTAAGTGCCGGGGTTATTCGTAACACGTTTCTCTTCATCCCATAGTATGGAAGTATTAACCCCTTCTCGAAAGCTCTATAACAAAGCTTCATGCATTCCTCGGAGGCATGTTCCTTTTTTTCGCGGTCTTTCACAAGCTCGACTCCAATCATCAATCCCTTACCCCTAACCTCTCCAATGAGTTCGTGCTCTTTGCTCATCTCATGAAGCTCTTTCAATATGAAGCTTCCAACCTTAGCAGAGTTTTCTACAAGTTTTTCCTCTCTTAGAATTTCGAGTGTGGCACGTGAGGCGGCAACCATAATTGGATTTGCAGCTGAAGTGAAAGTGTGTGAACCAGCAGGCATAGTCATTATCTCACCTTTTCCCACGACTGCTGACATCCCGATCCCTGACGCTAACCCCTTTCCTAGAACCATAACGTCTGGCTGAACGCCGAAGTGTTCAACCCCCCATAGCTTTCCAGTTCTGCCCAAACCCGTCTGAATCTCATCGGCCACGAAAAGAATCCCATGTCTCTTGCATATCTCCATGACTTTATCAAAATAATCCGGAGGAGGAACCACTATTCCCGCGTCTCCTTGTATAGGCTCGATGAACATCGCGGCGATTTCCTCTGATGAAAATAAGTTCTCGAACACGATTTCTTCGATATACTTAGCACAGTATAGGTTGCATTTCGGATACTTCAAGCCGAATAGGCAACGATAACAATAGGCAAATGGTATGTGAATTATCCCTTCAACTATTGGTCCGAATCCTTTTTTCATGTTTGGAAAGACTCCTGAAAGTGAGAGTGCTCCATAGGTTTGTCCATGGTATGAGCCAAGATATGTGAGAACCCTCGGTCTCTTTGTGTGATATCTCACAACTTTTAATGCACTATCGTTCGCGTCCGAGCCGGATAGACCCCATATCACTTTCTTGGGAAATGAGCCTGGAGCAAGCTTGCATATCTCCTCAGCAAGTTCTATCATAGTCCTACTATAGTGATAGACTTCGCATACATGTGTAGCAGCTTTCACTTGAGTTGTGATGGCTTCAACAATTTTAGGATGGCAGTAGCCTGTAATCGCTGCAGCTGCACCTGCGAGAAAGTCTATGAAAACATTTCCATCAACATCCTCCATGAATGTTCCATATTGTTTATCGATGACCACGGGGAGCCATCTAACGCCTACAGCTGGAGCAATTTGAGCACTGTCTTTTTGAACATATTCTTTTGACCTTGGACCCGGCAGGGCTGTTCTTATTTTGGGGAAAACATCCATTTCGATTCACCCGCAAACTTATTTGAAATCTAATAAATTTTTGATTTGTGGTAGTCTGGCGGCGCTATGGACTCGAAGAAGGCCCTCGATGTGGAGCCTTGAACCACTGGAGGTAAAAATGTGGCTCCAATCGGAGAAAAGCAACCGGTCTTACGCGTGAGATAGGTGCTTTCACCGCATGTCTGAAGAATTTTATGCAAGCTTGAAGAGGAACTAATGGTTAAAGAAGGAAAGTGAATCGCAGACTTCAGGGAGTCAAAGAGAAATTATAGATGAGGGAACTTGACTTTTGATGTCTACTTTTGAAAAGACATATAGTTCACCATCATTGTTATTAATGGATGTCCGTCACTTCTTTATAGCCTCAAATCGAGAAGGAAATGTTGAGAACAAAAACTGTGTTGTTTGTGTGTTCAGGAAACATTTGCAGGAGTCCCATAGCCCAGGGCTTCTTAAAGAAAATGTTAAGGGACAGGTTAGGAGAAGACTCCAAAGAGATTCAGGTTCTTTCTGCGGGTTTGAACGCCTTTGAGGGCTATGCTACAGGAGAAACCCTCCAAGTGATGAGAGATGAGGGGATGGATCTTTCAAACTTCAGGTCGAAGCAGCTAACTCTGGAGATGGTAGAGAAGGCAGACCTCATCTTAACCATGCAGAGAAGCCATAAGTTTCACGTTTTTGCACTTGATCCAAAAGCTAAGGATAAGACTTTCACCTTGAAGGAATTTTCCGGAGAAACCGAAAAACCGGACATTGCTGACCCTTACGGCAGGGGAATACACGCCTACAAGGCTTGCGCTGAGGAAATAAAAGGCAGCCTAAACAAAGCCTTTGAAAAAATCCTCAGATTCTAGGAAAGCCTTTGCAATTTAACACAACAGGAATCCTATACCAAGTCTATCCTTCAAGTTTTACCAAATAAACTTCTTTCTCAGATTCTATTAATTGGCAGCAAACACTTACTAGTTAATGAGAACGAGGCGGCTATTGCGAGTCACCGGGCTTCTTAACAATCTTATTTGCTAGCAATAGAAGGGCGAGTTATTACGCTTGAGCAGCACGATAGAGTCGTCTGCTCTTCTGATGATTACGTCTACAGCCAATAGAGGCCTTCTTTCACCCTTTGCCGAGGCTTTCATGTTCAGGCTTGTCTCTCTTCTATTCGAGATTCTCCTCCGGATTATTAAGCTAGGCCGCCTATCTCTTGATAGAGATGGCGCGTGAATAGCCTATCCTGATTTTATTGGATGCTAATCCTTTATTTGCAGTGGTTTTGGACAGGGCACTCCTCGCATTTATGTTTCTTGCAGTATTCCAAGTTTAGTCGCACGAGAGCTGACTCATAGGACTCTACATCTTCCAAGCCCAATCGCTGAGCGGTTTTGACAGCCATTCTAGACGGTTTTGGTTTAGCCTTCCCCCAGATCCCCCTTAACTCCCTTAGGAAGATGTTGACGCCTGCTGGACCAACGCCCCTGAACTCTTGTAGGCGCCTCTCTAGGTCCATCGGGCCGCCCGATTCCCTGTGAAGCCCTTCTAGATCCCCATACTTCTCTTTGAGTTCTTCCATAATCCTTAAGAGGTTCGAGGCCGTGGAGAAGTCGTATCTCACGTATCCTCCCGAATCCAGTACCTCAACCAAGCGGTCCCATCCAGCCGCCAGTATCTTTTCTGGCGTAGTAAGTTCTTCCTCCTCAAACCGGCGGTAGGTTTTCTTGGCGATCTCTGCTGAGATCCTTTTGGCGAACAATAGAGAGGCTAGGAACCACTTGAACCTATCCCCCGGCCTAGTCAGATCTAAGCCCAGCTCCTCGGAGTAGCTCTGCAGCTTTGAAAGGACAGCCTCAGCACTCAAATGAAATCACCACTTCTCCCAGATTGTAAATGCTTTCTCTTCGCTTAATGTGTTTCGAATGGTGTCCCATGTTCTTCCGATCGCGATTGGATAGCTCAGATACTCGTCACGCGCACGAACAGAAAGGAGACCATTCACAATGAAAAAGCAGGGCTTAAAGGCGTCAACCTGTGGGATCCAGAAGAGTCAAAAAATTCATAGCTGAACATGAATAGGGAGATGGCTATAAACCAACGTGGTGGACACATACTGTTGCCTCCTTGAAATGGAGGGGCTTAGCTGGACGCCGCCTCGATATAAAAGACCCCAAAAGTTCCTGTTCATCCCCTTTAGTATCTGAAGTCGATCAATTACCCCCGGCTGCGGAAAGAAGGTGGCAACATTCCTTCAAGGATTAAAAGAGACGGGTGCCGACCCCAAATGGCAAAAGTACGTATGTTCACCGAAAAATACGAAGGTTTATAGTGAACTAGGAGCACTAAAAATAGGGAAATGATGTGGAAGAAAGCGATGTCGTAGGTTTTTTAAGGGATCATCAGGGACAGGCCTCCTTAAATGACATTTCTACAGGTTTAGGGGTTCCTAAGTATGGCCCCAACTCAGCTTATGCTTTGCTTCAATCCTTAAGGTCTAAAGGTGTTGTGGATAGGAGGGGGGAGATGTGGGTGCTTCTCGCCCCCGAAGCGGTCATCTCCAGAGTGGTTGCGCCACCGCAGGAGCCGGCGGGGGAAAGGAAGCCAGAAGTCGCTCCTGAGGTTGAAAGCGTCATGAAGGCTATGGCGAAGACCTTGGCCGAAGCCATGAGGGGGGCTAGGGCGCCCTCCGACGAGTGGGAGCTGGCCACGAGGCCCATGAAAACCGAGATCGAGCGGAAGGAGGAGAAACTGAGCGCCCTCGTTCTTCGCCCAGACGCGGCTCCTGAAGCGAAGAAGCCGCTGATAGGGTTGTCAACCGGAACCTTCATAGATCAGTTGTTTTTGATGCCGGAAGGCGAAACGTTGAACGGGGTGCCGATTTGTGGGCAGTTCGCGATCACGGGGCTCCCTGGAGCAGGGAAGTCTATTTTGGTGGAGGAAATCGCTGTAAGAGTGGCGGCTGACGGAAGAAAGGTTCTTTACGCCACAGCCGAGGACACTTGGAAGAGCGTAACCCCAAGGTTTGACCTGCAATCTCGTCTGAAACAGAAGGCAGACATCCTAGGGCTGGACTGGAGCAAAATAATGGAAAACCTATACGTGCTTGACACAGTTTTGTACCCTGACTTGAGAGATTGGAGCACCTTCGCCGAAACATATCGCTACGTCGTTGAGAAGGAGAGAATAGAGCTCGCCATCATAGATTCGGTGACGGTTCTCGAAGCCTACCGCGGTGCCCTAAAATATCGGGTCATGGAGTTAGCAAGATACAACCAGCTGCAAGGGGTCACCGGGTTGTATGTGAACCAAAGGAGCGCGGAAAGGTGGGACAGCTATGACATGGCTGGAGGCATCGGCCTCGCCCACAACCTCGACGGAACCCTCATAGTGGACTATGGCCGCATCTACTGGGAGGATCAGAAGGTTGACCTCGAAGCCAACAGGGGAGAATTCGTGAGGATCGCCAGGGTTCTAGACTGCAGAATGTGTAACTTTGAGCGAAGAAGGATTCGGATCGACATCACACCGGAAGGCTTCATCAGAGCCCTTGAACCCATCCCGAAACCTCCGAATTCACCTTAGGGAAACAGCATGACACTAGTAAAGCCACCCACCTTTGAGAAACTCGTTGAAACATACGGCAGTCCAAAAGCCGCCGTGCAGCACCTCATCGAATCAGGTTTCACACCTGAAGAAATCGAATGGAAACTGGGCATCCCCTATTACTTAATACGCTTGTTCATGGAAGGGACGCAACCAACAAACCCAACCACCTTTTTAAGCGTAGTGAATGTTTATGAACGCCTAGCCGTTCTGCGAAGCAAGAAGGGAAAGGAAACCGAACTCTTCAGGTTCTTTCAACGAGAAGATTTAACTCTCGAGATGAAAGTGAGGCTTGCCCTTGGAATCTTCACAGAGGAAAGTCTGAAGGTGGGTCCAGGCGTCATCGATAGAGCCATCTCCCTCGCTACTGGGACTCCCATAAGAGAAGTGAGGAAACTCCTCATAGACTATGGTGAACACGGCGAGGTAGCCTACCTCCTAACCGAGCCCAAGGAAGCAAAGCTGAGGGTGGAAGAGGTCTATGAGGCGATCAGGCTTTTGCCAAAGATCACGAAACTCACGGAGCGAAACCTCCACATCTCCAGCCTACTAAAGGTCAGCACACCAGAAGAGGCAAAGTACCTCGCTCGACTCATGTTAGGCGATTTGAAACTGGGCTACCATCAACGAACCGTTATTCGAGCCGCGGCAAAGGCGTACAAGGTTTCGCCAGAGCTCATTGAAAGCGCCTGCTCCATACTTGGGGTAACCGAAGGCGTGATGCTCGCGTCCGGGGGTGAAATCGTTCTCTCCACCATAAAACTGCGACCAGGACAATTCCTGAAGCCCCAACTCGCCCACCTATACGAGCCCGACAAGGTGGAGTATCCTGTCCGTACTGAGTACAAGATTGACGGGAGCCGACTCCAGATTCACAAGTGGGGAACCCAAGTATGGCTTTACTCCAGGAGAGCCCTTGAAAAATCGCAGACACTACCCGAGATCGTGGATATTGCTGGAGGGTTTAACGCCCATAGTTGTATCGTTGACAGCGAGGTTGTAGCCGTCGATGAAAAAGGAGGGTTCCTTCCGTTTCAATCCTTGCTGGAGAGAACGGTTCCTAGAGAACTTTCCGAAGAGGAACTGGAACGAAGAAAGGGAAAAATCGGGGTAACCATTCGAGCCTTCGACCTTCTGTTCTTGAACGGCACGAAGCTCACGGATCTACCGCTTTCAGAAAGAAGAAAACACCTGCTGGAGGTGGTTCCAGCCGAGTACCTCGCTGAAGGAAGAGACTGCGAAAACGATGCAGAATTGATGAGGTTTTATGAGGAGGCCCTACGCAAGGCTTGGGAGGGCGTCCTCATCAAGAACCTTAACTCAACCTACGAGGCGGGGCAACGAACGTACACCTGGCTGAAGCTGAAGCCGGAGCGCGACACCATCGACTGCACCATCGTAAAGGCCTTGTACGGAAAGGGGAAAAGAGCTGGATTCTACTCCTCATTTTTGCTGGCGGTTCGAGATCCCAAAGAGAGAAAGCTCTACACCATCGGGAGGGTCTCCAACCTGCCGGAGGATGCCATGGACGCGCTTCGAGACGTGGTGGAGAAAACAAGGATCAGCCAGGACGATCAGGGGGTCTTCGTGAAACCATCAGTGGTGGTTGAGGCCACCTATCAAGAAATTCAGGAAACCGACGAGTATACAAGCGGCTATGCGCTTAGGGTTCCTAAGATTGTTCGATTTCGACCAGACAAGAAGGTTGAAGAAATCGACGACCTCAAGAAGTTACACAAACTACATGAGATGCAGTATGAACGGCATCCATTTCAAAGCTTATAATACCTTTTTTCATAAACCAGTCAGAAATACTGTTGTGTTATAGCATATCAAATTCCTTAAAATTTACGTTTCGTACAACTATGAGAGTTTCAATTGCTCTCACTTGGTTACGTGAACATGAAATTAGAAATTATCGTCACTACACTTTCAATGGGCCTTGGCCGCGCCTTGTGCTAGCTTTGAGGTTTCCATTATTATCAGCCCAACGACCTCACCTTTTTCGTCCAGTGATGCCAGTGTTAGCCCTTCCTCGTCGAGTGGCTTATTGTCGACTATTCTCGACTGTTTAAACTTGACGTAGAGCACATCAGCCTCCTCGTCATAGCTTATTGATGTTATCTTCTTTGTGGGTAACGGCTTTTTAATACGTGTTAAGGCTTCCTCAACTACCTTAAACGGGTCCACAGCCATCCTCACCTTAGCCTTCGCCATAGCTTAAGCCTCTTCTTAAGCCTCTTATTTGATACTACGAGGGCGGTTAATATAAACCCGTCTGAGGGAGACACCTCCCTATAATGGACGACCAGATTTGTTGCTAAGCCAGCTTCAACGAGCCTTGGGAAAACTCCTACAGCGGCATAGTTTGGTTCCATGGGTAGCGGGGCAAAATAGAGTTTAATCGGGTGTGCTACTGTTAGAAGGACTTCCTGTTGAAGGGCCATAGCTCTCTATGGTACTCAATTATGTGGAGCCACCTTTCCTCCGTCAGCCTTATCGGGACGCCGTTCATTGAAGTTACTACCGCTATTACATTTGGCCTTGGATGCCACGATATTTTCAAACCTTTATCCCAGAATGATGTTCAATTTCAGCTACTTTTACATCCAACTTTAAGCTTGGAATAGATAATAGTTTTATGCACCTGAGTATTTTCCCCGTTAGGGCCCAGCCTAGGGGCTATATGGGTCTATAAAAGAGAGAATAAGATACACATAACCGAAAGTCCAATCACCTAAATGACCTTTCTTCCCTTAGCTTTCAAGTATAGCGGACGATAGGGTATTCTCGATGTGGAATAATATTGTTTTTCCCGCAGCCCCAAGGCGATTTCAACGAGTTCGGGTATCGTCTTATACGTAAACTCTCGTGCCGGAGTTCCCCATTCTATTCCTATGCACGATGGATCCACGTAAATGAAAAGTCTCTTTTCCCCATACGTATAGGAGGCCTCATTGGGTCTACCAAACTTTGGTTTATCCTGAATTTTGAAGGGCCATAGCTTGCATGCCTTGGGCTTCATGTGTTGCAGTCCGCACAGCCACGCGTCAATAAGCTGGTACAAGAAGACACAGGTGTCATCGCCCTTTTTCTTTAAATAGAATTTGCTTATGCCAGGCTCGGTAACCCCCACCCCATAGTTTCGAACGATGTTAACCCACTCGTTGAACCCAAGAACTACGTTAAACCCTTTACAGCAAAGACCGCAAGCAACGCAGCTCCAAGACTTAACGTAGCTCCAAGGGATGGGGATCACACCATCATCCGCCTATGAGATGGGCTTGCTCTCACTAAATTTGAGCATCGGCCCTGTAAAATCTAGATGAGTCACCTTTTATAAACCTATTTCAACAATGTATTTCTTTAACTCTAAGAAATAGTCCTTCTTAAACTTTTCAATGAATGAAAAATTATCACACTCCTCAGAAGTTTTCCCAAGGCTTGGCTGGGCACATCCTTCCTAAAATGGGCCCTCACAATCCCCTTTTTTCTCTGCGTCGCCACAATTTTTCCTCTATACTTCCGCTCTTTCATGGGCCACGCCACCTTTCAATCCATAAGCTGACCCGCCTCACCGGCCTTTTCGACACCGGGAAATTTAAGAAGGCACCCTTTAGGTTCAGGAACTTTCTCTCGCGGCTACTCACTTAGCTCCCTCCTTTGTCTGCTATTATTGCCCGATTCCTGACATTCTTGAAGCGTACATGAGCCATGAAGCTTTGTCGTATACCCATTTGCGGTATGCCTCATCGTAATCTTCGTTCACGGTTATGTATCCCCTTATGAACTGCACGTGATGTTTTACAAGTTTTGTTATCTTCTCGTAGGAGAGGGAAGCGCCTCGGGCGGTTGCTCGCCGCAGTTCACGCATCAAAATCTCGAGGGGAGTGAAATGATACGGAACATAAAGGTACGTCAGGCTGACATCGTAGCCTTCATCCTCTAGGCGCGTTCCGATATGTCTTCCGTTGAAACCTGCTATGCAAATCCCTTCTTCGCTGCTCTCAGCTTTTCTTGTGATAAAGTCTGTCTCCTCCTTTAGGGCCTTTGTCTCTGGCTCTAACAATGAATTGAGGAGGGTCCTCCACTCCTCTGCGTCTATCTTTTCTATTGAGCACGTCCTGAAGATCAGTAGTGCTATCTTCTCGGCCGTCTTCGTGGAAAGCAGATCGAAGGATGAGTCCCGATAACAGTGAATCTCGACGTTAAGCTTGTGTAAGATCCCCCTTAAGGCCATTAAAATCGGCTCTGCGCTATACTCCCAAGCGCCTACGGGTTCTGGGATCAACTTTAATTCCTTTAACCTTTCGATGACGTAGTCGTAGGGCGCCCCTTCAGCGATGGCTCTTACACCCTCCTCCAGATCCCTTGAAAAGTTCAAAAACACTGTGTCGTAATCCATCTTCTCCAAATGCTGAGCCGCTCTCAATGCAGCGCTCTTGACGTGGTTAGGAACAACCAGAATCCTTACCTTGGCCATGTAAGGGTCACCATCCTTCATATAACGCGGACTCTTTTCACTGTAGGAGCCTCGTTTTCTTAGTCCCTTGTAGCCGCAGTGCGGGTACTTCACTTTTCCGCCGAAGCACTGAGTTCCTTGAAGGTAGTTCTCCTTCCACATTTAATACATTTTACGCAAATCTAGGCAGTCTGTTTCGTATTCCTTTCACTCAATTTTTATTCGTACACCTCTCGGTGGGTGTGGGCTCCTATTCTTTCAAAGCGGCGAGCCCGCGTTGGCACCTCCTTTATCGCCGCCATAAACCCTCCTATGCGTTAGAATTCTTCCCCGCCCCCTTCTTCTTCAGGACCTCTTGGCGCCTTTTCCTCCTTCGGTTTTGTTGCAGCGATGACATCGTCGATTCTTAGGATCATAGATGCAGCTTCAGCTGCGGATTTCATTGCTTGTTCCTTCACCCATAGGGGTTCTATTATGCCTTTTTTATACATGTTAATGATGTCGCCACTGAAGACGTCGACCCCCATTAAATGGCCCTTAGGCTTCTCATGAGCTGACCTTAGTGCAACGATGATATCTATAGGTTCTAGACCTGCATTTTCAGCCAAGGTTTTTGGAACGATTTCTATGGCGTCTGCAAAGGCTTCTATGGCTAGCTGCTCCCTTCCTCCAACCTTTGTTGCATATTCATGAAGCTCTTTGGATGTTTCCGCTTCGATAGCTCCTCCTCCTGCGACGATCTTGTTGCGTTCAATCACGTCTGAGACAACGGATAGGGCATCTGTCATGGATCTTTCTGCTTCATCGATCATTCTTTCTAGGCCAGCGCGAATCAGAACTCCAACGGATCGTGGATTCTTGCATTTCTCCACAAAGATCATCTTATCCTCGCCAATTTTTCTCTCCTCTACAAGTCCAGCCTCACCCAAGTCTTCAGGCTTTAGATCTTCTAAGTTGTTGACGGCTCTTCCACCCGTGGCTCGAGCAAGCTTCTCCATGTCCGACTCCTTAGCCCTTCTGGCGGCCATAATGCCCTCTTTGGCAAGGAAGTGCTGGGCCATATCGTCGATACCTTTTTGGCAGATGACGACGTTGGCACCCGATTTCTTGATCTTCTCCACCATGTCCTTAAGCATTCGCGTTTCCTGATCTAGAAACGCCTTCATTTGAGTCGGGTCCCGTATCCTAATCTCGGCGCTAATCTCGGTTTTCTCGATCTCTAAGGGAGCGTTTACTAAGGCGACTTTGGCATTTTCAACTCGCTTAGGCATACCTGGGTGCACTACTTCCTTGTCAAGGATTATGCCCCTCACAAGCTCGGTATCAAAAAGGCTCTTTCCCGACTTCTTGGTGATCTGAACATTATCAATGTCGGCGACGGTCTTTTCACCTCTTTTCTCGGTGATCTGTTTCACGGCGTCGATGGCGATTTCGGCGAAATGCTCCCGTGCCACACCCACTGCCTTGCTGGCCATGGCGGTCATAGCCACCTTCTTCAGAGTCTCGCGATCTTCTGGATCTACCACTATGCCTACCGTGTCGAGGACTTCCATAGCTTTCTCAGCGGCCTTTCTATATCCACTAACCACAACTGTCGGATGGATGTTTTGATCCAATAACTCCTCAGCCCTGCGCAACAACTCTCCTGCCAAAACAACAGCGGTGGTGGTCCCATCGCCAACCATGTCTTCTTGGGTCTTGGCCACTTCCTTCATCATTTTGGCGGCTGGATGCTCCACGTCGATTTCGTCGAGGATGGCTGCGCCGTCGTTGGTTATGGTTATGTCGCCTAGGCTATCAATCAGCATCTTGTCCATTCCGCGAGGACCTAAGGTGGTTTTTATTGCTTCCGCGATAATCCTTGCAGCCATGATGTTGTTCCTCTGGGCGTCCTTGCCACGCCTACGTGCAGTTCCCTCCTTCAAGATAAGCACTGGCTGTCCGGCCTGCGTGGTCAAATAAGCCATGAAGACTCCCCCTTCTAGTACTCTCCTGCCCCTTCTAGTCCTTCTCCTGGAGGCCCTTTCGGAGGCATCGGAGGAGCCTTCATTTTACCAGCTGCGATCACATCATCAATCTTTAGGATCATGGATGCCGCCTCCGTAGCAGATTTTATGATCTGCTTCTTAACTGATAGCGGCTCAAAGACCTCGAGCTCCTTCATATCCTTGACCTTTCCTTCGTGGACGCCTACTCCAGCCCATGTTTCTCCCTCCTCGTGGCGAGCTCGAAGTTCGGATAGAATGTCGATGGGATCTAAGCCAGCATTTTCTCCCAAGGTTGTAGGTACAATTTCTAGGGCTTCAGCGTAGCACTGCACCGCAAGCTGCTCCTTCCCTGGAAGACCCTCTGCGTACTCCCTAATTGCGCGTGCAACCTCTAGTTCCGGTGCGCCACCACCAGCTACAATCTTTGGCTCTTGAACCACGTCGCGGGCAACGCATAGGGCGTCATGAATAGAGCGTTCTGCCTCTTCGACAATTCTTTCGGTTCCTCCACGTATGAGAATAGCCACGGAACGTGGGTTCTTGCAGCCCTCGATGAAAGTCATTTTGTCGTCGCCAATTTTCCGTTCTTCCACTAGCTCGGCATAGCCCAGATCCTTCTCCGTCATATCTTCAAGGTTTGTGACAACCTTTCCACCAGTTGCCTTAGCCAGCTTCTCCATGTCTGATTTCTTTGCTCTGCGTAAGGCCAGCATGCCTTTCCTTGCCAAGAAGTGTTGAGCCATGTCATCTATGCCTTTCTGACAGATGAGGACGTTGGCGCCTGTCTTCACGATTTTATGCACCATATCCTTGAGCATGTTCTCCTCCTCTTGAAGAAAGGCCTCCATCTGCTCTGGGCTTTCAATGTTGATCTTGGCGTCGAACTCGGTCTTCTCCACCTCTAGCGCACAGTCTAGTAAGGCGATTTTGGCTTTTTCCGCGCGTTTTGACATGCCTGGATGGACCACTTCCTTGTCTATGACAAGACCACTAATGAGCTTCGTGTCTGTTAGAGACTCTCCAGGCTTCTTCTCCACCATGATGTCGTCAATGTCTACCTTATACTGGCCTTCAACCTCTTGTGCAACGCTTAGGACAGCTGAAGCGGCTATCTCTGCTAGATGTTCTCTGTTCTCAGCAACGAGTTTGCTGGCCATGGAGGTTACGGCCACCTTCTTTAGAGACTCCTTATCGGTGGGCTTCACGGATATAGCAATTTTTTCAAGGGTTTCTAGGGCTTTATCGGCGGCCTTTCGGTAGCCGTCTATAATTACGGTTGGATGGACATTTTTCTCGATAAGGTCTTCAGCCTTCCCTAGGAGTTCTCCGGCGATGACCACGGCGGTGGTGGTTCCGTCTCCTACCTCGTCATCCTGGGTTTTAGCGACCTCAACCATCATCTTAGCGGCTGGGTGTTGGATGTCCATCTCTTTCAATATGGTGTGGCCGTCGCTGGTGATGGTGACGTCGCCGAAGCTGTCCACCAGCATCTTGTCCATTCCTTTGGGGCCAAGAGCACTCTTCACAGCCTCAGCAACGATGCGAGCGGCTGTTATGTTGGCGTGTTGAGCACCTCTTCCTCTTTCTCTTGTCGATCCCTCCCTCAGGATGAGGACGGGGGTTCCGGCAAGTTCAGGGGTAGCAGACATTCAAACACCTCTCTTCCACGTTTTACAAATGGTTTCATTCTCTTCTGCAGAAATTTAAAGAACCTCTTAATAAATATATCGAGACCCTTAAATAAATATAAAAGAAACGTGATTCCTTTATATAGGTAGGCGAAGGCATTGAGTCAAAGACTGGACCAAGTTGATAGGGAAATAATCAAGACCCTGCAAGAGGACGCTCGGACGCCCTTCACGGAAGTAGGGAAGAGGTTGGGCGTCTCCGACGCCACGGTCCACGTCCGCGTGAAGAGGATGTGGAGGGCCGGTATCATAAAGAAGTACACAATAGTAATGAATGAGGAAATATTGGGCAGAGGAATCGCAAGCTATGTTCTGATGTCTGTAAAGCAGGGAAAGGTTGAGGAAGTCTCAAAAATGTTGGCGAAGATGGAGAGGGTCACCATGGTGCAAGAGGTTCATGGATCGAATGACATCCTTGTAAGGATTGGAACCGGCGATCTGGAAAGCTTAAGGGATGTGGTGAAGGATATTCAAGAGATCCCCGATGTAGTGGCGAGCGAGTGCCTCACGGTCTTCAAGACATGGAAGGAATAATGCGCCCTAACGCAGTATCGTCTCGACTACCTGCTTGGTTTCCTCTTTAATAGACCTTATAGAGTAAAAATTTTGTATGCATCCACCACATGCTCGACTTCCATCACCACGGTTTCATAACCTTCCTGCCTCAGGTAATTTGGTAAGTCCACCGTGGTTGGCCTTAACTCAAACCCAGCGTGATAAGGCGGCTAAAAACCGAGCAAACGCAACCTCCCTATTTACGGAAGTCGGTTCCTCCATCGTCATTCAACTCTCTTCCCTATGTTCTCGGGAGCCTCGGCTAGGGTGATGAGGGCCTCAGCCTCCACGAAGTGGAGCTTACCCGGGAAGACGAGGGTGTGAGGAGGAGAACCGAAGTCGTGGTTCATTATCTCTCCTACGTAACCCGCTTTGACCGTGGGGTCCCTTGAGCCGGCCCTGGCGATGCCCACCACGAGCGTGTCCAAGGTGATCACGTGACCTCTCCTTTGTCTTTCTACGTCCAGAAGCGCTTGTAACCCTTCCCTGACAGTCATACATCGTCTTTCTTCCGCCCTGATGTCTAGGAAGCACAAAGTGTGAAGCCCCATCACCCTGTTTTCTAGGATCACCCGATAGGGAGTTTCAGAGGCAAAGCCCCCTTCGGAGAACGGGATGGTCACGCTTCTCCCAAACTTATAATTCTGTAGGCCGCACAGCCCAACAACCGCGGAAACAATCGAAGCCCCGTGTATGAGGCGGGTTTTAATTCCCTGCTTCTCCGCGCGAATCCGCAGGTCCAAGTGGGTGGTCGCGATCAAGGGGTCCCCTGGAACGAGCAGCACCGCCTTTCCCTTCTTCGCCTCTTCCAGGACCAACCATCCTCCTTCCTCTTCTAAATCTCTCCTTGAGACAACCAAAACCGTCCTTCCAACAAGCTTTTCCAGTCCCTGAATGGACAGTCCGGGCATCAAACTCGTGTAAAGCTCTGCAAAAACCGCGTCTGCTTCCCTCGTCTCCTCGAGCCCACGAAGCGAGATGCCCCTCTCGTCGTGTAACCCCAAACCCACGAAGACCAGCTCACCCAAGCCACTCAACCCCATGAACAACTTACAATACTCCAACAACCAAATATTAGGATAGCTATGGGCCAGACCGGATGGATGCTCCGCCGAAAACGGTTGGTTTGGAAAAGAAAAAGTTATTAGAGATGTTGTTAAGTAGGTTTTATCGACGCTTTGGGCCCGTAGCTCAGCAAGGTAGAGCGGCGGGCTGGGCTTAGCCTAGACTGAGACTCTTAATCCGTAGGTCAGGGGTTCAATTCCCCTCGGGCCCGCCACTTTCCTCATTTCCGCCTCATTTTCTTGAAACAAATCTGTTTTCTTTTATGTAGAATCTCCATGGTTTGTCGAGGCCTGCTTTAACCCCAACCCTTTTTGTGGACACTATTTTGGGAAACTCCTTTCCTCCTAGGTCATGGATGAATAACTCTCCTTCGTTGGTGAGTTCTAAGCCGTTTTGTTTCTTCGTTATGTCTAGGGCTTGGGTAAGTTTGCCGGGGCCGTTGGTTAGGTTTGAGAGACTTTTGGTTCCTCTGTTTTTCTTCATGATCTCAATCCCCTTGACTGGTTCTAGGGCTCTGAATAAAACGGCTCCTGGGGTGCCCTCTCTTTCGGTGGTTACGTTGAGGCAATGGTGGTTTCCGTAGATGAAGTAGACGTAGGCGATACCAGCCTTCCCGAACATGAGCTTGTTTCTCGGCCTCTCTCCCCTATACGCGTGGCTGGCCGGATCGTCGGAACCCCTGTAGGCCTCCACCTCAACGATCTTGCCGACCATCTCCCCTTCCTTCACCCGTCTAACGAGATGCTTACCTAGCAGTTCTTTGGCCACGATCAACGTGTTCCTCGCATAGAAGGCCCGTGGCAAGACCTTCATGGTGCCCTTTCCCCATTTTCCCTTTAGACGCCGAAGCGTAAAGGCTTTCCGTTATCTATTCTTGTCAGAACTAAGAAGAAAATACCATAGGAATTTAAACATGTTTTGGGTTGATTTTAGGGGAACAACAATGTCTGAGGCACCCTGCTTAAAGGTACCTAAAGCCCTCGGTGAGAGAGCCATAACCCTAGTAAGGAGCCTTCATCTCTTCGACCGAGAGTTAAGGGTTCAGCGGGTGGGAGACCACCTGTACATACCCCTAACCAGCGTCCCTCCTCCTATGCTCATCCAAAAACTAGAGGAGAGCCTACCCGAATTCGAAATCTCTAGGCACAGTTTTCCTGAACGAGCGAAACGCCCTCTCAAGCTCCTTGATGCCTTAGAGGACAGGTTGCCACCTCACCTTTTGGCGAGTCTTCCGCACGCCATCGATTTCGTGGGAGAGGTTGCCGTTCTTGAGGTTCCTCCGGAACTTGAGGGCTATAAAGGGATCGTTGGAGAGGCGATACTAGAGACCCACAAGAAAGTGCACACGGTTTTGGCGAAGTCTGGCGCGGTGGAGAGGGTTTATCGGCTGAGGGAGTTTGAGGTGATCGCCGGCGTGGGCAAAACCGAGACGGTCCATAGGGAGCATGGATGCGTCTATCACGTAGACCTAGCGAAGGCCTACTTTTCGCCTAGACTCTCTTATGAACACTATCGAGTTGCGTCGCGGGTTAGGGATGGTGAGACCGTGGTGGACATGTTCGCGGGAGTTGGGCCCTTCTCCATCCTAATAGCGAAGCGGCGCAAGGATGTGCGAGTGTACGCCATCGACATAAACCCGGATGCAGTTCACTATTTGAAGAAAAACATTGCTGCGAATCACGTTCAGGAGGAGGTTACACCGATTCTTGGCGACGTTAAGGAAGTCGTCGATGAAAGGTTAACCGGGATTGCGGATCGAGTCATCATGAACTTGCCTGAACGGGCGGTAGAATACGTTAACGTGGCTTGCAAGGCCCTCAGGCTCAAGGGCGGTGTTATGCACTACTACGAGTTCACGAGCGCTCCCGATCCCCTAGAAGCCGCAAAGGTTCGATTGACCGAAGCCGTGAAGCAAAATGATCACCATTTGGAAATCTTGTTGGCGAGATTAGTTCGAGCGACCGCGCCCTTCACTTGGCAGGTGGCGGTGGACGCCGAAATTCACTAACGCCTTCCGCCGTTAGCGTTATCCTTACCCTTTGATACGGATCTCGCAACCTTTCAACGATCTTTCTCGAAATGTCGATGGCAGCCTTATCCGCCCTTATGGCTATTGTTCGACCACAGACATAATCAGTCTTTCTCACCACCAAGTCCGTGGGGTGGAGAAACAATAATCGGGGACTCCCCTTGGCGTTGACAACTTCCTTTAGCTCGTCAGTTTCGATCGTTATCGTGATTTGTGCGCCTTCCTTTTTCGCGGCTTCCTTAAACCTTGGATGCAAGCCCACTGCTCCCTTCGTTGCGTCCACGGCAACGATGCAATCGCCGCGCCTGGTGAGAGCCTCCTCTCTTGTGATCTCAAAGGTTGTTTTATGGGTTGCTTGGATATTCTCGTGTCCGCGAGCGTGAATAACCTCAGTTACCATCTGATAATTGTGTATATAACAGGCTCTCTTAAGCCTTGTTAGGAGGCATGAGCGGGAGGCTTTACTTTATCGGCATCGATTACTCTGCTGATTGAATCCTCAAAGGGATACGGAAATCCCTAGAACGTAAACCCTCACGAGACCGTTCCCAAGGAACATGGCTTAGGTGCTGCAGATAGATTTAAATATGGACATATGTCATGTATGAGAAAGGCGTGGCTTGAAATGCAAAAGATCATGGAAGTTCTGAATCGATCCTTGGAAACATCTAGGAAGGTGAAAAAGCTCCTCTTTTTAGTGGCAGCAATCTACATAGCGTCTTTTCTAGCTGGATACCTAATGGTTCATATGCAAATGCCCTTTGCCATGGAACTTAGTGAATTAATCGTTGTGAGTGTTTCTATCAATCCACTCCTTGGCCCTATTTTGAATGCTCTTATGAGCGGAAATCTTGCACTCGCAGTTGCTTTAACCTTCCTAGTAAACCTATCGATTGGCGCCTTTGCTTCAACAACCCTGCCGGGGATGATTCCTCTCATAGGTGGATTGGGATCTATCGCGTTGAGTGGCTTTCGAGGATTTGTGATAGGGGTAATCTTTTATGACGCCTTCAAGGTTTCCATGGGTTATACGGTTCTTGCTTTAGGAACACTGATTCTTGAGTTGGGTGCCTATGTTTTTTCCGCGGCTGCTGGAATCAATATAAGCCTATCCACAATCTTTCCAAGCAGGTATCAGGTTGACAGTAGATGGATTGCGTTCAAAGAGGCGTGGAAAGACACCAGCAGGATTTATGTTATAGTCGCTATTCTACTGGCGCTTGGAGCCATATGGGAAATGGTGGGGATTTACATTACTATACCCACTAACAGAATAATACTGAGCCTACTACACACAGATTTTTAAAAGCGCCCATTCTCCTTTGAAGCCTTCAACTTGCCAATAGATAAGTCATCTAATAGAACAGCATCTTTTCCACAGAAACAGTATTGCTGTTTGCATTGAGTATAGTAGGCTGAAAAGGTGAACGCTGTTCTTATAGGATCTCTCTCTAAAGAATCTTTGGGGGAGACCATACGAGAAGTCAGGGCTTCTCCTGGTCTTCCTGATGGAGCTGAAAGGTTGGTTGTGATGCTGTGTTAGGTAAGCTGCTCTGTAAACTGGGGCTTCATGAGTGGAGAGAACTCTACGGTGAACTGACGGAGTACGAGGATGATTTCCTCCTGAGATATTGCCTCAGATGTGGAAAGCTGCAGGAGGCTCATCACAATTTTCTGGACTACGACTGGGGAGACCCTCAGAGCCTTGAAAACTGGAGGAGGGCTTGGGAAGGTTGAAGGTGATGGATATAATTGAAAAGGCTACACCAAACTATTCAAGAACCTCTATGGAGTCTACCTTGCCGTCTCCGTCTAGGTCGAATCCTTGAATCACTGTTGCAAACTTTTCTTCGTCGCTGAAGTTCTTGAGGACTTCCTTCCAGAATTTGGTGAGGGCTATGACGCAGGCCTTGGTTCCCACCGCCTTGTTGCCAGCGAGAGCGATGATTCTCTTTTCTTTGTCCCGGGGATTTACGATCTTGGCGATCACCCCTATGGTGTCGCCGGTGTAGACGTTCCTAGTTCTTTCGGAGACTAGGCCTCCGAGGAGGAATCCCTGTTCGGTGGGCATCATGTTGAACCGTATGGGCAAAAACTCGTTGACCTCCTCGGTGATGAGGTTGGTCCCGGGACCACCCACCAAGATCAGGTTGCTGCCCTCCTCCTTTTCCGCCTTCACGTCCACATCAAGTTTTATGGCGAAATCCTCCGGCAGTTCCACGAACTGTCCGAGGAAGAGGGTTAGATAGGAGGCGTAGTGCCCGTCCCTCGCCCTAGCCTTGAAGGGGCCGTGGGGGTCAGGACTACCAACAACGATCTTCCCATCAAAGCTGCTGTTCTTGAGGAAGGGACTAAAGAACTGTTTCATTTTCTCGTCCATGGCTGGAACTGAAATGGTCTTGATCCTTCGGTGGCCAAAGGGAAGCTCCACCCCGAAGGCGGGGAAAGAGGCTTCATAGTACTTTGCGATGGCTCCCTTCTTCATCTCCTCCCTCACAACCTTCACTAAACCGGCCTTCACAAGCTTTCTGATATGGTAGTAAACCCTTTGCTCGTGCACTTTCAGCCTCCTCGCAATCTCTATAGGATACATCTCCTTTTCGCTAAGAAGCTCAAGAATCCTCCAACTCACTTTATTTAGAACAGCCTTAAGCCTCTCAGGCTGATCAAAAACGGCGATGTCCTTCACCACGTATTTCCTTCTTTCCCCACTGAGCAACAATTTCTTCCTCACGGAAACAACCGCCCATTGGTTTGTGAAGTGGGCCGCGCCTGTTAACTAAGGAGCTAAGGTTCCCTTATAAACATTTTTTTAGGGGTGAGATACGCGTCTAATCGCATTCGTGTATTGAGTGAACTTAGGAAACTTTTTACAATTGTGCCCTATTGAGCTATAAGTCACGGTTAGAAAATTGAGCGGTCCAAAATGTGCTAAATACTCTGGAAACTTTTGCGAAAAAGAGAAGATTGATCAGGGAGTTAGTAGAGTTCGCCAAGAAGATTAAAGCCGAGAAGAAGCGAATTAAAACATCACATATAATCCTTTTAAAACTTTTTTAATAGTTCAGACTTAAATTGCTGAAAAAATCCATAAACCCTTATAGTCCCGTTTTTAGTCCTAAAATCATTTTCTGAAAAAAGCTTATAGGAATTCGATCAGACCAAATAATGCTTGCTTACGTGAAGGTCGCTTAGCCATGGTGAGGACCGGAGGTTAACTAATAAGGAGATAGTGAGGCGTCGCTCATGTGCGGAATTTTTGGTTGCATTCTCAAAGATGGCAACGCAGCATCAGTTATCCACGCCGCCCTAAAAAGGTTGGAGTATCGGGGTTACGACTCTGTGGGGGAGGCAACCCTTCATGAAAACAAGCTCTTCATTAAAAAAGATCAAGGGAAGATCAATGATGTCCATGCATTACACAACTTAGATGACCTCCCTGGTCGAATGGGGGTAGGCCACACGAGATGGGCAACGCACGGGGCCCCTTCCCAAGTGAACGCTCATCCACACGTCGATTGCCGTGAGCGGATTGCAGTCGTCCACAATGGGATCATTGAAAACTTTGCGGAGCTGAGGAGGGAGCTTGAGGAGCAGGGACATGTCTTTCGATCTAAAACCGATAGTGAGGTTATTCCCCACCTTATTGAAGAGGAATTGAAGAGGGGATCAACCTACGTGGAAGCGGTGCGTGAGGCCATAAATCGATTAGAGGGCTCCTATGCCATCGCCGTCCTTTCCGCCGAAGAGCCGGACAAGATCCTTTGCGCTCGAAGAGAAAGCCCCCTCGTGGTTGGGGTCGCAGAAAATGCTGCTTACTGCGCCTCAGACATCCCAGCCTTCCTCCCGTTAACCAACAAGGCGGTTATCATCGAAGATGAGGAGCTCGTAATTCTCAGCGATGAAGGGTACGAAATCCGAAAACTCATGGACTGGAACCTAGTGACAAGAGAAGCCAAGCTTATCGACTGGAACCCCGAGATGGCGGAAAAACAAGGGCACCCCCAC
>Ga0315310_10000610_pt1 | contig 23084 bp, 24 predicted proteins | sample TDP5_MG_FD_203630 | JGI IMG/M metagenome (GOLD analysis project Ga0315310, IMG submission 203630) | Freshwater sediment microbial communities from Lake Towuti, South Sulawesi, Indonesia - TDP5 | ecosystem: Environmental > Aquatic > Freshwater > Lake > Sediment | place: Indonesia: South Sulawesi...
TTCCAAGTTCCTGCAACCCTTTGCATAGAAGCAATCACACGGTCGCCCACAACGAATGCGCGCACATCAGACACCCCGTGTGGAACAAACTCTTGAAGGTAAAGAACTCCGTGATAGAAGGAAATCGTTCTAAAGACCCTCGTAGCAACGTCGGGATCCGAAACCCTGGTTGAGCCGATCCCTCGGGATCCAAACAGAGGCTTCACAACAACGTCACCTCCTAGCTCGTAAAAGCACTTCAGGGCTTCCCTATGACTTTCTGTCACTACTGTACGTGGAACGGGCAACCCATTTTCTTCCAAAAGAGCGAGGGTGTAATACTTGTCCACGGAGCGCTCGATGGACGAAGGAGGATTTATGATCAGCATTCCCAAACGCTCGAGCCGATAGAGGAGGTCCATCCTGAAAATGATTTCTTCAAGAGAGCCTCGCCCAATTGGACGCATGATCAAGGCGCTTAAATCCTTGAGAACGTCGGTTTCGCCCACTGAAGCTGAAGGCTTATATTTAACTCTGGCAACGAATTGCGAAAAGTTGAAACAAACGGGGATAATGTGTTGCTTTTTCATAGCCTCTCGCAGTTGAGTAGTGCACCACCCTTTCTCGTCCCTGGTTATGATTCCCATTTTCAAGTAGTATCCCTCTCAAACCATTTTTACTCAGATCGAGAATAAAGGTGTAGCTTCATTATAGCAATGTCTAGAACTTATGAACGTACTGTTGAAGCTGCTTTGCGTTTTCCAGTTTCTCAGAGGCCTCTAGTTGCAGGTAAGCTCCGTGCTCGTTGTAGTAGGGCGGGCCTATTCTCGAAAACAATGTTAGGACTTTTCCATCGTGATTTACTTTGAATCCTTCCCCACTTGGTTCGTGTCCTCGGATTAAAACCTTGACGTTAAGCATCTTTAGGAGCTTTTCTGTGACATCTTCGCCGAAGAGTTTTCCTGCTCCCCTAGGCGACGGGTAGGTTCCCTTTATGGCATCGCTGGGGTCGCTCCACAAGATTTCCTCAAGATGAGTTTCACGTGGGTGTTTCTTGTGGGCATATGCAAGGTCTTCTATTGTAGAGGCTTTGCTAGGTGCACCCCCGTGAAGCAAGATGTACCTGTCCTCTACAAGTACCGCGTTGTAGAGCTGATCAAACAGCTCACGGAGCTTTGCATAAACATCTGCTCCAGCCTCGCCAAACTTTCTGTCTAGTTGAACTGGCAAATCATGTGGATAGGCTAGGAGGTCGTTAGGTCCCTCGTGGTTCCCCCTCATCAACACGACTTTTTGGGGAAACATCTCCTTGAGCTTCAAGACTACGTAGTAGACCTCAGGCGAGTATAAGCCTCGATCTCCATAATCCCCGAGGAAGACAAGAAGGGAGTCTTCGCCCTTGCGAGTCTTCTCCATGAAGCCGCTGTTCTTCAGAACGTGCAAGAGGCTTTTCAGGTCTCCGTGGATGTCTCCAACAACAACAATTTCACCCTCGGGCGGCACGTTGACGAGTCTGCCAGTGATTCGTAGACTTCCAACTCGCTCAGTCTCAGTCCTTAACAGCTGGAGGACATCATTAATCACCTGAAGAAGCTCATCGGAGTTCGCTTTAGCTGCCAAATCAGCTATGTTAGAAGGGGTCTTTAGCTCTGGGAGCAGCCTTTCACCACCAGGTTAGTTTGCCTACCACACAACCCGCACGTTCTTTTCGGTCAACTCTAAAATGGTGTTTTCTAACTCCGTCTTCTGAGTTCTAACCTTCTCCATTGCCTTCTGATGCTCGCTCTCTAAAACGGCTTTCCTTGAATCTGTGAATTCCTTTTGTTTCTCAAGTTCTCTTAGGTCGTCTTGAAGTTGTGTCAATTTGTCTCGAAACCCGGCCATCGCTTCGGAAGTGACGAGCCGTTGTCTCTGAGAGAACGTTTCCTTGCAACTATGATGCAGAGTAGTTAGGGCGTCCTTTCGGAGAATCTCGTTAACCTTTTGTTGAGCCTTTCTTAGGCGACTAATTTTCAGCTTCATTTTTCCCTTAGCCATAGCGTCTTCCATCTTTTTCAGGATTCCCTTGAGCAGCGGGTATCCTTTATCTTCGGTTGCGAGTGCCATGAAAGGGTTGTTCAGATACTCGTCAAGTTTTCTTGTCTCTTCTGGCGAGAGGGAATAGTCTGGCCCTCGAGCTAGACTTTGAAGCTTGAGAAAAGGTTTTTGAAGATGGCGTAGGTCGTACTTTACTCTTTCTTCCAGCTCTTTGACTTCCTTGTTTATCTGTTCCAATTTGCCTACTTCATCCTCACTTTTGATCATCGCGATTTTCTTTTGACTTTCCACTATCTTCTTCTCTAGAGCTCCTCTCATCAATTCCATTTTTTTCATGTGTTTTTCACCTTCACTCAGCTCGTCTAGCAATTGAAGAAGTTTGTTAAGCATTGAAAACGAATCTTCCGCCATTTTGACTTTCTTGTATTTGTCAGATGAGAAGGAGCGCAGTTCCTCAAAAGAGCCTACGGTCTTCTTTAATGCGACATCAAGTTTTCTACGATCAATTATGAAGTACGGTGAAATCCTTGGGAAACGCATTGCTCTTTCCCGTCCAACCGCTGAAAGCGTCTTTTTGAAATCTTCACATAGCGTCTGGAGGTTGTGGTGTGAAACCTCTTCTGGGATTCTAGCTTCCTCGATCATTTCTAATATGTCGCGAGCGAGTCTGTATGCCTCTCTAGCTCTGCGGTAAGTTTTTGGGTTGCTTCTTGACATCTCGCTCTCGCCGTCTTCCAATAGTTTTTCGCAATTTTCTCGGATGTCGTCTAGTCTGTCTTTGAAATCGTTGAGCAGACTTGTTGCCTCAGCCTTGAGCGGCTCAACGATCGGAACCGTTTCTCTCTCCAACCATTTTCTGAGATTTCCGAGCGGTACCTCGAGCTCCCCAGACATAACCTTACTTCCACATTTTCTTTACGGGTCTTCTCATTAAAATGTTTTCAGAGACTCAAGAAAATACAATGGAAGGATACGCGATACAATGTCAGCCATGGTTCATATTGATCTATGAAAGCAACAAGTATGGTTCTTAAAGTCTTAGGATTTCGATTCAGCTTTGTAACCAACAAAAAAGTTCGCGATGAAGGAACTGAAACCATGGTTTCCTGTCAAGGCAGCCATGAAAAAGCTCATGAAAACTATTTCTGCCCATGCCTTTGGTAACACGAATGCAAGTATAGCTGGGCCTCCTCCTCCTATGAAATAGGGTAGTAAAGTTACAAAATAGGCGACCGTAAATATGCACTCAGGAATGTAGGAAACAAGCACTAAGGGAATTATTAGAATTGAATTATGGCGCCTCTGATTTACATTAAGTCCTTTATAAAGTAGCCCCGCAGTAAGTCCAGTCAGCGATTTCCCAATGGGCAACCCTATCAAGCCGAGCCAAGAACCGTGACCTAAGGGACCGAAGTAAATTCCTGGAAGGACCCCGACAAATAATCCTGTTAGAAATCCTATAATGGGTCCTCCGTAGAAGGCTGCTACAAATGTCGTTATAAGAGAGAGGTCGAGGGCGACCCCCTGGGCAATGGGTCCTAAATGAAACGAGATTAAAAATAGAACGTTTCCAAGAGCTCCCATCAATGCAATGAACGCTATTATCTTTGAATTCATGGTTAACAGACCGTTTTCATTTGGAGTCCTATCCTATTTTTTTATTATTTAAGAGTAACTACCCAAAAATGGGTGAAAAACATCCACCACGTAGACGTTTCTTCATCAAAATCGGTTTAAATCTAAAGTTCTATCGACTTCTTTAGCACATCTACGTTCACTTTTCCAGCCTTGAAAGTGCTGCCTGTCCTAGCATTGTTAAGGATCAAGACTGCTGGAGCGAACAAACTCGGATCGATTTTGTAGAAATCATGACCAGCTTCTTTGAAGATTTCGATGAACGGTTTCCCATAGCTTTTGGAAACTGAAGAAGGCGCTTTTTCCACCAGCTTTTTTAACTTCTCATCGTCGTCATAGCTTGCAGTATAGCAAGCTACTCCGGCATAAAATATCATGTCGTTCGTTCTTCCCATGGCTTTGGCGGAATCGGGGTGTACCGGCGCTACAGGCGCGTATCCACACGCATGAGCGATCAGTTTTGGGTCAAAACCAAGTTCTGCCAGTTTGTGTATTCCGGTTTCCACAATTCTTCCCGAAATTTGGGTGGAACCCGTTATGGTTGAGGTGGGAACAAGAACTAAAGATAGCTTCTCTGGCGCGACTCTGCATTTGCCGGAAATATGGGTTACCACATTCTCTGGCGGTTCCTTAGATGTTTCAAGTACGAGCACAGCCACATCTGCTTTGTCCTCATATTCTATCTTCTCATAGAGTTCTTTGGGCTTTAGAGCCAGCGCTCGCGCAGGACCAGAGCCTATGGCAAAATAGTCTCCCATCCTAATCTGCCAGCCAGCAAACTGAGATCCCAAAGTTGCTATGGCTGGATGATCTGTGTAAACAGATATTGATGGGAGTTCAAGGTCGTCATATCGGTTGGTGAAAATTTCTGCCTTGCCAAGTCCTCCTAGGCAGATTTCTGTAATGATTCTGCCTGCGAGAAGTCCTCCTTTCGCTTTGATTCCGGCGTCGATCAGAGTTGCACCTGACTTTGTTTCTTTGACAACAACGCCAAACTCTTCAGCTTGGTCACACAGTCTATTTACAAGACTCCATGCAGTACGGTTCACGCTTATTCTTGGCATGGACAGCTCACTTTCCTCCATTTTGCCACCAAGATGCTTCAAACACCGTGTTACAGATACTCCTCATAAGGGCTCAAATGCAAGTTCCTAGTTTTGGAGACAAATAATTTTCCGTTGCCTCCATCTGCTAGGTCGCCGATGAATCGGTAAAATGGGCCCTCAACTCTTTCTCCGTTCACCTCAACTTTCGGCCTAACGTCGTCGATGGTGAATGTTGGAAGTATAAATGGGATGTAGCCGCATACAACGATTTTTCCATCAATCATTTGAGCGCCTGCTCTCCCCTCCGAGTTTCCCTGAATAAATATCGTTCCATTTCTCATGTGAATGCCAGCAAACTGTCCAACATTTCCATACACTTTGATGAGTCCTCCTCTCATGAAGCATCCCACCTCGTATCCAGCGTCTCCACGTATGATGATTTTTCCTCCGCTCATTCCTTGGGTGCTTCCACGATAAGATGCTCCGATGTAGTCGCCTGCGTTTCCCTTGATTTCGATGGTTCCTTTTTTCATCATGGATCCTGTCCACGAGTCTGCGTTGCCAGCAACAGTGATAACGCCTCCATCGATCTCTTCGCCTAGGTGCATGCCAGCGTCACCTTCAACGATTATGTTGCCCATAGACATTTTGGCACCAATTTTTCGAACTTTGCTGACATCTCCGCAAATGCGTACTGTGAATTTTTCTGATGAGGAATTAGCCTCGTGTTTTATTTCGAAAAGGTCGCCGAGGGTTCGTTTTCGATTTCCTTCCCAAGTTTGCAACGTAGCTATCTCCCCTGCCGTTTTTTCGGCGAAAACGTCAGGACTAATACACTCTGCCTCCACAGGCGCTTTGAATAAGCGTTTTGGACATAATGTGATCAAGATTTAAACCTCCGCCTTTACCTGGATAGGAGCTGGAACATGTAAGAAGTGGTTGGGAATTAGATAGTTTTCGTATTCCACAGTCCAGTACTCTCGGAATCTTCGTCTTAAGTCGTCATTAACTTCCATTGGAAGCGAAGTTTTTACGTCAATCCAGAAGGTTTTTCCAGAAATCGGCTTTACAATCTGTCCATCCTTCACCACGGTTTCGCCGTCTTTAAAAGTGTAGGCGGCTCTTTTGAAAGCCTTTCTAACCTTCTTGTATTCTTTTGAAGGGTTAACTTGCTCTGGGTTTACATTGTATACTGCGACGTCAGCATCCGCTCCTACTCCGAGGTGTCCCTTCTGCGATAGGCCGAGAGCCTTTGCTTGACCAGCTCGCGTGACAATAGCTATTTCGTAAAAGCTGAGTTCTCTATCAATGGTGGGAAGCAGGCTTTTCCGTCTCGCCCGTTTGTTAATCTTGTTCAGAGTTTTTTTTCTTGCCACCTGGCTCATAAGCCATGCGATAATTTGGGGGTAGGATGTGAAGGGTCCGCCGTTGGGATGGTCTGTTGTCATGTAGATTTTCCATGGATCCTTGACTAAAAGGGCGAGTTCAAGTCCAATTGACCACTGAATCGCGTGGACGGCGCTCTTGCGTCTATATCTGAACGGTACAATACCGGAGCTCGTCTCAGTTTCTACGTCATGGTTAACCCACTTGTTTCCAGTCAGATTATAAAGGCCATATTGAAATGGGCCGTCAGCCGTCATAGTGGTTGTGTCGGTGAAGATTACCTGTCCCATGTCTAGAGTTACGTGATTATGATAGTTAACGTATTTGGCAATTTCTTCAGCTCCAGAACTCATGGTTCGCCAGTCTGAACCTTTGAAGGCGCTGAACTGACAGTGGGTGATATGTATGACCGGACGTTTCCCTTCCGACAAGTCTTCCACGCATTTCATGGTCTCTAAGGCGGTTATGTAGTTCCCCGGCTTTCCGAGGTTATTTGTATGCACGTGAATTGTGTGAGGCAGATTCAGAAGCTTGTTGACCTTACATAAACCGCGAACTATTTCTCTTGGAGTTATATTGAAGTGTGGAACAGGGTCGTCTAGGTTTTTGACGTTTTGGCCGAAGCCCCAGGCTTCTAGGCCGCCTGGATTGACGATTTTTATGGCGTATCCTTTCGTGGCAGACATCATCCATGCTACGTGGGCAGCGCACTCTTCTATTAGACCGTCTCGTAAGTGTTCTAGGACGAACCACCAGTCTCCCAATAGAGGGTAGGTAGCCTTGTCAACCATGGGCGTGTCATCAAGTTCTTCGTGAGTGTGACGGGCCTCAAGAGGAGGCATGGAGGGGTTCATAACAGTTGTGTAGCCCATTTTGGAGTAGCGATAGCCAGTTGTAAAGGTTGAGGGAATGGAGTAGCCTACACCAGACCTAGTCAAAGCCGTCTTCACTTCTACGTCTTTAACGTGATCTTCAGGTCTGAGAAGGCGACCAGAATTTACCTCAGCGCCAGCGATGTGGCAATGGATGTCAACTCCGCCGGGCATCACTATCATTCCTGATACATCAATGACTTCAGCTTTCCTCTCGTTAATTTTTTCAACAATTCTTCCATCCTTAATGGCTATGTCCATTTTTTCTCCGTTTATGCGGTTTAGAGGATCGTAAACAAACCCGTTCTTGATGGTGAGTTCTCTCAGTTCTTGTCCCTCCTCAGTTTGCGAACTTTGTCAAGAATTCTTTGCAGTATTTCTTCGTCGGGAAGACAGGTTCTCGGAGGCTCCACTATCTTCTTTAGTGGGAGGGGAACATGATCCATGCGGTAGGCTGTTCCCTCAGCCTCTATTCCTACAAGGGCGGAAGGAAAAACAACATCCGCCTCAAGCGTGGTGGGAGTCACTTCTGGGTCGATAGCGATAAGAGGATTTTTCACCAGATTTTGGGCAACCATTCGGGGGAAGTGAGCAACTGGGTCTGAAGCAATTATGAGGCTGGCGTCAGCTTCGTCTCGTCTCAGTATGTCGATCACTGAAGTTTCACCTGGATTGTATCGAGGATAGCCGTGGGAAAAGTCGATGGCGTACGGATATCCGGTTTGCCAAGTAAATACAACATCTGCGCCGGTTACGTTAAAGTGTCCTCGCATAGGCATGATGAGGAACTTTGTGCGTTGATTTAGATCTCGAGTTAGGTTGAGGGCTGCGTCAACATTTCGAAGTTTTCCTTCGCTCATGGTTAAGCCTAGTCCGAAGAATAATATGCCTAACTCGCATCCTGCCATAACGTCAGCGATTTCTTCAAGGATTTCCACTCGGACTCCCGCAACCTCGTCAACGTCAAGCTCCTCATCTTTAATAAGCATACGAAAGGCTTGCAGAAGTTCGTAATCTTTGTTTGGTTCAACTTGGAGGAAGTAATCAGCTGCTTCAGCAGTGCGGGTTCTGCGAACGTCCACTACCACCATTTTTCTTTTCTTCTGAAACATGCTGTATGGTAGACGACGTTCAACCTCAGGCGCGGCGAAAATATCGCGTCGAAGGATTAAGTTGACTGCTCTTCGAAGTCTTTTCCTTGATAGAGTGCCGCTTAGGCGTGAAAGGTATCCTCTCCATGTGCTCTCTTGAAATCGACCTTCTGAAAACATGGTGTACCTTTCTATGTGACGTGGGTGAGAACTCCATGGATTGCTTGCCCAATAGAAGATAAGGTCTGCTCGATGCCGCAGTTGTCCTAAGGTGCAAGATGAGATGCCGATGTCTTGGACGCTTAGAACAGATGGTCCGTGGCAAATGGTAGACGTGTTGTCAATAACTCCACCAACTTCTTCCGCCAGCTCCAAACCTACACGAATTGCCTCGCAACTTGTGTTGCTCCAACCGTATAATATGGGATAAGTAGAGTCTACGAGAATGTTCGCTGCTTTTGCAACAGCCTCATCCATCGAAGCCTCAACTAGTTCACCATTTTTCCTAACAAGGGGTTTCAAGCTTCGATGAGTGGCATAATTCAAAAACTTAGCTGCTCCCATAGCGCATGCTTTTCTAACATCCGTTATGACATTGTCTTTCACAACTAGCTCAATGTCATCACAGAAAGTGCCACAAACAGGACAGGTTACTCCAGTAACGACAGTCACGGCAGTCACTCCTTGTGAAATTGGCAGAGTAGGTCTTGTAAACTCAACACCTTCTCATCCGGTGCTGGTTCGATTTCTGCGGGTATGCCTTTCAGCGACGGCATACCAGTTCCATGGGTTTTAGCATTCATGATATAGCTTGCCCAGGGACCATAAGGAATGAAAATAACCTTAGGATGAGGAACCCTAGCAGACTTCACAGCTTTCAGGACTACTGAACCAAAATCTGTGATGACTTTAACGTTAGTGTTTTCTTTTACTCCTAGGAGCTTCATGTCATTAGGGTCCATTTGACAGATCGTTACGCTCTCTAAGTATTCCTTTGAAAGCTTGCCACATTCCTTTCCTTTACCCTGATCTATTGTTCGTCCAGTTAAGAGTGAAACCTTTAGCTTAGACATCTCTTCGCCTCAGTAAGCGATATTTCTAATATAGGTCACATCTCAAATTTCATTCTCAGGCTTTTGGAAAGCTTACTTTCGCATTGTCACGTATTAATCTTATCGATGCCAATTATTTGGAAAACGCTAGTTTAGAGTTCTCTCAAAGATATTCTCATACTAATGCTTCTGCGATAGCTTCTCTACTTCTTGTACAGCCTTTAGGGCGACCTTGATCATTTCTTCGTCTGGTTTTCTTGTTGTTAAACACTGAATTCCCAAGCCCGGCATTGTCAGAATTTTCATGACCATTGACTTCTTGTATCTGTCACTGATTTTCAGGGCTTCATAGGAGATGGAGGCAATTACAGGGATGAGGATGATTCTGTAAGATAATCTTGTGGCAAGATCTTGGCTCGGCATGAGTGAGAACAAGAGGATACTTATTAGGAACACGATGAAGAGAAAAGACGTTCCGCATCTTGGATGAAGTCTAGAATACTTTTCGGCGTTTGCAACATTCAGTTCAACCCCGGCTTCGTAGGTGTTGATGGCCACGTGTTCTGCACCATGATATTGAAACACTCTCCTAAACTCCTCAACAAAAGCCATGACTACGAGGTAAAGCAGAAAAATCGCAATTCGAATTAAGCCTTCTACCACATAGAACATTAAGCCTTTCAAACTGAAAAGCGTGGCTAGGAAGAAAGGACTAATGCTGAACAAAAATATGGCTAGGGCCACAGCTAAGATAAATGCTACAGCCATTTCTTTAGGATCAATTTTCTCGCCTTCTTCCTCCAAACTCACATTTGCGGAGAAATAAAGACTTTTGATACCCAAATAGAGAGTTTCAAACAGTGCTACTATCCCTCGTAAAAACGGTATTTTCAGAACCCGCCACCTTTCAGATATGGACCTTATTTCCTCTGTTTTCGTTAGTATCTCTCCAGTCGGCTGTCTAACACAGATTACCATGTGTTTCCTAGAGCGAATCATGACTCCTTCTATTACTGCTTGTCCACCAAACGCCAACGAAGGTTCCTTTTCGCCCTCAGCAGTTAGTTCCATACCTTTTCTGAGAAGAACCTTATTCTTATTAATGTTCTTCACGTAAGCTTTAAAACATCCCGAATGGCTAATAGTGGAGGTACATTTCCACCAAAAACATTCAGGTGAAATCTATAAAATGTCTAAATCAACCGTGAAAGCGCCTAAGCTGAGTTTTGAGGAAAGCTTGGAAAAAGTCGTTCTTGCTGAAAAGTGTATGGGTTGCGCTGCATGCGTCACCGTCTGCCCACTCGGCTGCCTAAAATACTCAGAAGAAAAACCAAAACTAGTGAACAACTGCACCTCATGCGGGATTTGCGCCCAAGTTTGTTCTAGGTACAGCTTCTCATGGCGTGCCGTAGAAGATTTCGTTTTCGGAAGGGAAAGGAAGCCGGAGGAAGACTTTGGCATCTATCGGCGCCTAGTTATTGCACAGGCTCAGGACAGGAACATACTTCAGGTTTGCCAGGATGGGGGGGTGGTTACATCTCTGCTAGTGTTTGCGTTGGAAAATGAGTTGGTGGATGGTGCCATCGTTTCTGGAGTAGGTGAAGATAAGCCGTTCTATCCTGTTCCGAGGCTGGCAACAACCCAAAGGGAGGTTTTAGAGTGTGCCGGAACAAGATACTTCTACTCACCAAATCTCCTCGCATTCCAGGAAGCAGTTAAGCAAAAAAAGAAGAATCTAGCCTTTGTTGGGACACCATGCCAAATCCATGCTCTGCGAAAAATTGAGATGGTTCCCCTTAAAAAATACGCTAACCCCTTACGATTAACAGTTGGATTACTGTGCACCGAATCCTTCACCTATGAAGGATTAATGGAGAAACACATCCAAGGCGAACTCGGCATCAACCCATACGACATTAGCAAAATTAACATCAAAGGAAAAGTTTTAGTTACCACCAAATCTGGCGAGATAAGGAGTATTCCACTCGCCGATGCAAAAAGATACGCTCGTAAAGGTTGCGCCTTATGCACCGACTTCTCCGCTGAACTCGCTGACATCTCAGCTGGTGGCCTAGGACTAGACGGCTGGACCTTCATCGTCATCCGCACTGAAAAGGGTGAAGAACTTTTTGAAAGTGCTGAGAGAAAGGGACTACTTAAAACAAGGCTCGTTGAGGAAGAAAAGAAAGCTTTTGACCTGTTAATTAGACTTTCGAAGAGTAAACGGAGAGCCTCCAGCACTTCCGCCTGAACATTTTGGCTTATAACCTAATTAAGATTTAACATTGGATCATAGAGAAAGGGGCTATTGCTATTTAGTCTAAGTGGCATTGCGACTGCGTTGCACGCGCTTCCTTTTTTTCAGAAACGTTTGCCGAGCCGCCGCTATGTATTCGATGAATATTAGATCTCCAAGCTCTTTATCATATTCAACAGCATGTCCAATTTTTTGGTAAAGCTGCTTCATTATCAGAATCTCAATAGGTTTGGCTCCGACTCCAAAGAATTCTTCAATCGCTTCGGCGAACTCCTCAATTTTGTAGGGAATGTCTCGCCTGTTAATCTTGAAGTTCTTTTCCAAGTAGAAATAGATAACTTCCTTTGCAGAATCTCCTAACGACGACAATCCCTCGTCTATCGCTTCTAGCAGAATTTTTTCGAAGCCACTGTTGCTCAACGCTTGTCCCTTTGAGGCGAATACTATGATGTGTTTTCTAGAAATCGTGTATATATCCATTATGATGCACGCGTAAATTGCGAGAATCAGTTTTCTGATTACAAGTGCTTTCTTATCGCTTCTATTATTCGCCTGTTTCCTTCGCCATCTAGTTTCAACGAAACATCAGGTCTAGTCCATATGGGATTGCCCCAGCAAGGATCTGTTTTGTATCTCGGCACGACATGCCAATGCAAATGTGGAACCCAGTTCCCAAGCAGCTCGTAATTCATTTTGTCGGGCTTGAACGCCTTAACGATGGCGGAAGAAATTTTTAACATATCACGGTAGAACTGTATCTGATTTTTCTCTGGAAGATTTTCTAACGTGGTTTCATGAGTGTTGTAAACAACAACAGAGTAACCTCTGTACGCCTGATTTTGCGACAGAAATGCTGTGGACACTACGAGCTTTTTGATCCTCGTCTCACTTCTCGTGTTGGCTATTTCGTCGCAAAGAGGACACTTCTTGGTCATCACCTACGACCACCTTAAGCGCGGAGCATCCCAGTGTTTGTCAAATGCCGATAATAACAGTTTGCAGTAGAGAAAAGTACAAGAAATGAAGTAGGGGATTTTGCCAAGGGATCCGGAGATATCTTCACAGATTGATTGGCTCACAAGACGGAAGGTTGCGAGAGAGGGAAGATACCATTAATAAGCGGTTGGGAACAATCATTTTATCAAAACAATTAGGTGAGCTCTTTGGACAGAGTGAAGATAGGAATTTTTAAGTGTGGCAACATTGGGGCATCCCCCATATTTGAACTACTCCTTGATGAACTAGCCGAACGCGAAGACATCAGAGTACGAACATTAACAACTGGCTCCAAAATGAGTGTTGAAGACATCGAAGAAACTCTACCAAAAATCTTCGAATTTGACCCTAACCTCATAATCTTCATTTCTCCAAACCCGGCAATTCCCGGACCCTCAAAGGTGAGAGAAACCTTGTCAAACAAAGGTGTCCCAAGCGTGGTAATATCGGACAGCGTAGCTAAACGCATCAAGAGCGAACTTGAAGAACAAGGTCTAGGCTACATAATAATTATGGGGGATCCTATGATTGGAGCGCGAAGAGAGTTCTTGGACCCCATAGAAATGGCGATTTTCAACTCGAATATCCTGAAGGTGCTTGCAGTCACTGGTGTTTGCAGATTTTTGCATCAGGAAATTGACAGATTAATAGCAACCATTAAAGAAGGATCACCCATCACTTTGCCGAGACTTGTAGTTGACACGGACAATATCCAAGATAGCTCTGACTTCCAAAATCCTTATGCTAAAGCCAAAGCCATGGCTGCATACGAAATGACCAAAAGAGTTGCTGAAATCGACATAAGAGCCTGTTTCGTAGAGAAGGAGAAGGAGAAATACATCCCCCTCGTTGCTTGCGCACATGAGTTGGCTCAGGCAGCCGCTAGATTAGCTGATGAGGCAAGGGAGATTGAAAAATACGCTGACACTCTAGTGAGAAAACCCCACTCAAAGAGGGGTAAACCCCTAACCAAAACCAAGTTGATGCTTCCACCTACCGAAGACGAGGAAATCTACCGAAAATGGCTTGAAAGGTGACGCACCATGCTACTGAAAACTCTCCATCCTTGACCTAAAATCACTGGTCTACCCTTAATCGTACGCATTAATAACGTTCCCCTGCACATGGAAAGTTAACCTACGATGAGGTGGAGCGTCGGAGCGCGTCAGTCTAGAAGGCTGTTTAATCCCCACTTTTCTATTCTGTTTACTAATACAGCTAAGACGTGACTAGGAAGACCGTTCCAGACAGATCTGTCCAATGGCATTTCCACGCAAAGGTTAGGGTCATAGATTGTTGGACCTATCTTTTGCAATTGCAACCAAATGACAGCATCCTCTCCAAAGCTTGCGTCCGGGTAACCTTTTGTTTTAAAATATGCTTGTCTGCGGAATGCAGTGTTACAACCAGCCCCGACTTTGATATACTGGATAAATTGCTTCTGAACTAGGGTGTTCAAAAGTCTTCCCCTAATATCTCTTATAGTACCAGTAACTGCAACCAAAGAAGGGATCGAAACGAAATACTGACGCATCCTTTCTAAATAATCTGCTGGGTAAATAGCATCAGCATCAACACTGACTATAACCTCATTCCTGGCTTTTTCCACACCGATATGTCTCGCCAAACCAATGCTGGACCCGAACTCCTCAATTATTCTGCACTCGAATCGACGGGCAACCTCTAATGTCTTGTCTTCGGATCCCTTATCAACAATGATTATCTCATCACCCGTTTTTAGTTGAGGAGTAAGACTTTGAAGCATTCTTGGTAGGTTATACTCCTCATTCCAAGTGGGCACAACGATGGAGACTTTAACCATCAAATTTCACATCCTTTCTTTTCATTGTATGCGCGAACGGCGCTCACAGTTTCCTGCTACTATAGGGGCTCTCCTTTACTCATTTTTACTTTTCTCCTTCTCCTATCTTTTGAACAAAAGCTATTTAGCCTCCATATGGCAACTCAACATCAGACAGAGGGTGATCTTGCTGAGGCTTCTTCTTGATGAAATGTATGCTGGTCTAAAAGAATATTTTGAGATTCTAGGATGGGATGCCCTAACTGTTCAAGATGCAGGATTGCAGGGTACAAGAGACAGCGAAATTATAGAGTATGCAAAGAAGAATAACTTACTACTGGTAACCCAGGACCAGAGACCAGCGAATCTCGCCGAACTCGCAGGAGTCAAATATGTGTTGATCTCCAATGCAATGATTGCGAGAATCGCCGACGCAAAAATAAGGGAAAAATACCCAAATGCGCTGTGACCACCATAACTTTGGTGTCTAACACATTTATATGGGATTTCCGTCTTATGATAAGATTCCCTAAAGGTTGGAGATCAGATGAAGATTTGTATAGTTGGAGCTGGAGCTCAAGGTTCAGTGACCGCTAAAATTCTCCTAGAAGACTCTAAAATTGACAAAGTTGTCTTATCAGACATAAACACACAGCTCTTGCAACGCATAGCAGGAGAAATCGACAACAGCAGGCTTACAACTGAACGCGTAGACGCAGGCAACCCAGATGAACTAGCAAGAGTTTTGAAAGGGGCTGATGTTGCAATAAATGCCACTCTACCCCGGTATAACTTAAACATATTCTACACGGCGCTAAATAGCGGTGCAAACTACGTTGACTTTGCTGAAGACTGGCCTCTGAGAGAGAAATTTCTTCAACAACTCGGAACAAGTGATAGATGGAAGAAGGCAGGACTAACAGCTGTCAAACATCAAGGCATCACCCCAGGAGTAACCAACGTACTTGCAAGGTACGCTGCAGATCGCCTCGACAAAGTTGAAGAGATACACATAAAGTCGTGGTGGAAGCCGGGGAAGGAAGAGACGGTTCCTTCGTGGAACCCCGGATGGTCTGTTGAAACCGCGTTGCTGGAGTGGACTGCACACCCAATAGTGTACGAGAATGGAGGATACAAAACATATCCACCCTTCAGCGGATTTGAAACCCATACGTTTCCAGAGCCTATAGGCCCACGAACGCTTTGCTGGGTAGAGCATGAAGAAGTTGTGACGTTGCCACACTTTACAAACAAAGGCGTGAAAAACGTTGACATAAAGATGACGCCTGACATTATTGCTGGGATTCTAATAAAAATGGGGCTTGCAGACACAAAGCCCATAGAAGTCAAAGGGGCTAAAGTGAAGCCGTTGGAAGTCTTGCTTAAACTAACAAAACCGGCAATAGAAGAAATTGAAGAAATGGACAAAGTTCTTGGAGTTCCTGAAATCGTTGAGTCAGAGGTATATTCATGCATCGCGGTTCAGGTGGTAGGCGAAGAAGCCGGCAAAAGGGTGGAGGAGTACGTCTACCTCAACACATCAGGAGCCGACCTAAGTGAGTGGCTTAAAAGATACGGGACGATGAACGGGTTTGTCCCTATTCCAGCAGCAGCAACTGCTAAAATGCTTGCTAAGGGAGAAATTCAGGCTAAGGGAGTCATTACCCCAGAATGTCTAGAGCCTGAACCTTTCATGCGCAAACTGGAGGAAATGGGGATGGGTTCCTTTCGAGAGATCACTAGAAAGCAAGTCATCGGGTGAAGCTTTACCCTATAGCTGCCTATCTAGTCTTGCACAAAATTGTGAGGATTTGTGATAATGTTTCTCCTTTATTAGCGATTGTAATGAATGGAAATAGAAAGAGGTCTTGTGGCGTTCTCTTGCCTAGTATAGGAATGATGGGATCTTTTGTGCCTCTTCAATTATTTGGAGAGCATCGTTAAGTTCTCTAAAGTACTTGAGTACTGTCCGACCTCTTTCTGTAATGGCGTAAACAACTCTTTTCTGTCTCTTGCTGCGCAGCGCTTGTTCTTCAACGAGGTTTTGCTGGATTAGAAAACCCAAGTGTTGTTTTAGAACGCTGCAGTTTATGTTAGCCTTATACATGATGTGGGTCAGTTTCAGAGGTCCGTGACGAGCCAGAACTTTAAGAATGTCAACGTACATTTCCAACTTTGACCTTCGCATAATCCAAGACCTCGCTTCCTCACATACCTTGTTGCATTTATAAAAGAGTGTGTGTATACAGAGGTTGCACGCGCGGGCAAGGACACAACAAAGAAGAGTACGTGTGCAAGTTGCAACGACACTGGAGGAAGCGGAAACATTAATAGAAAGCGGCTTTGAATATGTCACCTCTATGCGGATAGGTCAAATGACTTATTAAATGTTCAGAAAAGAAACTTTGGAGGTCTCATCAAAAATGGATACATTCCGAGTCAACAATGTTGAAATTGAGGATACTTTCGCCGAGATGTTTCCGATGTGGGCTGGCAGAATCCTCATAACCGCCGACAACGAAAAGTGGGCGCTAACAGCCGCTAGAACAGCGACAGGGTTCGCCGCTTCCATCATCATGTCCCCCGCAGAAGCGGGAGTAGAAGGCGTCGTGCCGCCGGGTGAAACGCCAGACGGACGCATCGGAGCGCTGATCCAGATCTATCATATGACAAGAAGGGAATTAAAGACCCAGATGGGCCTAAGGCTGGGTCAGTGCGTTATGACTTGCCCCACCACGGCCGCCTTTGACGCGTTGCCCAAGGCGAAGAGAAGGTTGAAGGTGGGTCGTAGCCTTCGTTTGTTCGGCGACGGTCTTCAGAAGAAGGATGTGGTTGCGGGGAGGTATGTTTGGCGCATTCCTGTCATGGAGGGGGAATTTACAGTGGAAGATCGCTTTGGCGTTGTGAAGGCGGTTGCTGGCGGAAACTTTCTTATTCTAGCGGAGAGCCAAACGGCGTGTCTTGAAGCGGCGGAGGAGGCAGTGAAAGCTATCTCCCAGAGCCCCAGAGGAGTCGTTCTGCCGTTTCCAGGTGGCATCTGCAGATCTGGTTCCAAATCGGGCTCCATGAAGTATAAGCTCAAGGCTTCCACAAACCACCCATTCTGTCCGAAACTGAAAAAAATCGTGCCGGATTCTCAGCTACCGGAAAACGTGAACAGCGTGTACGAGATCGTTATAAACGGCTTGAACTCCAAAGTCGTGGAAAAGGCTATGGCCGAAGGTATAAAGGCGACGGTGAAAACTCCGGGAGTTGTCAAGATCTCGGCGGGAAACTACGGCGGCAAGATCGGTCCTTTTAGAGCCTACCTAAAAGACGTGTTAGAGCTACAATAGCTGGTATAAGCGTGCGGTTGATTGTTGCCATCACCGGAGCCAGCGGAGTAATCTACGGCAAACGTCTGCTAGAGGTGCTGCGAGAAAAAAATGTGGAAACTCACCTAATCATTAGTAGAGCCGCAGAAAAAGTGATTGAGCACGAACTTGAGATAGCTAAAGGTGACTTGGAAGAACTAGCTAACTACCCTTATGATGTGGATGATTTGAGCGCTCCCTTTGTGAGTGGGTCATTCAAGACAGATGGCATGATCATCATTCCGTGCAGCATGAAAACTCTAGCTGGCATCGCGCATGGATACTCGGACAACCTGGTTTTAAGAGCCGCAGATGTGACATTGAAAGAAAAACGAAAGCTGGTCCTGGTTCCCCGCGAAACCCCCTTCAACGTTATTCACCTTCGCAACATGCTAGCTCTAGCAGAACAAGGCGTTGTGATTGTTCCGGCTATGCCCGCGTACTACCATAAACCCAAGGGTATCAATGATCTAGTAGACTTTGTTGTTGGGAAGGTCTTGGATCTTCTAGGGATAGACCACACCCTTTATAAGAGGTGGCGGGGAGCTAGTCCAGTTTAATATATTCCTCGCCCTTTCCTTCCGGAGAACCTACTAGAACACGATGATGCTGTCGACCGGTTCTATCGTCAAGAACCCGTTCAAGTTTCCCCCTCACCTTGATGCCTTCTCCAACCTCTGCTAGGTTGTCGTACAAGCTCTCGTAGGAAACCACCTCTTTGATATCGGTTGTTAAAGGACCCTCCACAACTTTTACGTTTTGAACGCTGTAAACGGCGGGGAGAAACATGCAGTCGCTGCTTTCGCATACAACAGCGTGGATAGTGACGGTTCCTACGGGATAGTAGGTTTTGTCACCGTATTCCTCTGCAAGCTCATGTTCCAGCTTGACAGGATGAACAGAAAACTTGGTGTTCTCAAACAACCCAACGTTCCACTTTCTCTCGTGAATCTTCAAAGCTTCGGGGAGTGTCAGCGGGTAGTTTCGAGTCTTGGCTTTGCACCAAGCTTTGAGGGCATCTCCTTTAAAGCGTTGGGCTTTGGAGCCGAGTATAGAGTACTCTGCGGTTAGGGCACTCTTCACCGCCAAGCTGTTTCTTGAACCATAAACCGTTACGTCGAGGTCCGAAAATTCAGGGCGGTGAATATTGAGGAGTATGGAGCCGGTCACTCCAAAGAAGCTGAGGGAAGTTTTGCTTACCTTCGCCAAAAAGGATGCGAGTCTCGTCAACTTTTCCTGTAAAGAGTCTAAGCGTGGGGCTCTAAGCAGTCTCGTCAACTTTTCCTCTGGCTCAAAATGTTTCATTATGTGCGTGTGGGGAACCGCTGTCATCTTGATGTTGTAGAAGGGTGAGTAAAACAGGTAATGAGGATGGTCTTTTCCTAAAACACTGAAGGTTTCCAGCAGGCTGGGAATTGTGTAAGTTCTCATAACTCGTTCAAACCTCTTTTTTCCCCTCCCCCATACGCCAAGCTTAGCAGGAACGTACTTTAGGTAGGAAATGACGCGATCAGGGGGATGAAATGGACCGACCACGCAGAAGAAGAATCCCTCTCTCGTTTGTATGAAGTCGCGGTCCCTAAACCCTCGCATAGCCTTAACCTTTTTCACATCCGCTTACCTATTTTATTTCACCGTAAAAAGAGTGTGCCCGCGATGGAAACCTGGACACCTAGGGATGGAGACATACTCGTCACAAAGGACAACCTTATCTTTTACGCGTTTGGGTATGAACACCCTAGAGAGTGGGTTGTCTCTTTTCTAAAGTACGTTCCGTTAGATATGAAGCCTTACTTTCAAGTACGCTTTCTCAAAAAACACTGGACACTAGGAGATGTGGAGCTTCTTCGTCCTGAGAAGCTTTACACAGCGCAAAACTTTCAGAGGCTTTTAGAAACGTTTCGAAAACGTTTGCCTAATTATGCTAATTTCTGCCCATTCAGAGGAAAAGAAATCGTCAGCGTTCCTCTGAGAATGATAAGAAAAGTTTACATCCCAAATGAAAATCTGAAGACACTGGTTGAAAAAAAGAAGAAAGATCTTTTGCAGAGGCTAACGTTGGAACTGGTCGCCTTCCTCTCAGACGAATCTCGCGTGCCACTTGAGGATTTCGGAATCCATGGATCAGTTGCGTTGGACATGCACACTGTAGAGTCTGACATCGACTTAGTAGTTTACGGGTCAAATAACTTTCGAAACCTAGAAAAGACGATCAAAAGGCTTGTAGATGAAGGCACCCTCACCTACATCTTCAACAAGAGAATTGACAGGATAAGGAGACATCGGGGACGATACAAGGCTAAACGATTTGTATACAATGCGGTACGAAAGGCTGATGAAATAGTATCCAAGTATGGTGACTACAAGTATTCGCCAGTCAAACCGGTTACCTTCAGTTGTCAAGTTGCCGAAGACAAAGAAGCCATGTTCCGACCCGCAGTCTACCGAATCACAGATTATCAACCGCTTGACCCCGCCTCAAAGCTCGCGGAGGATGAGAAACCTGCGAAAGTGGTCTCTATGATAGGTGTGTACAGGAATGTTGCTCGGCGTGACGATGTGATTAGGGTTTCGGGGATGTTAGAACGGATAGAGAATGTTGAAACTGGCAAAATCTGTTATCAGGTTGTGGTAGGTACTGGAACTCGTGAGCACGAGTACATTTGGCCCTTTGAGACTGGGTGATCTCCACTAATTACATTTTCGCATTGACATTGCACATGTGCTCACGGTGGCAGAGTTAGATCTGCTTAAATTGTAAGCCGAGGTCTTCTAGTTCTTTCTTAACCCTGTTGTAGATGTTTAAACATTCGCTAGACGGTTTTCCCGTTTTCATATCGAAGCATTCTTGATATTTCTTACCCACTGGTGGATTTGGTATCGCCTTCACGTACCTTGACGTGAGGGCTTTCACAATTTCGTTGGCGTCTTCCCTCTTTATCCCAGCTGCAGCAGTTGCGTGAGCGACCTCAGCGGCAAACCTTGGCTCTAGTGGAGTAAGATGGTCCTTATGAACAGCTTTTGCCACCCCCGCTGCCTCTATCGAAAGACCTGACACCACGGCAGTTATAATTGCTGCAGCAAGCTCGTACAAGCAAGTTTCTGTGCAAGGTCCAGAGGCAGAATAGATCAAACTCATTGACAACAACTGGGTATTCCTAGCGATTGCTTGTCCGTACGTACTTACCGCCCACAATATTTCCGGCACACTGGTGCATCCAAACTTATAATGGACTGGAAAATTTAGGTGCCACGTTGCTTGCTGCACAAGAATACCGTGGATGTTGTAAGCAACTTGTGCAACCGCCACGCCTTCTGGTCCGCCAGCATATCCTCCCAAAATTGGGCTGTACTCTCCACCAATGCGCCCACCAAGGCTCTGTAAAGCACAAGCCTTGTTAAGAGAGGTGAAATCCACCTTTAGTTCTGGTAAAGAAGCCACAAGATACCCATCAGATGGTCTTAGACCATAGTTTTGGTGAAGCGCCGCTATTAACGCTGTTGCAGATGTTGCCGTTGCGAGGGCGTTCATGATAGGCAAGCCTGGTTTGCCCGCTCTTCTAAACGCTTCCCTAGCCAAAACCGCATTTCTCATGGTTCCCAATATTTCCAAAGGTGAGTTAGGCCTAATTTCCACTCCACCTACAGAGGTTAAAGCTGGTGTAGTTACTGCGTTTATTTCAGGTATTGACGCATAGGCCTCTGCAAGGCTTAGAAAAATCTCTTCAGAAGACACGGGTGCTCCACCTGCGCCGAGAAAGCACCAAGGCCGTATCTTACTCTCAGGTTGTCTTGGAACTAAGACTCCGGCGTCCAAGCCTTCTCCAAAGATCGCCTTCTTTGGAGCAAAGCTCAACCCTTCTTTGGCCTCGTCCTCATGGAACTTAATTATTCGCTCTGTGTCCCTGCAATAGGTACCAACGTTGCAGTAAAGATCTAAACCCGCATTGAAAACGTCGTCCGCTAGGCTGTCATCGACAGGAATGATGGTCTCTCCATCATACTTGATTCCGTACTCTTTTATTGTTTCCCTTATTTTTAGCGAGAATATTCTTAGGTCATATTCCCGCTCTGAGCATAAGGGTCCAGTAATGGCTCTCTTCATAACTTCCAACGAGTTAACCATTTTTACTTCCCTCTTTTCGCATTAAGGAGTCTTAAAGCTGTGTCTGCACCTCCTTTGGCAGTTTCAGCATATGCGTCGGCTCCGATTTCCTCTGCCCACTCCTTGTTTGCAGGTCCCCCACCTACCATAACAATGTATTTTTCCCTTTTCCCACTTTCTTGTAAATAACTTATAACGTCTTTTTGTCCTGACATCGTTGACGTCATAAGCGCTGATAATGCAATGATGTCTGCTTCGTTTTTTTCCGCTTCCTCAACGAACTTCGATATTGGAACATCTACGCCTAGATCGTATACGTCAAAGCCTGAAGCCGTGAGCAGGGCTGCCGTGATGTTCTTCCCTATATCGTGTATGTCGCCCTTTACAGTGCCTATGACAACTTTTCCGCGCCTCAACATCTTTTCTTCAGGTATTTTGGGAAGCAGGATATTCATTCCCGTTTTCATCGCTTCAGCTGCCATCATCAGATCCGTCAAGAACACCTCCAACTTATCAAATTTTTCGCCCACCTTTCTAATCCCTTCTGATAGGCCTCGTTCGATGGCTTCCACAGGGTCTACTCCCTCCTCGATAACCGCTAATGCAGCGTCTTTCACACCCTTCTCGTCGCAGGAGATCACCGATTCACGTAGCCTCCTGATAATCTCCTCTTTTTTAGCCAAAGTAAATACCTCCATTTATGCTGTTTATGATTTCATGTAGACATTATATGACTTTCGGCAACACGAAAAGCTTGTTTTATGGGGATATCTAGCCCGCAACAGAGAGCGAAAACTAGAGAAATCGCGGAGCCACCTCCAGACCCTAGATGAAGAGACCTTCACAACTCGATCGACAGGTGCTGAAGAATAAAGCCCGCAGCTTTCTTTAGTTTAGGCTTTATGCTCTTTCAAACACCGTTACTTTCCTTCATAGTGAATCGTAGCAGGGCAGCCGCTGCAATCATATTCTTCTCGCAAAGGACAAGTTTGGCAATCTGCTCCGCATGGGGCTGTCTTTGTTTTCTTTTTCGGCAACTTCCAGTCAAATTTTTCCGGATAAGTTAGGTTTTCAACAATGTAAACCCGAGCGCTTTCTAAACCTACCGATTTAGGATTCGTCTCAGGATACCTCAACCACCATTTTTTCTCTTCAGGAACAATGTAAATGGAGTAAGTCTTGTTTGAAGTTGTCCCTGAAGCGACAAGGTAAGGACATTTTTTCATCATCTCTGCGAGTTTTTCAGCTTCTTCAGCTGACCTTGCTTCACCAACTATTATTCCGAAAATGTTTTTCGCCATTTTTCGCTCTCTCCCTTCTGCTAGTTTTCTTATTCTTTTGATTAAGGCTTTTTCTATGCCCAAAACATCGATGTTTCCAAAGGGGACTTTGTATGTATGTAAGTGATGGAAAACGTTTTAGACAGTTTGCCTACCAGTCTACAGGTGGTTTGAATGGGTGAAGAAACGTTCTG
>Ga0315310_10000613_pt1 | contig 23020 bp, 23 predicted proteins | sample TDP5_MG_FD_203630 | JGI IMG/M metagenome (GOLD analysis project Ga0315310, IMG submission 203630) | Freshwater sediment microbial communities from Lake Towuti, South Sulawesi, Indonesia - TDP5 | ecosystem: Environmental > Aquatic > Freshwater > Lake > Sediment | place: Indonesia: South Sulawesi...
TATTCTCTTATTCAACCTCTCCTCAGCCTGCCATGATTGATCTCAATCATAGGAAACTCCGCACTGAACAACAGGTCGTTTGTCAGAAGAGCGTTGAGGAAACTCGGCAAATCCTCAAACTTCACAAAATAGTCGCAAGCAAGTTCTAAGGAACGATTCTCATCATGTATTACTCCCACACTGACGTCAGCTGCTTCAAACGCCGGGTTGTCTGCCTCCGAGTCTCCTATATACAAGACACCGTCGTTCAACCCTAATTCCTTGAGCACTTCTCTAATGGCTTGACCTTTGTTCACAGGCATCGCATATACGTCGAAAAAAGGTTGCCCTTCATACCTGAGCAATTCCAGACGCAGTCTCTCACAGTAGGTAGCTACAAGGTTAGCCTCACCCATCGCCTTCTCAGCGCTTTTAGCTCGACGCCAATCCACGCAGAAAGCAATTACGTGTCCCTCGGAATCTTGCTTTTCTTCAATCTCAATTCCTGTGTCAGTAACGCGGGTTTTGGCGTATTTCAGGGCTCGAGAGACGTTCGGTAAACTGTGTTCCAGCCTGTCCCTTCTCAGAACCCTTTTGCCAATTCGCATCTCTAATCCGCCCATCGTTGCCCATGCACGAGCAAAAGGAGTTCTTGGCATAACAAACGACAAATCCTTCATTGTAATGATTGCTATTGGGAGAAATCTGCCAACTCGTCCAAGCACTACGCGTGTTTCCAGCGGAACACGGGATTCGATTCTTGAAATGTTCAGCGGACTTATTGTTCCGTCATAGTCCAAAAGCAAACACTTTACAGTCATCTCACGGGGTTCAGTCTTAGCCCAATCATTTTCCTGTTGCATGAAAATTCACTTAGGCAATCTTGAAGAGACAGAGGAAAATGGATCTTTTATCTTTTCCAGACCTTGAGAGACTTGGGGTTCTATCAATTTATACTTTCTTAATGATGTGTTCAACACATCTATAAGAAACAGGAATTACCTAAGACGAATGTACGCAACGTAGCTGCCTGACAAAAGAAAGAGGTATATGTCAGAAGTCTGGTGTCAGTACGACTCTCTTCATCATTTTGGTTTTGTGCGCTTCTTCAAACACTTCTTTGATCTTGCTCATCGGTCTAGTGTCGGTGAAAGGTCTGATCTTAATTGTTTCATTTAGCACCATTTCTAACACTTTAGGATAGTATTTTGGTAGGCAGCCCCATGTTCCGATTATGTCGGCGTCGAATGCCATCAGCCTCGAAATGCTGTACTCGTTTTTCTGCATGCCAAAACCGATTACAACCAGCTTTCCGATGAAAGACAGCAGATTAAGCGCAATAGTCTGTCCAGCCGGTGTTCCAGTGACCTCGAAGACAATCCAGCCGTAGTTGCTGGGCAAGCCATGAGCCTTGCACAACCCCCTAAACTCGTTACGCACATCATTTTCATTCTTTCCCGTAGAGTTGATGACGTAGTCAGCTCCGTATTTAAGCGCACGCTCAAGTTTCTCCGGGTCTCGCGCAATGCCGACAACCGTCTTCGCTCCGAACGCCTTAGCCATCTGAGCGACGTAGCTGCCGACACCGCCAGTGACGCCCACAACAACAGCGTTGTCTCCGGGCTTCAGCGCCGCTCTCACACAGGCCTGGTAGGGCGTTGTCACCGCGTCAGCAATGACAGCTAATTCTGCAAGCTCAAAACCTCGACGGTCTCCAACCACACAAAGGTCTTCAGACGGTACAGGTATGTGGCTGGAAAAACCACCGTAAATGCCCAGACTGTTTCCCGGCATCTTCTGAGCCAAACATCGGTTTCCTCTCCCGGAGGCGCATATTTCGCACTTGTTGCACGGCATCACAGCTGGCACAATGACCTCTTTGCCCACGAAGCGATTGCCACCAGCCACCACCTTGCCGCTTATTTCGTGGCCTAGCGTGAGTGGCGGCTTCGTGACAGTGGGTACGCCATCATAGAAGTAGCCTAGGTCCGTGTGGCAAACGCCGCAACCCGCAATTTCCACGAGGGCTTCATTCGGTTGAAGCGCGGGAACTGGAACCTCAGCTCTTTCAAGCTTTCCTTCGGTGACTTGACCGGTTTTAGGGTCTTTGCTCCACGGCTGCACCATCTGCCAAGTCTGGATTTTCTCTGGTACTTCACTCATGTTTCTTCACCTTTCCGGCCTCGAAATCCTACTGTTTTGACGTTTGCTCCTTCGGCTTAGGCAGAACCGCCTCGTACATTGCGTCTTCTGCAAGCTTGCCCTGAGCGATCAATTGCCTGAATTTGATGAAATCAATCGTGTCTCGGCCTGTGATTTTCCTAGTGTTGAAGGCTTGGAACCCTAGGAAGGCCTCGTAGTTCATGTTGGCTGCTAGCCAGTGTCTGTTGTAGTTTTTGGCGTGGTCCCAGAAGAACTTCTTCTTGGCCCGCACACTGTCAATCGCTTTGATTGCGCAGCCCGGAAACAGGTTAGCGAACAACCAGAGGACCCTGTTTACCTCCCTGTCCAAGAGTTCAAGGCTGATTTTATTTTGCTCCCTTGCTGCTCGAATGTAAGCGTTGGCCTTGTCAAGCTCCTCTCCGGTCTTGAACTCGCCGTAGACGACCTCACCGTCTTCAACGTATCGGTCAGTTATCACCGAGGGATTGCGAACCCATTTGTCACCATCTTTAATAACTGGCACCGCCTTGTTGATTAAACCGAGCCTTTTCATTTTGTAGGCACTCCACAACTCGCATGAGACACAGTTCCAAAGCGCGTCCTCTATGCCAAGCATCCATGGCAGAAAGTCAGATGAGCCTCCGTCTGGTGATGAACCGTGTCTTGGCCCAGCCTGCCCGAAAACTGCCAGGTCTGAGGCCATTGAAATGTCACATGCCATGCCAATTTCCTGTCCTCCTGCCACTCGCATGCCATTCACTCTGTTGATGACTGGTTTTTTGCACATCAGAATGGAGTCTACCATATGGTTAAACAGTTCCATGTACTCGCCGTATTCGTTGGGTCTCTTGCTATAGTATTCAGCGTATTCCTTGGTGTTGCCGCCTGTGCAGAAGGCGTTGTTTCCCTCACCTGTGAACACAACTGCCACCACACTGCGGTCAAGTGAAGCGTTTTCAAAGCCAGCTATGACGCCTTTAACCATTTCAGTCGTGTACGAATTGTACTGCTGAGGATTGTTCATCACTATCCAGGATACGAACAGGTCTTCAATCGTCTTGCCTTGTGGATCCATTAAGGGTCGCTTCTCGTATACTACGCCCGGGGTTTGTTTGCTCCAATGGATGTCACTGTGCAATGCATGGTTCTTTGTTTCATTATCACGTGGCAACCATTCCAATCCCATAATTAATTCCTCTCCTTTTTACCTCGTAACTGCTTTTTTAAGGATTAAGGCATATAGCATTTGGTTCTTTTATATGGATTTCCGCATTGCGGTCAACAATCATTAGTTTATCAAGAAATGCTTCTCTTCAGTTTGGGCTTCAGAGGGCTTGATGAAAGAGAATCCAACAGTCTCGATTCCAGTTCTCTGAAAACGAAGTGTTAATCTGTGTCTTGGCTTTATCTTCCTTACTCTGGTCTTCGAGCAAGGCAAACCTCATGTCTGTTAACGACGGTGTCATCCAAAGTCTCAGGCAGATTGCAGGCGACTCATACGTTCTAACAGATCGTGAAGACCTGTACGTTTATGGTTTTGAGCATTTCTTTAAACAGAAGCAATATCCACGGCTTGACGTGGTTGTGAGAGTCAACTCAAACCAGATGGCTGATGAGATTCTTGAGTTAGCTCGAAAAAGTGGCATTCAAGTTTTCAGGAGAAGTGAAGGCAAGAACAGTTTGCTGCAAGCCACATCAAAAGCGGTGGTTTTGATTGATGACGTCGCCCCACCTCAGCTAGAGACACTTTTGAAAGCCAAAGAAGAGAACCCCAAAACTGCAGAGTTGGAGCAAGAGATGCATAGGGCTGGACTCGGCGCCTTCCGCAGCTATGCCTTAGCGCTCAGCACTTTTCTCTCCAGAATGCCAATTCAGAAATGCCTAGGCTGCCACGTTTGCAGCGGCTACTGCACGGTATCCCCGTTTCACAACAACATCGAAACTTGGTCGTCTAAGGGAAGAACTATTCTAACGCGAGCTTTATCTGATCGTGAATTGCAGCCTTCCTCGAAGCTGATTGACGTTCTCTATTCGTGCAGTCTCTGTGGATTCTGCTTCGCCGAGTGCTTTGACGACGGCACGCAAATCAGAAAAGCAATAATGGATGCGCGGCACCGCGTTGTTCAGCTGGACAAAACGCCCGAGCTCTTCAAGGCTACGGCCAAGACCATTTTTGAAACCGGCGACCCCGGCGGTACACCGTCGAGCAAACGTGTGGCGTGGGCTGATCAGCTTCCTCAGAGAGGAGTCTTTCCAAAGAGGGCTCCAGTGCTCTATTGGGCGGGCTGTGTGGCTTCAACTCGGACGCCACACACCGCGAAGGCTGTTGGCAGCGTGTTAAATCGGGCGCATGTCGGTTTCACTTATCTCGGTGAGAAAGAGGGTTGCTGCGGTTATGTTCTGCTGGCCGCGGGACTCTGGGATGAGGCAAGGGAAAACGCGTTGAAGGTTCAGAAAAGGGTGGAGCAGACTGGGGTCGAAACTCTGATCACTACTTGTGCTGGTTGCTACTACACGTTCACCAAAATGTATCCTGAAATACTGGGCGTCAGACTCCCGTGCAAGGTCTCGCATGCCACACAATACGTGGAACGTCTCATCAGAGAGAAAAATGTCGTTGCTCATGATCTGGACTGGAGAGTCACTTATCATGATCCGTGTTCTCTCGGGCGCCACAGCAACGTCTACAACTCGCCGCGCAGTGTTCTAAAAGCTTTGCCAAAACTTTCCCTAATTGAAATGTCATTGAGCCGAAACCGTTCACGATGCTGCGGAGCTGGCGGTGGACTCTGGTCTTTCGACAACACGGTTGCATTGAACTGTGCCTTTGAAAGACTCATCAAAGACGTGGTTCCGTTAGGTGTTTCAACATTGGTTACTGCATGCCCAACATGCCACATCAACCTTCGCAACGCATCTGTTAGAAAGTCGCTGGGAATCAAGGTATATGATGTAATGGAAATCGTTGAGTCAGCCATGTCCTGATGAGCTGAGCTTACTCTTTTTCATAATCTGGCTGCGCATGAGCGCAAGAGAATTGTCTATGGAGTGGCCAACAGTTTTTTCATTAGTTCCGAGGATCTTTGGGCTGCTGCCCGTTGCTTTATCATGTTGGCGGTTGTGGCTTTGACATATTGAAGCGCTTTTGGATCACAGAACTTGACGCACTGTGGTTGGCCGTTGCACAGGTCGCATTTCAGAACTCGGCCTTTCTTGAAGTCAATTTGCGCACCTGCGAATGGGCAGTACAGAGCACAGAGTCGGCAACCTACGCATGCATTTGAGTCGATTATAACGGCGCCAGTCTTGTCGTCTCGGCTGATGGCTCGCACTGGGCAAACTGTCTGACAGATCGGCGACTCACACTGCACGCAAACCACTGGAATGTACAACCCTGCCGTCTCCCACTTAGCCACATGAATGCGAGCTAGCGACGGATTAACCGCCCTCTCATGGTGCAGAGAGCAGGCAGCTTCACAGAGGCGGCATCCAGTGCATTTCTCTGGATCAATAAACAAAATTTTCTCCATCTCTGATTTCTCCCCACTTCAAATCATGTGTGTTGGCTCTTTGTCGAGTCCCAGCTGCTGCAAAGTCTCGTGTGTGGGCACTCCGTTTTGATCCCAGTTGTGCAGCCCGTAGTATTCGTCCAGCATCTTTTCGAACCGTGCCCTGTCGATCTTCTTGCCCTTGGCAATTGGAAACCCTATTGGCGTCGGCTCCTTGAAGTAGCGTTCCGGCAGTGCGTCGTCTTTTCGTGTGAAACCCTCGCGAAGGTTGAACAGCCGCTCCAGTGTGTATATTCTTTCGCCGATTTCCATCAGTTGAACCTTAGAAAATTCCATTTCTGTTGCTAGATTGATGAGTCTAGACCATTCATTCCATTTGGGCGCGTGCACAGCTAGGAAAACGGTTTGGAATTTGCAGAGGCCGATTGAGTCGGTGACGGCGTAGAGCCGCTCTTGCCACCATATCATGCGGCTCTTTCCATCATATGACGTATAGTCTGAGGAGACCGGCCCTCCGTAGACTTCTTGCAGCAGTTCCTCTGGTAAGCTGTACAAGTCTATGGCTGGCCTGCTGCGCAGGTGGTCTGCGCCGCGTGTTGATGTTGCTATTCCCAGAGCGAAGCTTGGTGTGGGTCGTTCATCAGAATGCAGGTTGCTCATGCCTTTGACTTCAATCGCATAATATTGAGAGTCTTTTCCAATTGTGGCAATTGCTTTTCTGAAACCGTCTGCGAGAGTGTTGCCGAAACCTTCTCTTAACGCGATTTTGCGTATGAGTTCAAACACAACGTTTTCGTCGCCCCATTCAAGTTTCAGTCCGTCTGTTTGTTTTTCGTTGACTATGCCTTTCTCGTAGAGTTCCATGGCCCAGGCGATGAGGCCGCCTGTTTCCAGTGTATCTAAGCCGTACTTGTTCACTAGGTGATTGGCTGTGAGGATTGTTTCCATTTTTTTGCAGTTGACCATGGTTCCAAACGCACCCAGTGACGTGTATTCAGGCCCTTCGCCGAAGATGGGAGCTTGAGGGCCATGTTTCAGAATGTAGCGGTGTCTGCAGTGGACCACGCATCCATAGCAGGCGGAGGTGCCGATTGAGTAGCGGTCGATGTTTTCGGGTTCTAGGTCTTCTCCTTCCTCAAGTCGGTTGAGTTGGAAGTTCTTAGTTCTAATTAGCCCCGTAGTGTTTGTGTTGCTGTATATTATCATGGTTCCCCATCTTGACTCAGCCTTAGCCCATCTCGTGCTCATTATCATGTCATTCATTTCCTTGCAATAGTCGAGTAGTTCGTCTGGACGGGCAAACTCTATGCTTGTTGTTCCTCTAACTGAGATGGCCTTGAGATTTTTGGAGCCCATGACAGCACCCATGCCTGTTCTACCCGCAGAGTTTTTCATGCCAGTGCGCACATTGGCGAATCTAACCATGTTCTCGCCGGCAGACCCGATTACGATGCTTTTGATGTCTTGGTCGTCATGGTCGTTTCTTATGATGGTCTGAGTTTCAAACGTGTCTTTTCCCCATAGGTGTGAGGCGTCTTCGATCGTGATTTCGCTGTCGTTTATCCAAATGTACAAGGGTTTTGCTGCTTTTCCAGAGATGACGAGATGATCGAATCCCGCGAATCTGAGTTCAGGTGCGAAGAAGCCGCCTATGTTAGAATCTCCAACAGCGCCTGTGAGTGGTGACTTTGCGGCAATGTCGCATCGTCCGGAGCCGAGGCATGGAATGCCTCCCAGCAACCCTGCTCCGACGAAAAGAACGTTTTCTGGGCTTAAGGGGTTAACTTTAGGCTTGACATGGTTGTATAGGAGATACATGTCGATGCCTCTGCCGCCAAGGTAGAGCGTGCGTATTTCCTTTGGAATCGGTTTCTGCACAACTTCGCCTTTAGACAGGTCAATGTAGGCCATTTTTCTGTTCAAAACCAAACTTGGATACCACTCCGTGATCTTGTTTAGGCCAGTCCTCTCACTTTGGCTTGTCCGGGCGCTGGCCACGATATGCGATACTTTGTGTTGCATTGGGGACAGGTTGCGGTTTCAGTGTTTTGCAGAACTTGGAAGCGTTTCAAGCAGTTTGGACACCTGATTTCGCTCATTGAGAGGTCAGCCTCCTCCTATCGGGACTGATATCATTATTACATCGCCGTCCTTAAGCGGCACATCCGTCTTCCTCACACTTTGACCGTTGAGCATGACTAATGTGTTGGTATCGATTAGTCCTGTTTTAGAGTTCACAATCTCTTTGAAGTCTTTTCCGTACTTGTAGGCAAGGTAATCTAGAACTGATTTAAGCGTGAAGTCAGCGTTCAACTCCTGTGTGATCTCTCTTTCGCCGGCTATTTCTTTGAACATTGCCTGAAGCAAAACTTTCACGTGAGCCGTCATAAACCACACGAATCTGTGAAATTGGATACTAGAAGCGTAAAAGCTGTGAAAGTCTGATTTAATCGTTGCGGAAAAAATATTTTCAACCGCCTTTTTATATAACTTATATATTCACCCTGTATAATGGTGGAAGAAGCTTGGAAATAAGAAAACTGCAGAAAATAAAAGGCGGAAGCTTCACCCTCACCTTGCCTAAACAGTGGGTCGAAAAACGAAAGCTGAAGAGTGGCGAGCAGATAGCGCTGACTGAAGAAGAGGATGGTTCTCTGAGAGTTTTCCCAATGGTCGCGGCAGTAGAAAGACCTTTGGAAGTCACTCTTGCACTTGAAGAGTTTCCCAGCTTAAGGGCGCTTGAGTACTGCGTAGCCACGTATTACATTCAAGGCAGCACACGCATCAACATAGTTTCAAAAAAGACTATGTCGGCTGACCAGAAGAAAAGGTTAAAGCAACTGCGAACTGAGCTGCCTGGTGTAGAGGTGGCTGAAGAGGAAGCGAACCGCTTGGTCTTTCAGGTTCTGATTGACCCAGCTACTTTCTCGCTGGAGTCGCTTATCGAGAAGACTTCTGCTTTTTCTCTGAGGTTGCAAGAAGACGCGGCCAAGTCATTACTGGATTGGAACACACTTTCTGCCAAAGAGGTGCAGGAACGAGGAGGCGAAGCTCAGAGACACTATCGTGTAATGATTCGGCAGGTTGCCTTGGCAAGCTTGAGTCGTAGCATCGCTGACAAGATTGGCGTCAGAAACTGTCAGGAATGTGTCACGTTTGCGCTGGTTGCGCGAGATCTGAGCCGCTTGGTTTATCATTCTTCCTCAATCGCTAGGCACGTTCTGATGTTAGAAGGAAAGAAAAGAGTTGACACGGAGATTCTGAAGTTTATTGCAGCCATGTCAGAGGTTGCGTTGGAGATGCAGACGAAGGCTGCAGTGGCGTTCCTGAAGAAAGATGTTAAGTTGGCTATTGAAGTTCTGAACAGAATGAATGATGCGCGGGAGAAGGAGAATGCATTGCTCAAAGGCATAATGGAGAAGGTAAAAGATGTCGACACAGCAATGACTTTGAGCATTATCGCCCGGGACTTGCGAAGAATCGCTGGCTATGCTGTGGCCATCGCTGACGACGCCATGAACCGAGTTTTGACACCTTCAGCCAATTAAGCTAAGGTAGGATGCACAAGAATCGTGTAGAGCAGAGCCCACACTACTATCCACGATAAGAAGTAGGCGCCAACACCTTGAGAGAAAATCTTTGAGGGTTTCTCAGCCACTGCAAGAAACTTTGACTTATAAACGTAGTACGTGATTATGTAAACCAGCAGAGCCACTGACACTCCATTAAGAACATTGAAGTCCGTTAAGAGACTGTTTAAGAAAGTGCAAATCAAGCCGGCTACAATGCCTAACAAGACTCTGGTCCAGTAAATGACGCTTAGAGGTTTCATTTTGCCGTTCCATTCTTCAGTCTTTGGCTACAGTAGATTTTAGCCTTCGCATTTAAGTTTGCCTATTTCGAGCGCACGTGAATCGTGAATTCATATGTGTTAAATATTCCATGGCTAAAAATCTGCAGAACTGAGTGAGAACGAACCATGATAACCGAAGATGAAGCATTCTGGGCTGGAATCGCGGTTGCCACCATGATGTTGGGCGGCGGATTTTCAATGCTGTTCCTGCACACCTACACAGGATACGGCGCAGTAGTCCTCGCATTAGGACTACTAACAATGGCTATCACAATACAGATGAGGGCAAAGCCTCCTGAACTCCTCGAAGTCTACACTCCGACTCCTGTTGAGGGAATAGTTCCAACTCCACCCATGGAGAATACGAATGAAAAAAAGAAACCATCAGCAACTGAGACCAAACCAGAACCGCCACGAAATGAGCCGCCGAAAGAACTAGCACAACAAACGCAACCACCTACAACCGAGCCAGTTGCGCCTCCACAGCCACAAGCGCCCCAACCTCAGAGCGTCGAGGCACCAAAAACAGAGGAAAAACCCAAAGAAGAACCACAGGTCGCCCCGCCGGCAGCCTAAGTATTCTTTACTTGGATTGGCTAATTCTCTCCATCCCTAGTCTGAATGGGACCGAATTCTTACAAGATAGAAGTTTTCTGCAATTCCTTCTCACTGAGACAAGTCGAAGAACGCATCGTATTGAGAAGGAAGACGGAAAGAGCATCATACTCTTTTTCTGCCTTGACTTATGGTTGAAATCTGTTACTTTTCGTGTTCTATAGTTATCTTCCATTTGATTCGGCAATATTCAAGACGCTGAAACAACCATTAATAAAACCGCCGCCAACATGCAAAATGACACCTGTGCCCAAGCGGAGGCAACTCTACGAAGAACAAGCATGAACTTGACCACGTCATCAAGATTCTAAGGGCAGCAAGCAAGGGAGTCAACAAAACCGAGCTCAATCACCGCTGCAGCCTATCGCCACCAATGTTTGGCAAGTACATTGCGGCCTTAACAGAGCTTGATCTGTTGGAGATAAAGAACGTCGACGAAAAGTACTACTACAAAACAACCGACAGGGGACTTGAACTGCTGCACACCTACCACAAGTTGCGCTGGCTCCTGTGGGGTGGAACATTCGACTTCATGCTCATCGGACTGCTAGGTCGCCTCAAGATCGATAGGCAGGAACGAGGAAAATACGGCTCATACATAAGTTAGGCCAAGTTTTCACCTGTTTTCAGGCGCATGTCGGACAAATCATGCTGTAGTCTGCGACCGTGCCCTCGCTTTCCACCGGTCGAAGAACCTGTACCTCTCGACTGGCGTTTCTGTAGACCGTTATTCCCTTGCAGCCCAGCTTATGCGCAAGCCAGTAAGCCTTGTCGATGTCGTTTGGTGTGGCCGAGTTTGGAAAGTTAATGGTCTTAGAAACTGCGTTGTCCGTGTGCTTCTGGAATGCTGCCTGCATTCTGACGTGCCAATCAGCGCTGATGTCGTGGGCTGTGACGAAAAGTCTTCGAATGTTGTCTGGAATCTCGGCTAAGTCTTGGATGGAAGTTCTCTTGGATATTTTCTTCATCAGTTCTTCGCTGTAAAAGCCTTCAAGTAGCGCGATTTTCTCGAAAAGAGGGTTAATCTCGATGAGGCTTCTTCCTAGGCTTTCTGCAACCTCGCGGACGTAGGCTATTGCGAACAGTGGTTCTATGCCCTGTGAGCATCCGGCGATTATGCTTATGGTGCCTGTTGGAGCCACAGTGGTTGTAGTAGCGTTGCGCATGGTGCGCCAGTCTTTCTCCCATATGCTTCCATGGAAGTTTGGAAAGCTACCTTTCTCTTCGCCCAGTTCAGAACTCTTCATGTGTCCCTCATCGTTAATGAACTTCATCAGTTCTTCGCCAGCTTTCAAGCCTTCTTCTGTGTCGTATTTTATGCCCCTTTTGATGAGCATATCAGCGAAGCCCATGACGCCTAAGCCTATCTTTCGATTGCCCTTGGTGATCTGCTCAATCTCAGGCAAAACATAGTAGTTGGCGTCAATGACATTGTCCAAAAACCTCACCGTTTTTCTGACAGCATCTTTCAGCAGATCCCAATTCATCTTTCCCTCATCTGTCACGTACTTGCTCACGTCTAAACTGCCGAGGTTGCATGATTCATATGGTAGCAAGGGCTGTTCACCGCATGGATTCGTAGATTCCATCATGCCAACCTGTGGAGTGGGATTGTGCTTGTTAACGGTGTCAATGAACACCACTCCTGGCTCGCCATTCTTCCACGCCATCATGATGATGAGGTTCCAGATGGCTCGTGCCTTTAGCTTCTTGACGACGGCGTCATTGCGGGGGTTAATCAGTTCAAAATCCTGGTCTTTTTCAACTGCCTGCATGAACTTGTCGGTGACCGCCACAGAGATGTTGAAGTTGCGGAGGACGCCTTCTCTTTCTTTTGCCACTATGAAATCCATGATGTCTGGATGATCAACTCGTAGGATGCCCATGTTGGCACCTCTTCGGCGGCCTCCTTGCTTCACAACTTCTGTTGCTGTGTCATAGATCGTAGCAAATGATATTGGACCAGAGGCGATGCCACCTGTAGTTTTAACTATGTCTCCTCTTGGTCTAAGCCTCGAAAACGCGAAGCCTGTGCCACCGCCTGTCTTATGAATTGTGGCTGCAGCCTTAAGTGTGCTAAATATGCTTTCAATTGAGTCCTCAATGGGCAGAACAAAGCAGGCGCTCAATTGCCTGAAGTCGGTGCCAGTGTTCATTAGCGTGGGCGAGTTGGGAATGAACTCCAGCTGGGTCATAATGCGGTAAAACTCGTCTTCCCATCGGTTGGCCTCTGCGTTGCTTTTTCCATATTGTTTCTCAACTCCAGCAATGCCTTTTGCTATTCGTCTGAACATCTGTCCCGTGGACTCGATTACTCGTGCATTTTCATCCTTTCGCAGGTAACGCCGCTCGAGCACTAATATTGCGTTTAATGGCAACTTTAACTCGTCGACAACGCCTAAAAGCGCCTTTGCTCGGCGTATTTCAGCCCTTTTCTGCCTATACAGGATGTACACTTTGGATGTGCGTGCGTGGCCGTTTTCAATGAGCGTTTTTTCAACTAGGTCTTGGACCTGCTCAACGGTTGGGATCTCCTGTGGTTTGAGTTGCTTTTCTAAGCGCTCAACAACCTGCTGGGCTAGTTTGACAGAAAGCTCGCGGTCTTTACCTCCGACTGCTTTAGCTGCCTTCCAGATTGCTTCTGCTATCTTGTTTGGGTCAAAATCAACAATTCTGCCGTCTCTTTTTTGTATTTTTTTGATAGCAGCCATGTAAATCCCTTCAAAGTCAAGACTGGTCTTCGGTTATTTAGAATTTTTGTTAGGGAGCAAGTTTGGGCAAGTTTTAAGTGCCTTTCGTGGTTACTGATAGTCTCCCAAATGTGAGTGTGCGCAGGCATGATTGAAACTTACCCATGGTGGAACGACAAGCAGAAGAAACTAGCTGAGGAAGCCAAGACGTTTGCAGATGAGAATCTGCCCAGAGGTGAAGAAGTGGCGTGGACAAAGGAGTTTCCCGCTGACCTAATCAATGAAGTTGCCAAGAAAGGCTGGTTCGGAGCACCCATTCCAGAAAAATACGACGGAACCGAAACAGGCGTAACCGGTTGCTGCATCGTAGCCGAAGAACTCGCCCGTGTCTGCTCCGCTTTGACTGGAGCCTACTCTGTGACCATGTTCGGCGGCGTTGAGCAGCTGCTCAAATTTGGAAACGAGGAGCAGCGACAACGTTGGCTGCCAAAGATAGCGAAGGGCGCCTTGGGTGCCATCTGTATAACCGAGCCGTCAATTGGGTCTGACGCGGCTGGGATAGAGACAACCGCGGTTCGTGAAGGCGATGCTTACGTGATGAATGGCAAGAAGCGGTTCATCACAAACGCTGGTGTGGCAGACATCTACTGCGTGTATGCGAAGACGAGTGAAAAGCCTGAGGACAAGGCAAAGTATGGTCATCTGAGCGCGTTCATATTGGAGAAGGGTATGAGTGGCTTCACGGTGGAGAGGATAAATGAGCTGGGCGGGTGGGTTGGTTTGCCCAACGGCTATCTGAGCTTCGACGACGTGAAAGTGCCCATTGAGAATCGACTGGGCGCGGAGGGCGACGGCTGGAAGGTTGTGGTCGATGGCTTGAACTTTGAGCGCAACCTTTTCGCTGCTGGGATGCTTGGTCCTATGCGGGAAGCAATAAGATACTCTGTGGGACATGCTCAGAGGCGTCTGCAGTTCGGTGAACCGACGATTGAGTTTGAGGTGAACCAGTTTAAGATTGCCGACATGATGGCTAGGCTTAGAACCGCAAGGTTGCTGACTTATTACTCTGCCTACTTGATGGATTTGAAAGTGGACGCGGTTATGGAAGCCACAGTGGCTAAGCTCTATGCTTCTGAAGAGTACGAGCGTCTGGTCATTGATGCGCAGCAAGTGATGGGCGGCGATGGATGGACAAGGTTCTATCCGCTTGAAACCATGATGAGAGACGCCAAAGTGAATCAGTTAGGCGCGGGAACAAGCGAGGTCATGCGCATGGTGTTGTATCGACAGGGAATACGAGGTATGGCTGAAGACCTCAAGATGCCCCATAGAGAGATACATCCAAAGCTAGGTGTGCCAACATCAACCAAGAAGCCGAAGGTTTTCAAAGAAGTGAATGAGAACACCGTGCTCGAAATGCTGGCGGAAGACTACAGAGTGAATCCAGGCTTGTACATGAGTCGAGCAGACATGAAAGAGAAGTTGGCAGCCGCAGCCGATGAGCAGCTTAATCAAACGTTAACGGCGCTCGAAGCTAAGGGTTTGGTCAAACTGTACAAGGATAGACGAGGGAACATAAACTTGGCAAAGGCAACCTACGATGGCCTGAAGCAGGCTAAACCCCCGGAATACTACAAATGGTACCCTGACTGGATTGACAAGAGCCTATTATTCTAATGCGTTAGCTTTTTTGGCTTTTTTTCCGAATATGCCCTTGCGATCTACTGTGTGACAGAGTGATACCAGTTCATTATGTATTCAGGCAGCAATAGGCCTCTCTCGCTGAGCCTCTCGGCGAGTTTGACTGGCAGAGGACTCAAGACATATGCTGCCCGTGCGTAGAACCTTCTAGGTTGACCAAGTGTAACTGGCTCCGCCAACTCTATGTGGTAGTTCGACTTTTCTGCCAGAGTTGACTTTTTCGACCCGGTTATTGACAGGACTGCACCGTTGAGTTTCTTGAATGTTTCGCACCAAGCGATCACTGGTTTGGTTTCGCCTGAAAATGAGATCAATATTTCGAGGTCTCCTGCTCTTGGACGTGGAGTGTTCACACCTCTTGCGGCGTAGACATTGTCGCCTAAGAAGCCCTTTATGTGGAAAAGCCTCACTGCTGTCATTTTGATGATTTCGTTTGCCGTCCCTTTGCCGCCTAGAAAAACATCCGTGCGTCTTTCCAACATGTCCAACATGCATGTGTAGGTCTCAGAGTCCACATTCACGTCAATAATCGGTCCAAGCTTGTTGAATTCCTCCTCGCAGAGCTCGAAGACGCCGTCGATGGTTAGATTCCGGAAGATTGCTTCCGTCATCATACAGAGGAGCACGAGGCTTCCAAGTTCAAACATGTCGCCCAATATGCCTATTTTGCTGTAATCGAACGAGGGTTTAGATGTTCCTCGCCCCTTCAGCTCAACCACGTACCCGTGCTCACGAACTATTTTGGCTAGAGGAGAGTTCGCGTCAGAGGTGACGAGTCCTATGCAGAACTTTGAAGTCTTCTTTTCTTCGATGTATCTCGCCAGATCCTGCGCCATCACTAAGGGGTCTTCGGACAGACCACTGCCGGAGTTTATTAGAAGCAAGGTCTTTTTGTATCGCCTTTCCAGTTCAACCGCCGCATCATACATGTCCTTTCCTGGAAACCCAGGATCGTCTGGGGTCAAGACCACTTTGTTTCGCCAGCCTATCTGGCTCATAGCCATTTGGCTCATGGCTGCGTTCAAAGAGTATAATGACCTGCCTGACCCGCTGCAGACAACGCAGTTGCACGATTTCAGTTCCTCATACAGCGGTAGGAGTTTCTTCTTCTTTATGTCCAGAATATTATCTCGGATTTTGTTGACGTATCCTATGCTACTCACGCTGTTTCTGGTTTTGCTCACACCTTATTCAGAAATCCTTTAGCCATTTAAGTCTTAAACCTATTACACGGTGAGTGCTTCATCTTTAGGCGTTAGCGTGGTGAAGAGGAATTTTCTTAAGAGAGCTCGGCGTAGTCTATGGAGCTAACGGCGTCGAAACATCATGAAATCCAAAGTTCTCATTGAAGCAGTAGGGTTAACAAAGAAATTTGGCAACGTAGTGGCAGTGGACAACATAGACTTCAATGTAGCTAAAGGTGAGTGCTTCGGTTTTCTCGGGCCTAATGGCGCCGGCAAGACCACAACGATGAAAATGGTTAACTGTGTGCTTCCTTTGACGGCCGGCAGACTTAAAGTTGCAGCCATGAACGTCACAGAGCAACCGAGAGAGATAAAGAAAATGATAGGCGTGGCTCCGCAGGAGGACAATCTTGACCCAGACTTCACGGTTTTCCACAACCTGATAGTCTACGCCCGCTACTTCGACATTCCTAAGGTCAAGGCTCAGAAACAGGCCGAAGAACTGCTGCGGTTTGTGCAGTTGGAAGAGAAACGCGATGTTCTGATTGATCAGTTGTCGTCAGGAATGAAGAGGAGGCTCATCTTGGCTAGAGCATTGATAAACGAGCCTCAGATCCTGTTGTTGGATGAACCGACTACTGGCCTCGACCCTCAGGCGCGCCACTTGATTTGGGACAAGATTAGGGATTTGCAGAAGCAAGGCGTTACAATAGTGTTGACAACGCATTACATGGAAGAGGCTGCGCAGCTGTGTGACCGAACAGTGATAATGGATAATGGAAAGATAATCGAGGAAGGTAAACCCGGCGATTTGATTAAGAAGCATGTGGGTGAAGAAGTTCTTGAAGTTGCCTATGATGAAGACGTGTTAAGATTTCTTAAAAGTGCCTTTCCTGCCGCCCGTCTTGATGTTATGGGTGATCGCATTCAAGTTTTCACCAATCAGCCCAGAGGCGTGTTCTCTGAGATTTTGAAAAAGTTCGAGTTTAAAGCAGCCATGATTAGAGACGCGAACCTTGAGGATGTGTTCCTGAAATTAACTGGGAGGAGACTTAGAGAATGAAGGCAAAAGGCAAGCTGGCTTATTTCTCTCCGCCTAAACTTAGTTACCGTGTGTGGAGAGTTTGGAGACGAGATCAGGACGTATTTATGAAAACCTACAAGGTGAATTTCATCCCGCCACTCGTCGAACCCATCTTTTACCTGTTGGGCTTAGGCTTTGGACTGGGAGCCATTGTTGGGCGTGTTGAGGGCACAAGCTACATTGCTTTCATAGGACCTGCATTAGTGGCGACTCAGATGATGTACTCGTCTTTTTTCGAGTGCACTTACGGCTCGTTTGTGCGAATGTACTATCAGAAAACGTTTGACGCTATAATAGCCACACCTCTGAGTCTCGAAGAGGTAATTGCTGGAGAGCTGTTGTGGGGTGCCACAAAGAGCCTTGTCTATTCGGCAATAGTTCTTGGCGTCATTGTTGCTTTTGGTCTAGTCTCAGGTCCGTTTTTCCTATTGATCTTGCCGCTCTCTTTCTTGGTAGGGCTTCTGTTCTCGTCAATAGCCATGTGCTTTACAGCCATAACGCCGAACATTGATTCTTTCAATTATCCTAGCTTCCTCTTCATAACTCCAATGTTCATATTAAGCGGCACGTTTTTTCCATTGACAGATCTTCCCCCAGAGGTGCAGACTGTGTCAAACGTGTTTTTTCCGTTAACGCACGCCGTGGCGCTTACAAGAGCGTTAGCCACGGCGGCGCTAAGCGCGACGCTTTTGCTTAACCTAGCTTGGTTCTTAGTTACAGTACCATTTTTCTTCGTTCTGTCAATTAACCTAATGAAGAGAAGATTGATCAAATAGGTGGAAACAGACATGTCAGGAATAACGTCGGAAGAAGTCAAGTTCGGCTATGAAAGCGCGCCTTATCCTTGGGAAACTATAAGTGAAATGGCAGTCTACACCGAGCAGCTTGGATTCGACTCTCTTTGGATGCCGGATCATACCGTTGGCTTCGGCGTACGGCGCTGGGATGCTCTGGAAGCTTGGACCGTGTTGTCTGCGATAGGCTTGCAAACAAGGCGAATCAGGTTAGGCACTTGCGTCAGCGACACGTACAGGCATCACCCTGCAGTGTTAGCGCAGATGGCTTCAACGTGCGATCACATTTCAAACGGCAGAGCCATACTGGGCATAGGCATTGGAGAGGCAATGAACCTCACGCCGTTTGGTATTCAGTTTGATAAGCCTGTTGCAAGAACCATTGACGCGTTGAACGTCATTAGGAGACTTTGGACAGAGGACTACATCGATTATGATGGACCCTACTACCATCTGAAACAGGCGTTTCTGCAGCCTAAACCGATGCAAAAACCCCATGTGCCCATATTCATCGCGGGGAATTCGCCGCGCACGATGCGTATGGTCGCAGAATTCGGTGACGGTTGGGTGCCAGCCTCTGTTCAGCCAGATGAATACAAAGAAGGCTTAGACTACGTGCTTTCTGAGGCTAGCAGAACTGGACGCTTCTGGGATGGCATGGGCTGGGACAATCCGCCTGAGATTGAGCCTGCTCTCTTCATCTATGTGGTCATAGCCAACGACTATGACACTGCACGCCAAATGGTTTTGCTACCCGCCAAACTGTACCTGTTGTCTAGACCAAGAATAATTGAGAGGCTAGGATACACGGTTCCGGCTAAAGAGTTTGACATGACATACGACCTTGTGTTCAATTTGGGGGTGGGCGAACGGTTCATGAAGGCGGCTCAGGAAATCCCAGATGAGGTTGTGGATAAGTCGCCGGTGATTTTTGGTTCACCAGATGACGTGATAGGAAAGATTGAGAAGTATGTGCAAGCTGGGGTCCGCCACTTTGTTTCACCATTTTTTGTGCCGCCTAAAATGATGAAAGAAGAATGCAGCCTGTACTCGGAAAAGGTGATATCTTACTTCAAGCATTAAGACTGCTCTTCATTAGTGTGGAATCATCCTATGAAAAAAGTGGCCATCGTAGGCGTGGGACAGACGAAATTTGATAGGAGACTAGACGCCTCGATTAGGGAAATAGCCTTTGAAGCCTTCAAGGAAGCCGTTGAAGACGCTGGCATAACGAGGGGCGACATCGAAGCCAGCATTGTTTGTAGCGCCACCCATTACGACAAGCAGCGTACCCCTGCGGGCGTGATAGCTGAGTATTTGGGTTTGAATCCTCAGCCCACGTACAATGTGGAAGCCGTTTGTGCATCAAGCGGTGTGGGCGTGAGAAACGCTTACGCTCTCATAAGCTCAGGTCTCCATGACATAGTTGCGGTTATAGGTTTTCAGAAAATGACCGAACTGCGCTCTGACGAGGTTCAAGAGGTCATGGGTCGATCAGGCGATGTCATGTGGGAATCACCGTTTGGCCCCACCATGCCCGCTTACTTCGCTACCTACGCCAACGCTCACATGAACAGATACGGCACGACCGAGGAGCACTTGGCTAAGGTTGCCGTCAAGAACCATTTTTACGGAGCAAAGAATCCGAAGGCCATGTTTCAGAAGGAAATCACAGTCGAGGATGTGATGAAGTCTCGTCCAATTGCGACGCCGCTCAAGCAACACGATTGCTGTGCAAACTCGGATGGCGCGGCCGTTCTGATACTTGCAGGTGAAGACAAGGCACGGAAGATTTCTGACACTCCAGTTTGGATTGCTGGCCTGGGCTTGGCTTCAAGTCCCATGTCTCTAACCAGTAGAGGAACAGCGCTCACATCTTTCACATGCAGTGTTGAGGCAGCTAAGCAAGCCTATCAGATGGCCGACGTTAAGCCCCAAGACATAGATGTCGCTGAAGTGCATGACTGCTTTACCATAACTGAAATCATAAACTACGAGGACATGGGCTTCTGCGAACGCGGCGAAGGTCCAAAGCTGCTTGAGGAGGAGACCTACTTGGGCGGCAAGATTCCAGTCAATGTTGACGGCGGCTTGTTGGCCAAGGGTCATCCTGTCGGAGCCACAGGCGCGTCTCAAATCCGAACGCTTGTTCACCAGCTGCGAGGCGAAGCTGGTCAAACACAAGTTGAGGGCGCAGAAATAGCTCTGGCGCACAATCTGGGCGGCATCGGCATGTACTGCGCGGTAACCATACTCAAAAGGTGATTAAAAACTTGAGTTTCGGAAAGTTCGGCAAAATCAACTACGTGGCCGAAACGAAGGTACACGATTTCGTGAAGTTTCTGGAACAGGGCAAGATAATGGCGTCGAAATGCAAGAACTGCCAGCGCGTGTACTTTCCGCCGAGAGCTGACTGCGATTGCCTTTCAGGGGAGCCAGAGTGGATACAGCTGAGCGGCAACTGCACGTTAATCACGTACACAACGCTTCATTTTGCGCCCGCCAGCTTCAGATACGACGTGCCCTACACTTTGGGCGTGGCACAGTTCGATGAGGGACCAACTGTCTTCGCACCACTGAGCAAAGACATCAAGCCAGAGGAAATCAAAATCGGTATGAGACTGAAACTTGAGCCTATGACGTTGCCAGGCGGCAAGCTAGTCTACGAGTTAAAAGCGGCAAATTAATCCGTTCAAGACTCTTGTCTGCGGCAATGGGAAACATAAAAGAAGGATTCTAGGCGCAAGTAGCGAGAAGGTTTCATCAAGAATTATCTGAGTGGAATGCGTGAGGAACTGCTTAAAAGAGTCTGGTCAAAAGCCATGGATCAGGCCGTGGCACTCACTTTGGACATGACTTCTAGGCAGACAGCTTGATCTGCATTCGCAGGTCGGCGTCTTCACAGACGCAGTGTTCACCGTCATTATTGGGACTGTTGTTGGCGCTATTTTTGGCTATTTCTTCACAGGTTTCATCGCAGCGATTATTCAGTTCATATTATGGCTTGTGATAGTTAGACACTTCTTTGACTGTGGTTGGCTGAAGGCGCTAGCCATTTCAATTCTGACAGTTGTGATATTCGTTATGATAGCCGTAATCTTGGGTCTCGTTGGGTTCGCTGTGCTCAGTTTCGTTCTCTAGTTCTCTGGCTGTCACGTCACAGTTTGACGCTGATCTCTAAGCCATCTCCACCTACAGCCACGTATTTGCTCTCGTACTTTCCCGAATGCCTCACATGGTCAAGATCATCTCTCATCTGATCTGCGAAAATTCCCGCGTTGTCTGCAACGACTACACTTCCTTTGTGAAGCTTATCCTCAACCAGCCTCAGATAGTCAAAGTACTCGGTTTTTTCCGCGTCGATGAACACCAAGTCAAATTGACCCTGAAGCTTCGGTATTATCTTAACAGCATCTCCCACAAACACCTGCACGGCTGGAAGTATCTGTGCCTTCTTTATGTTCTCCTCAGCCATCTTCGCCTCGTCTTCATGAATCTCGATGGTTATCAACCGAGCATTTTTGTCAAGCTCTCTGCCTATCAAAATCGCCGAATAACCAATCAATGTCCCAACCTCTAGAACGCGCTTAGGCCGGACTTCGCGAACAGTGTCCGCCAGAATCTTGCCTTTACGTGGACCAATTATGGGCAGGAATTCCTTCTCCGCCATTCTTTCAATCTCTCGAAGAACCTCTTCTACTTTATTCGAGTCCAACGCAATTCACTCAGAGGTTAACTTCTTCTTCCGTGTGTTCCATCAGATATTTCGCATAACCTGTTTGACCGATTCTGAAATGTACTCGGCATCTTTCTCAGTTACGCCAGGGTGAACTGGAAGGCTGAAGACCTGCCGTGCAATTTTCTCGGTGTTTGTTAGATGTGGGCTTCCAAACTGCTTGTAGTATGGCATTTTATGAATTGGTGTGTGATAGTAAACAGTCGCTCCCACGCCCTTCTTCCTCAAACCTTCAACAACTCTGTCTCTGACTCTGGCGTCTCCTGGCTGAATTCTAGCCGTGTAGAGATACCAGCTGTGCTTGCAGCCCTTGGGCTCGTTTGGCAAGTACAGTCCTCTTGTGCCCTTCAACCTTTTCGTGAGTAGTTCCGCATTTCTCCTTCTTTTCTCAACAAATGAGGGCAGCTTCTTGAGCTGAGCTATCCCAATAGCCGCTCCAATCTCAGGCATGCGATAGTTGTGTCCCAGCACGGAGGCAACATACTCTTCGGTTTCACCATGCGACCTCATGGCACGCAGAAGGTCCGCGTATTCAGTGCGGTTGGTAGTTATCATTCCCCCCTCACCGGTCGTCATGTTCTTGCTCGCGTAGAAGCTCCAGCAAGCCATATCAGCAAAGTGACCAGGCGGCTTTCCCTTATAGGCGGCACCGTGAGCCTGCGCTGCATCTTCAATCAGTACCAAACCATGTTTGTCCGCAACCTCTCTGATCACGTCCATTTGGGCTGAGAGTCCATACAAGTCAACTGCAATTAGCGCCTTGGTTTTGTGTATTATCGCAGCCTCGATTTTGCTTGGATCAATATTGTAAGTGCACGGGTCAATGTCGACATAGACTGGACGGGCACCTGCCAATACAGCAGCTTCTGCCGTGGCTATAAACGTGAAGCTTGGCAAAATCGCCTCGTCGCCTGCTTTCACCTTAGCCGCCCACAGAGCCAAATGTAAAGCGGCTGTGCCGTTGTTCACGGCAACGGCGTGTCTAGCTTTGGCAAACCCTGCAAAACTCTTTTCAAACTGCTCAACCATGGGGCCTCCTCCGAATCGACCAGTTAAAACACTGCTCTTCAAAACCTTGGCAACCATCTGAATCTCTTCTTCACCTGTCGCGGGCATGTTAACCGGAATCATCTTGCGCAAATCTATCACTTCGCTCAATGTGCATATGGACTTAAGGCTGAGTTAGCATGTTTGTCGCATATTAAAGTTCTATCCCAAACCCAAAACTGACCATGCTCTGTTTATGCCCGCGAGAACAAAATAGAGTGGAGGCGACAGGAATACGTTAGTAGAAACGTTGGTTGTTCTGGAATGCCAGTAACGCCTTGGCCTTTTTGTATTCAGCCTCTAACATGGCATTTCGAATCATTTTCTGCTCTTCGCTACAAGCGTCTTCTAGGTCTGTTCTCTCTAGGCTAATAAGAGAGGCTTGGAAATCCGTATCTGGTCTGAGTAATCTTAGCAATCGGTTTTCTGGTTTTGTTAGGGTTGAGCTGCTTCCGATTTTCTTCTTTTTAGTGAACATTCCTATCACCTCCTTCGATTAGATGCATATGGTCTTCATCGATAATTATCTAACTGAACGAAGTTCGAATATTGAGCAAAAAGTTATTAGGAAATTGGATATTGTTCAATAACATGAAGGATATACGACCTAGGCTGATCAGATTATTCAAAGAGGGCTACTGCACACCTCAGATTGCGAGAATAGC
>Ga0315310_10000615_pt1 | contig 22958 bp, 22 predicted proteins | sample TDP5_MG_FD_203630 | JGI IMG/M metagenome (GOLD analysis project Ga0315310, IMG submission 203630) | Freshwater sediment microbial communities from Lake Towuti, South Sulawesi, Indonesia - TDP5 | ecosystem: Environmental > Aquatic > Freshwater > Lake > Sediment | place: Indonesia: South Sulawesi...
CAACAAAATCAAGTATATCGTCCAGTTTGGAGACAAGGGCATGGATATCTTCCCTGTCAAGCTGCGTTACAAATGTTTTATTGAGGACCTCTATGGTTTGATGCGTGAGTCTGTCTCCCTCATGTTCTACCTCTTTGATCTGCTTTACTTTTTCCTCTAAATTTGAAAAATCGGCAAGGAGTTCTTTAAGGAGCGAGACCGCTTTTCTTGTGTTATTAGCCTCATTTTCGAAATGTGCGTAGAAATCCTCTGTTACCGGCAGTAATCTCAGCATATTTTCCTCCTTATGCTTGCCGCCATAAAAATGTTATTAGTCAAGACCTGTCTCCAGAGGGGATAAGCTTGTCCACACCCTGCAAGGGGCGTTTTTAAGCACATAGTTTACACTGCTTCCAAATAGAACATTGGATATGGGACCCTTGTCTGTCGCCCCAAGGACAATGAGGTCACAGCCAAGCTCGCGCGCTGTATCCACAATGGCCTGGCCTGCGAACCTGGCCTGGACGAGCTTCGTTTCAAGCACAACACCATATTCACGCCCAATAGCCTTGGCTTTGTCAAGCGCAGCGTCACCCCGTGTGAACTCATTTGGAAGGAATGTGTCCAGGGGCATATGAAGCGGGACCTCAATGACATAGAGTGCCGTGACCATGGAATTATCTTCCTTTGCAATCTTGCATGCTGACTGGAGCATCTCTGTGATAGGGGAGCCCAGGGTGGGAACAAGGACGTGCTTGACTTTGATCGGTCTGAACTCCGGAAGGGCAACAGGCTCGATTTCCACCGGCTCTATGATGGCAACGCGGGCTGTGTATCTGTAGGAGAGATAGAGGATGAGGCCGCTTAGCATCCAGGCAAACCCGAGGTTGCGGCCTATGGGATGGGTAACGATGATGACTATCCACACAGTCAAGGTCGCCAGGAAGCCAATAAGTCCTGTAATAGGAATTTCCCTTCCATAAATCCTTATGTTCCACTTGAGCTTGAACGGGCGATTCATTGCCGGCTCTTTGATCCTGAGGGCAAGGAGGGAGAGGTGGGCCATAGTGTAAGCCAGCATGCTCCCGAAGTTGTAGAGGTCAGCCAGATATTCAAGCCTTCTGGCGAAATAGATGATAAGGAGAGCGACAGCAGAGAAGATGAAAAGAGAGACGTAGGGTGTCTTCCATCTTGGATGGAGAATATAAAAGAACCGTGGAAGCTCCAGGTGCTCTCCCATGAAGAATGTCAGTCGTGATGCGCCTATTATCCCTGCATTGGATGCCACAAGAAGAATAGTGGCCCCCAGAAGCCCTACCCACGGCGAAAGGATGGCGCTCCCTATTGGGAGATGTGCCGCAATACCTGCAATAGGATCAGTTAGGTATGAGGTAGACAGTTCCCTTGGGTGAATGGTTGAAAGAGCGATGAGGCAGATTCCCATGTACACGATCGCCACGGTTATTAGAGTTATGAACATTGCTCTGGGAACCTTTTTCCCAGGATCTTTTGACTCCCCGGCGAGCTGGGAGATGGCCTCTATCCCTGTATAGGCCACCATAGCTATTGTGACCCCGTATAGAAATTGTTTTGGGCTGGGGCTCCAATCAACTCCATGAATGCCGATCTTCAAATGGGAGATAAGGTAGGGAAGATTCAGCACTGTGAAAACCCCAATAACGATGATGGTGAGCTGTGTGGCGATATCAAATAGGGTAAGACCGAAGCTCATCCGTGTGGACTCCTTGATACCGATGACATTGATGGCGAAAAGCCCTGTGATTATCGCTGTTGTGAAAATAAGGTTGCCGGAGGTTGTCTTGAGGACAGGATAGAAATATGACAGGTATGGGCCGATGGTGTAGGCAGAAATGGCAGCGGTCACGATATAATCAAGGAGCATGGCCCATCCCGCAAGAAAAGATACGAAGTCGTTGAATGCCTTCCGAGAAAAGGAACAAACTCCGCCAGCCTCAGGAATAGCTGCAGAAAGCTCTGCGTATGTCAGGGTTGTGAAGGCGAAAAGAATCCCTGCGATCCCGATGGCCAGGGGTGTGGCTCCAAGGGCATACAAGGCAGTGACACCCAGGGCGTAGTAGATACTGCTCCCTACATCACTGTATCCAACAGCGAAAAGTCCTGGAACCCCTATCTGCCTGAGGAGATTCTCCCTTGCAAGAACAGGGACATGCTTTTTCTTCTCTTCCGGGCTTTCGGAGAGATCAATCTCTTCTGCCATTAAGGATGCTCCCTATGTTCGCTCCGATTATATAACTATACATCAGTAACCTGAAAGAGGTGAAGAGATGGGCCGGTGAATCGGCCAACTACCTAATTCCATATGTAGTTGTCCCATTTATGGGACAAGCCCCACCCATCAGATAAACAGAGGTGCAAGGACAAGCGTGATTGTGCTCAAGAGCTTGATCAGGACATGGAGCGAGGGGCCGGCCGTGTCCTTGAGAGGATCACCTACGGTATCTCCTACAACGGCGGCCTTATGTGGATCAGATTTCTTTCCACCATAATGACCAGCCTCAATGAATTTCTTGGCATTGTCCCAGGCCCCTCCGCCGTTGTTCATCATTGTGGCAAGGAGAATTCCGCCGATGGTCCCGATCATCAGGAATGCAGCAACCGTTTCTGCCCCTAGGCCGAATTGTTTGAAAATTATACCGACAACTACGGGCATTCCTACGGCCAAAATCCCGGGTAGGACCATTTCCTTAAGAGCTCCGCTCGTTACTATGTCCACGCACCTTGCATAATCAGGTTTGGCCTTTCCTTGAAGTATTAGGGGGTTTTCTTTGAACTGGGCGCGGACATCCCCGATTACATAATAAGCAGCCCTTCCAACAGCCCTAATGGCAAAGGCGCTGAAAACAAATATCAGAGTGGCACCAAGGAGGCCGCCTACAAACACCTCAACCTTGGCTATGTCCACGGAATGAAAGGCCTTTCCCGTGATATGCGCAACTTCGTCCAGGTAGGCTGAGAACAAGAGAAAGGCTGCAAGGGCCGCGCTTCCGATTGCATATCCCTTGGTTAATGCCTTTGTTGTGTTCCCAACAGCATCCAGGCGGTCAGTCTTCTTTCGTATGCGCTCAGGCTGCTTGCTCATCTCAATGATCCCTCCGGCGTTATCGGTTATCGGGCCAAAGGTATCCTCTGCGAGGATGTAGGCGCACACGGAGAGCATTCCCATTGTAGCCACGGCAGTTCCATAAAGCCCTGCTCCGGACAGGTTCGGCAGCCCCATTTCCCCCAGGTAGTAAGAGGAGATTATTGCAGCCGAGATCACGAGGACTGGCAGCCCTGTGCATTCCAAAGCAACGGAAAGCCCTGCGATTATGTTTGTAGCTGGACCTGTTTTTGAGGCTTCAGCGATGGATAGCACCGGACGGAACTTGTATTCAGTATAATACTGGGTGATATAGACGATGATCCAAGAGGTCGCGATGCCCACAATCCCGCAATAGAAAAACCACATGTTGTTCTTGAGGAGCAGGTATGTTGCAATATAAAAGCCAATAGTGGCCAGGATGCTTGCTACAATATAGCCCCTATTAAGGGCTGCCATTGGGTCCCCTCGTTCCTTTGTCCTAACTACAAGAACTCCGACCATTGTGGCAATGAGCCCGAATGCCCTGGCTGCCAGGGGGAAAAGAATTCCCTTGATCCCGAACTCCTTGAATAGGGCTACACCCAGAATCATAGCGCCGATGTTCTCTGCTGCAGTGGATTCGAATAGATCTGCTCCCCTACCTGCGCAGTCTCCAACATTGTCTCCAACCAAATCAGCTATGACAGCGGGGTTTCTTGGATCGTCCTCCGGGATCCCGGCCTCAACCTTTCCTACAAGATCAGCCCCAACATCTGCAGCCTTTGTGTAGATTCCGCCGCCGAGCTGGGCGAAAAGTGCAACAAAGCTTGCGCCGAAGCCGAAACCAACAATGAGGAAGGGAACCCTTTTTACTATCTCGGGATCCGCACTCATTCCGCCATAGAGATAAAAGAGTCCGCCAACACCAAGAAGTGACATGGCTACGATGGTGATCCCGGACACAGCCCCTCCTCTTAGTGAAATCTTTAGGGCTTCGTTTAAGGAGGACATGGCTGCCTGAGCAGTCCTCACATTGGCTCTGATTGAGATGTGCATTCCTATGTAACCGGCCAAGGCTGAACAAAAGGCCCCTGCAAGAAATCCTACAGTTGCCCTCCAGGCCATATCATGGTCTCCCTTTCCGTAATAATAAAGGGAGAAGATCAAGGCAGCGACAACAATGCTGAGCAAGGCAATCGTCCTGTACTGCCGGGAAAGAAAAGCCACAGCACCCTCTTTGATAGCCTCATGGATGGAACGCATTTTTGGACTCCCCATTTCCCGGGAGAGAACATAGCGGGCGAGCCATCCAGCGAAAGCAAGCGAGAGAACACTTATCACAAGGACTACAGCCAGCGCGTGATTGACAATGTAATCTATCATTTCTGTCCTCCTTTTTTATGATTTGATACCATCTTTAAAAAATGTAGTCAAGAAGTTGTTTAAGAGACGGTAGAGGAAGTCTTGACAACCGACGATTAGAAAGGGACAATAGGCACACTATGCAAGCGTATGAAACGGTATTCATTTCTTCACTCCTTGATGAGACGCTTGATCCTGTCATAACTAAAATAAAAGGAATTATTGAGACAGGACAGGGGAAGGTAATCTCTGTTGAGAATATGGGTGTGAGGCCGTTGGAGTTTGCCATCAAGAAGGAGGAGAAGGGTGCGTATATTTGTGTAAGATACTCGGGCGACCGCAGTGTGACAACCGAGATAGAGAAGCACCTCAGATTAACTGAAGGGATCCTGAGATGTATGACCATTAAGATGGAGGAGAAAGGCGTTACTGCAGAGCCAAATAAGATAATTGACAAAGGAGGTAGAGAAGAAGCCCATGAGTGATATTAACAAGGTAACATTAACAGGACGAGTGGCAGGGGAGCCAGATACGCACCGCACAGAAACAGGCAAATTGGTCGTGACTTTTACTCTTGCTGTGAGCTATGACCACAAGGCAACAACTGGAGAGAAGAAGCCCATAGCTGCTAACACAGATGTCCAGGGAACTTCACTTCCATGGAGGGAGATGGCAGGCACCAATAACAGGAATCCTCGCGGAGAAACAAGTTTTATTGATGTTGTTGTTCTCGGGAAGCTTGCCGAAGGATGTTCCCAGTTTTTAAAGAAAGGAAAGAAGGTTCTTGTGGAGGGCAGGATTCAGCAAAGGAAGGGCGTTCAGGTTCTTGCTCATCAGGTATATTATCTCACATCCTTATACGAAGGGAGAAAGGATGTAGAGGGGCTTCCTCACGAAGAGTTGCAGCAAGATTTGCAAGGAAAGGTTGTTGAGGAGCCAGAAGGCTAATGATCCAGGAAACTACAGAGAGAAAGGTCACTGTTCGGCATAAGAGGAAGTGTCGTTTCTGTGGGGAAGGCGCGCTGCCAGTAGATTATAGAGATGTAAAGCTTCTGAGCACGTTGATTTCCGAGAGGGGTAAGATACTTCCCAGGAGGCTAACTGGCGTATGCGCAAAGCATCAGAGGAAGGTGACAAGAGAGATAAAAAAAGCCAGGGTTCTCGCACTCCTTCCATTTACAACCATTTATCGCTGAGGAAATATGTTGGAAGTCATCCTTAAAGAAGATATACCTCCTCTTGGGAAAGCTGGTGATGTTGTCAAGGTTTCTGAAGGATATGCAAGAAATTTCCTTCTTCCCAGAAAGAAGGCTCTGGAAGCGACACGCTCGGCCCTAAAGGCACTTGCGCGGGAAAAAGAGGTTCAGGAGAGAAAGCTAAAGAAACAGAGCGAGGAAGCAGCCAAGCTGAAAGAAAAACTTGATGCTCTGACCCTTGTTATTGAACAAAATGTCGGGGAACAGGACAAGCTCTTTGGTGCTGTGACATCGGAGGACATTATCACTGCCCTTGGCAAGGAAGGTTTTTCTGTGGAAAAGAAGAAAATAGTCCTTGATGAGCCCATTAAGAGCCTCGGCATATTTTCTGTTCCTATCAAGCTTTCTTCCGATGTTGAGGCAACAATAAAGGTTCATGTTACCAAGGGGAGTTGATATCTATGGCAGTGGAGGCAATAAAAACCGACAGTCTTTATAAGCTTCCCCCACAAAATATTGAGGCTGAACAATCCGTCTTGGGAGCTGTGCTTTTGGATAACAGCGCACTTCACAAGGTCCTTGAAATTTTAGAGGAGGGTGATTTCTACAAAGAAGCCCACACGGATATTTTTAAGGCTATCATCAACCTTTATGAGAGAAATGAGCCGGTTGACCTCGTTACATTGACCAACATTATGAAGGGAAAGGGGACATTGGAGAAGGTTGGAGGCGCCTCCTACCTTGCATCCCTTGTGGAATATGTCCCTACTTCTGCCAATGTTTCCTATTATGCCCGCATTGTAAAGGAGAAGGCCCTACTCCGGGAGCTCATCAGGGTGGCCACGGAGATCGTCGAAGAGGCCCACAGGAGCCCCGGCGGGGTGGAAGAATTTCTAGACAAGGCCGAGAGGACGATCTTCGAGATTTCGGAGAAGAGATCCAAGAGGTCCTACTTCTCCATGAAGGACTTGATGAAGGAGAGCTTCCGTTTTATCGAGAAGAAGTACGAGACGCAGGAGCTGATCACCGGTGTGCCCTCGGGATTCAGTGAACTGGACAATCTCACCTCAGGATTTCAGGACTCGGACCTCGTGATCATCGCCGGCCGCCCATCCCATGGGAAGACGGCCCTCGCACTCAATATCGCATTGAATGCGGCCGTCTCCACGAGCAAGCCCGTGCCTGTGGGTATCTTCTCCCTTGAGATGAGCAAGGAGCAGATTGTCCTCAGGATGTTGAGTTGCACCACGCAAGTGGGAGGAGATAAATTACGGAAAGGTATAATCACTGATCAAGAATGGAGGAGGCTGACCGATGTGGGGGATCTCATGTCAAAGGCCCCGGTATATATAGACGACACGCCGGCCCTCTCCGCCCTGGCATTGAGGGCCAAGGCCAGGCGGCTCAAGGTTGAGCACGATATCAAGTTGATCATCGTAGACTACCTCCAGCTTATGCAGGGACCGCCGGATGCCAACACTCGAGAGCAGGAAATTTCGGAGATCTCTCGCAGTTTAAAGGCCATGGCCAAAGAGCTCAGTATTCCTGTCGTCGCGCTTTCTCAGCTTTCCCGCAGGACAGAACTCCATCCAACCAAAAGACCCCAGCTTTCGGACCTTAGGGAGTCCGGCGCCCTGGAACAGGACGCCGACCTTATCCTCTTCGTCTACAGGGACGAGCTCTATGATAAGGAAAGTAAGGACAGGGGGAAGGCAGAGATCATCATTGGGAAGCAGAGAAACGGTCCTCTGGGCACGATCAGGCTCATCTTCCGCCAGGAATTCACTCGCTTCGAGAACGAAAGAACATAGGTGCGCAATCTTTTCGATCAATATTCGATTCGTGAAAATCGCCTCTCCCACGCCTTGGCAGTGTGTCTTTCTGAGGATCCTGGGCTGCTTCGGAGTTTCCTGAAGAAATTTTGGAAAAAGAAAACCCCAAATATCAGTGGGCTGAAAGTTATCGAACAGAGGCTTCCAGAGAAGGAGGAAACTTTCGAAGAAAAGCCTTCTGAAGAAGAGGCGGAGCGAAAAGGACTTCCTGATATTTGCATCCATGACGGCGAGAAGAGGGCCTTTATTATCGAGTCAAAGATCGAGGCAAAGCTGAAAGGAGAGCAGCTTGAGCGTCAGCGTAAGACGATCGAAGGGCGAGGATTCAAGCCAGTCCGTGTATTAGCCATTACAGCAGATGGGAAGGGCAGGAAATTACCGAGAGGATTGAGACATATCAGGTGGAAGAATATATATCAATGGGCAATCCATGAAGCTAAAAAATCAGCCTGGGCCCGAAGGCTCTATGAGTTTCTTGAGGTGGAACAGGAACGGTACGAAAAGGAGGGAATTAATATGACAACTTTTCCAGGATTTTTCTGGCCGGATGATATCTATGACTATAAAACGGCAAAAGCGCGGCTTTCTTCAGCGATGGAAGAGCTAAGGAAGCGAGAAGACCTTCGCCGGGAACTAAAAATAGATCTGGAAAAGGCTGGAAGGGGGAAAATAACCGGCAAGGGTGGCGATGCGGTATGGGATATTATCCCCTTAAAGGCTGCAAAGGGGACAAAAAAATTTACCGATTTTCCCCACCTTACGCTGCACGTTGGGAGGAAAAGGGTAGCTGCGATTGTAATCATACCGGAAGGATTTTCTCGTAAATGGAAGAGGATTCTCAAAAACCATAACCCTGAGAGGTTTATGAAACAATGTAAAGAGATTGAAAGACGACTTCGTCCTATCATTCGAAAGGCCGGGGGTGCTTCCCCTGTCCTTGGGGCATACCAGCGCCACTGGTCTTCAGGAAGGAGCTGTCCAAGTATAAATGACTGAAATATCCGCGCAGACCTTCGGACAATTCGCGGTTCAAAGAAAATCAAAAAGCAACCGGAGTGGATCAAGTCAATTTATGAAGTCTATACCAAGAAGCAATCCAATATCGAGATGTCTATCGGGGTTGAATTCCCGTACGATCAGTGTCCAATTCTCCAGAAACCAAAGGATGCCCTGGATCTTATTGCGAAGGCATGGATTGGATGTGGGACGTTAATAAGAGAGGCAACCCGATAACTTTAATAATGCTATATTGACATACTTAGGGCACGCACAGATAAGATATCATTTGAGGTAACCTTTCTTATATCACGAGGATTCAATGTCAAGACGGCCTGTGTATCTCCTGATGCTGCGACGAATTCAATCTCAAGACCATCAGGTTCATAGATCTCTACAACGGTGCCAAGATCGCCCCGCTGAAGATTATGCTCTGGCAAATCACGATCCAACACAACACATTCTAATAGCTTAAACATCATTTCCTCCTTCCTGAATAAGCAGTCACGAAACGTGGAATTTCTTCATCGATCCTTACCACCCATATTGATATAATCTCCGCTGATATTCCAGATGGCCCCTTTAACTGTCCCCTAATAATATACTTCGTTCCATATTTTGATTGTATTATTTCCTCTACATCCAGTGCAAGATGCTGTGTTCGGAGATCCCTTTCCAAAGTTTTCCATTCCTCTTTATTATATCCCAGGCTTGAGAAAAAGGCGGCTTTTAGCCGGCCGATAGGATGTTCAAAGGATAAAACATAATCTCGTAATTTCTCTGGTGGAATGATTGCATTTTCTGCTTTTGGCAATTTCATATGCTATTTTTCACAGGCCGGAATGAGATGAAATTCCCTTTGGGAAAAAATTATCCTTCGTCCCGACCGTGGAGCAAAAGACCTCTTCATGGACTTTTCAAGAAATTTCTTTGCCATCCTGACAGATTCCTGGGCCTCGTATCCCAGGGCGAGAAAACCTGCTATTGCAGAAGAGTAGGCGCAGCCGAGGCCGTGATACTCTCCCCTGATCCGTCTTCCCTTGACAATAGAATAGGTCTCCCCATCATAAACAATGTCATCCGGATGACCTTTAAGGTGCCCCCCTTTTACAACTACAACTTGTGGTCCAAGGCTGTGGAGCCGAACAGCAGCCTCTTTCATTGACGCAGTGTCCCGGACCTTTAGGCCAGCAAGGATCCCTGCCTCATTAAGGTTTGAGGTGACGATAGAGACGAGTGGAAAGAGGCGCCCTAATAAAAAGGGTATGGCTTTTCTTTCCAAGAGGCATCTACCACTTGATGAAAAAAGAACCGTATCCAGGACAACATTCCTCAGTGAGTAAGCCCTGATGGCCCCTGCCACAACCTTAATATTTTCTTTTGTGCCAAGCATGCCTATTTTAATTGCATCCACCCTGAACTCCCCAAGGAGCTTCTTAAGTTGGTCTCTGAGGATGTGGCCGGGAACGGGAAGGAAAGTAGTTACATTTCGCGTGTCCTGTGCGGTAACTGCTGTCAGTGCGCTCAGGCCGTAGACACCGAGGGCAGAGAATGTCCTGAGGTCAATCTGTATTCCTGCCCCTCCGGTGGGGTCTGAACCAGCTATGGTGAGGCATTTCTTCATTCGTTAATAAATGGGCGCTGTCCCTATTTAAATTGCTTTAGTAGGGAGCGGGTTTTACCAGTGACATCCCTGGCAGAGGAGAACTCTGAGATTAGTGCAGCGCCCTGAGCCCCTGCATTCAGGATATTTCTCAGGTTGTCCTCGCGAATCCCTCCAATGGCGATCACAGGGAGGGTCACTACGGATGCAATCTCTTTGAGGGCAGGGATCCTCCGCGGGGGCAGAGCACCCTGTTTTGATGCGGTGGCAAAAATAGGGCCATATCCAATGTAGTCAGCCCCATCCTCCTGTGCTTTTAGGGCCTCTTGTTTACTGTGTGTGGATACCCCTATGATTTTCACTTTTCCCACAATCTTCTTTGCCTCTGCAACAGGGAGGTCATCTTGGCCCAGATGGACTCCGTCAGCATCAACCAGATAGGCAATATCCACCCTGTCGTTGACAATGAAAATTGCATTTTTGTCTCTTGTTAACTTTCTTAGCTGGCGGGCGATGCGAAGGAATTCCCTTGTAGTAGCTGTTTTGTGCCTGAACTGAATGATTCTGACTCCCCCTGAGAGTATTGCCTTGGCTATATCAACACTTTCAACAATGGCGTGAATTCCGCAAATGATTTTTTTCATACAATAAGCATACTTCCAAGGCCTATTATTAATGCGACGAGAGTGGGATATCTGAGACTATCTGCCCGGTGGACCTCTGGCAGGATATCGCTAACAGAGATATGGAGAAATGTTCCTGCAGAGAAGGCGAGAGCAATCCCAAGCAGGGAAGCTGAACCGATACCTATGAAGAAGGATGACAGCACAGCGCCGATTGGGATCATGGCGGCAAAAATAATGGTTAAAATGATGACCGTATTCCATTTGTATTTTTCTGCTGTCAGGATAGAGCTCAAGGCCATGGATGATGGAACTTTATGTGCGGAGATGGCGAATACAACGGCAGGAGCAAGACTTGGGACAGACCAGCTTGCTCCAAGAGTGATACCATCTATCAGGTTGTGTATGGAAAATCCAACAAATGCCGCTGCCCCCATGGTGTGGCTCTCGCAGTCAAGAATCTCACAGGCATGGATGGCGACGAATTTCTCAAGGATGAATAGTGTAAGAAAACCAGCAAGCAGGTAGCGGCTTGATAAAAAACCTATCTTCTCCATGGACTCTGGAAGGAGATGGAAAAAGGCGGCTCCGAGCAGCACCCCTGCGCTGAATCCGAGAAAGTTCCGGAGACGGCCAGGCTTTGAGGCGTAGAAAAGTGGGATGATTCCACCAATGAGGGCAAATAAGACTATTGTTAAAGAAGTGATAATACTTGCGTATGAATTCATCGGATTTTCCCAATAGTTATCATATATCACAAGGACGGGTGTTTGTGAAATATCTTGACTGTTTCCAATAGCATCGTATATCCTGTTTATTAATAATGAAAAAGATCGAAAAGGTTATTTTTATTGAGCCGCGTGCGCCTGATTACCATGTCTTCTCAAAATGGGGTCTTCCTCGATTAGGATGCGTCCTCCTTGCGACCATTCTAAGGAAACACGGGATTCATTCAGTTGTTTATGTTGAGTCAAAGGGAGCCGAGATTGATCTCCAGGATGTGCTTAGTGCGGATGCAATCGGGATCACAACGATCACCTCTACAGCACCCAGGGCTTATGAGATAGCAGATATAGCCCGGGAACATGGGATTCCTGTTTTCATGGGCGGTCCACATGTGAGCTTTCTTCCGGAAGAAGCCCTCGAGCATTGTGACTATGTAATCCGTGGAGAAGCAGAAGACATCATATATCCTTTCATCAAAGCGCTTGAAATTGGTGAAGGTTTGGAAATGATTTCAGGGATATCCATGAAGATGAATGGAGTAAGCTATCATTCACCCACTCGGTGCAACTGTAAAGATCTTGATTCGCTTCCTTTTCCTGATTTTTCACTGATCCAGGGTGTAAAGAGGTATCCGATCACACCGGTCATGACTTCAAGAGGGTGCCCCTATGACTGCAGCTTTTGTGCAGTAACCGGTATGTTTGGAAGGCGTTACAGATTCGTTAGTCCAAGAAGGGTGGTAGAAGGCCTCCAGAGCATTGTTCCTCCAGCCGACCCTAACTGGGTGTTTTTCTATGATGACATTTTCAATGCACATCCAAAGAGGACAAAAGAACTTCTTCGTCTAATGATTTCCGAGAAGGTTACACCTCATTGGACAGCGCAGGTAAGGACTGAGGTGGCAAAGGACAAGGAATTACTTGACCTTATGGAGGAATCAAATTGTTATGCATGCTATGTGGGCCTTGAGTCCATTAATCCACAAACCCTGAAAGCCTACAATAAAAGACAGACACCGGAGGATATACAGGAGTGTATTGAAAAACTTCATGAACACAAGATCAAGGTCCATGGAATGTTCGTGTTTGGGTCGGATGAAGACGATGTCCATACAATCCGCCAAACAGCAAAGTTTGCTAAGAAAAACAATATAGAGACCGTCCAGTTCATGATTCTGACGCCGCTCCCCGGGTCGCGCTATTACGATGATCTTCAAAGACAGGACCGACTGGTTACACGGGAATGGAGTTTGTATGATGCCCATCATGTAGTTTTTGAGCCTAAGAAAATGAGTATCTGGGAACTGCAGACTGAGACTTTCCGCGCACTGATGAAGTTCTATTCCTGGTGGCAGGTGATTAAAGGGTTCATAAACTTTGACCTACATAATTCCCTCCTCAGGGTATATGGACGGCGCCTTATTGTTAAATGGAGAAAAAGGAACAGGGAGTTTCTTGAACTTCTGGGCGAATTGACAAAAAGTGCAGGAAAGATGCGCCCGACAATGGAGTCTTTTTCTTCAAGGGCCAGATGGCTTGAGCTAATGGCAAAGAGAGCTGCAGGGGATATTCGTGAAAGGATCACTATCCTGGGCTCCAGAGCGCGTGAATATAGCCGCCAACGGTCAAAAAGTGATCCTCATAACTTGACTCACAGTGTTTAGATTGATAATTTCATATAATAGTGTGCAGTCGAGGTTTGGAAATGTCTATGGACGATAAAGATAAAAGTCAAGATACAAACCAATCCGAGCAATCCGAAGAGCCGGAATCTAAAGAGGGACAGGTTCAGGATCAACAGGATATAGAGGTGTTGAAGAAGGATCTTGAGAAGGCCCGTGAAGAGGTTGCTCAATTACATGACAAATGGTTGAGGGCAGTGGCTGATTTGGACAATTATAAGAAAAGAGTCCAAAAGGAGAGGAATGATTTTTTCCTTTATGGGAACGAAACATTTGCAAGGGAACTTCTCCCTGTCCTTGATAATCTTGAAAGGGCCATTGAGCATGCAAGGGAGTCAGGTATTGACCATATCATCCTTGAAGGAATGGACCTCACCCACAGACAGTTTATGAGTGTTCTGGAGAAGTCAGGGATTGTTCCCATATCGTCTCTGGGAAAGGAGTTTGACCCTGGAATTCACGAGGCGATTTTGGAGGAAGAAAGCGAAGATCATCCTCCAAGGACGATCATTAAAGAGGTTGAAAAGGGATACATGTTAAGAAACAGGCTTCTTCGGCCATCAAAGGTTGTTATTGCAAAAGCTCATGTGCCGAAAGAAGAAGCACAAATTAATAGCTCAGAAGCATTAAAGGAAAAGGAAGGAGATAATGGAGAAGGGTAGGGTCATAGGAATAGACCTCGGGACGACGAATTCCTGTGTTGCGATTATGGAAGGAGACGACCCTGTAGTAATTCCCAATGCAGAGGGCAGCAGGGTGACGCCCTCCATGGTGGCCTTTACAGATTCGGGAGAAAGGCTTGTGGGCCTGATGGCCAAGAGGCAGGCAGTGACGAATTCCGGGAATACAGTTTTTGCCATCAAGCGTCTCATTGGGAGAAAGTTCCGAAGCGAGGAGGTCCAGAAAGCCATCAAGGTAAGCCCCTTTCAGATCGTTGAGACTAAGAACGGCGATGCCTGGGCCAAGGTAGGCAACAAGGCCATAAGTCCATCGGAGATTTCCGCATACATTCTGATGAAGATGAAAGAAACGGCTGAAGATTATCTTGGTGAAAAGGTTGAGGATGCCGTTGTTACGGTTCCGGCATATTTTGATGACTCTCAGCGTCAGGCCACAAAGGATGCAGGGAGGATTGCAGGTTTGAATGTCCTGAGGATCATCAATGAGCCGACCGCTGCATCCCTTTCCTACGGCCAGAGCAAGAGGAAGAACGGAAAAATTGCGGCATTTGACCTTGGAGGGGGAACATTTGATATTTCTATTCTTGAGCTGAACGATGGTGTATATGAGGTGAGGTCTACCAATGGCGACACATACCTGGGCGGCGAGGATTTCGACGAGAGAATCATTGAATATCTTGTTGGTGAATTTAAAAAGCTTCACGGCATAGACTTGAGAAAGGACCGAATGGCCCTTCAGAGATTGAAGGAGGCTGCGGAAAAGGCCAAGTGTGAGCTCTCGTCAACCAAGGAAACTGAGATCAACCTTCCCTTTCTCGCTGCAGACCCTTCAGGACCAAAGCACCTCAATATGCGCTTGTCCCGGGCCACCCTTGAGTCCCTTGTGGATGACCTTGTTAAAAGACTGGTAAGCCCATGCGAGCTTGCATTAAAGGATTCAGGGCTCTCAACAAAGGATATTGACGAGGTCCTTCTTGTGGGAGGCATGACAAGGATGCCATTGGTTCAGAAGCAGGTCAGGGAGATCTTCGAGAAAGAGCCGTCCAAGAGCGTGAACCCGGACGAGGTTGTTGCCATGGGAGCGGCCATCCAGGGGGCTGTCCTTAGGGGCCGTGTCAAGGAGGTGCTACTTCTCGATGTGACCCCTTTGTCCCTGGGGGTAGAGACACAGGGCGGGGTGTTCACACACATCATCCAGAGAAACACAACGATTCCAACGAGGAAAAGCATGATTTTCTCCACCGTGGAGGACAACCAGGACTTTGTGAACATCCATGTGCTCCAGGGTGAAAGGCAGCTGGCTGCGGACAACAAGACACTTGGACGGTTTCAGCTTGTCGGGATCCCCCCTGCACCGCGGGGAGTGCCGCAGATTGATGTGTCCTTTGATATTGATACAAACGGGATTGTCCATGTGTCAGCGCGCGATCTGGGCACGGGGAAAGAGCAGTCCATCAAGATCACGGCGAGCAGTGGACTTACGGAACAGGAGATCCAGAAAATCGTCAGTGACGCCAAGGCACACGAAGAGGAGGACAAGAAGAGGAAGGACATAGTGGATCTTAGGAATTCTGCAGAAGGCCTGATCTATACTACTGATAAAGCCCTCAAGGAATACCGGCACATCCTGACACCTGATGAGCAAACAAGCATTCAAGATGACATGGGCGCGCTTAAAAAGGCCCTTCAGTCACAGGATATTCAGGCTATAAAGAGTGCGATGGAGCGCTTAAACCAATCAGCTCACAGAATATCCGAGATCCTGTACAAAACAGCGTCGGGTGCCTCTGAAGAAGGGAAGAAATGAATGGCAAAGAAGGATTACTATGAACTTCTCGGGGTATCATCGGACGCCTCTGAGTCCGAGATCAAAAAGGCATTCCGCAAACTTGTTCTTCAATACCATCCCGATCACAATCCTGGCGACAGGGAGGCTGAGGAGACATTCAAGCAGATTGCAGAAGCTTATCAGGTTTTGAATGATCCGGAGAAAAGAGCCTTATACGACCGATATGGGCACTCACTTGGCCCCCAATCTTTGGGGATTGACATCTTTGACTTTGCCAGGACACCCTTTGAAGATTTATTTGATAATATCTTCAGCGACCTTTTCGGAGGCCGCCGCAGGGGCCGTGGGCAACCCGGAGAGGATATCAGATATTCTCTTACAATTTCCTTTGAGGAGGCATGTTTCGGGGTGGAAAAGGAGATTGAGGTCCCGAGATCTGCGATATGTCAGGAATGCGGTGGCTCGGGATGCAAATCTGGAACCTATCCCCATCCATGCAAGACATGCGGGGGAAGAGGCCAAGTATATTTTAGAGAGGGTTTCCTTTCCATCACAAGAACATGCAATACCTGTGGAGGCGAGGGTAAGGTTATTGAGGATCCTTGTCCGAGATGCAGGGGCACAGGAAGATCAAAAAAGAAGGAGAAGGTTATTGTGAAGGTTCCAGGGGGTGTTGATAGCGGAGCGCGCCTCAGGATTGCAGGCAAGGGCGAACCCGGGCCAAGGGGTGGCCCATCGGGGAACCTATATGTGGATGTCTCAGTTGAAGATCATCCTTTTTTTATCAGGGAGGGCTCAGATATCATATGCGAGGTGCCAATCAGTTTTCCCCAGGCAGCCCTCGGAGCAGAGATTGAGGTTCCAACCCTTGATGGCAAGGAGGATCTCAGGATCCCATCAGGCACCCAGTCAGGAAGAATATTCACACTGAAAGGCAAGGGGGCAGGCCGGCTTAACCAACACGGCAGGGGAGATCAACATGTTCGTGTCATTGTTGAGGTTCCTTCAAAGCTGACATCCCAGCAGAGGAAACTTCTGGAGGACTTCCAGAAGATCAGCTCGGAAGAGCTTAGTCCGGGGATAAAGAACTTTATAGAGAAGGTCAAGGAGGTTTTCGGCTGATGGCACCTAAGGCACCACAAGGATACTGTCCAAGCTGTGGAGAGACAGTTGAGGCATTTGTAATGATCACTGGCGGAGAGGAGAAGATTCATTGCTCCCAATGCGGCCTTATGCTTGACGAGATGAAGGATAAAACAGTTGAGCCTCTTGAAACTGTTATTATAGCTGAAGACTCGGGAGTGCTTCGGGAGATGCTGGGCACAACACTAAGGGAGAAAAAAGTTGCCCGTTCCGTCATCACCTGCCCGGATGGAAAGGAATTTCTCTCCTCACTGACAGAAAAGATGAAGAATAACGAGCCTGTAAATCTTGCCATCCTTGATGTCCAGATGCCTTTGATCAACGGGATCAACGCTGCGAAAACCATGAGGGCCATGGAGGAGGGCTTCAAGAGAACCAAGAAGATCCCCATCCTCTTTTTTTCAGTTGTGCGCTGCGATGAGAATTTTAAGAAGTTCCTCAATTTCTGCAAGCCAGCAGCCTATTTGAATAAAGGGACAAGCGCGACGCCAGAGCAGCTCGCCTCCCGTGTTTACGAGGTCATCTCCCGCCTACTCTCATAGCGTTTTCTCCTTAAGACCGGCGGGGAGAAATAAATGGGCGCTGTCCCTATTTATTCTATTTATTCTTGTTTCGGGACTGGCAGTTTCTTCGGAGGTTATTCAGACCGAACCGCCACTGTCAGTGACATTCCTGAAGAACGAAGAATACTTCAATCGTCTTGTGAGGGAGATCAGACAGTCCAGGGAAGAGATTGACATCGCCATGTTTCTTTTCAAGATCAAGGGTCGTCCTGGGAACAGGGCAGAGGTTCTTGCAGAGGAGCTTATTAAAGCTGCTAAAAGAGGGGTAAAGGTCAGGCTTGTTTTGGAGAGGAGCCTTGATCCAAAGGACACGGTGACCTCTGATAACAGGGAAACTGCGCTCGTGCTTAAAGAGGGGGGAGTTGAGGTTGGCTTCGATTCCCTCAGGAGGAGGTCCCATGGCAAGCTTGTTGTGATCGATTCCCGCCTAACTTTTATCGGTAGCCACAACTTTACAGAGGCTGCACTTAAATATAACAATGAAGCATCCGTTCTCATTGAGTCTCCCGAATACGCCTTGAGAACGAGGCAGTACATCCTTAGTCTGATCAGGTAGGAGAATGCTGAATGGCCATTTGAACACCAGAGGACAATATGTTAAATGTTGTGAGGACATGGTCTGGAAGAATCCATTAATTATTATTGGATTGATAATCGCATTTATGTCATGCGCTCCCACTCGGATGGTCGTGTTGGAAGGAAAGGAGATGCCGCTGGAGGAGGCTGCCAGGCTTGATTTTTCTCCGGCGGAAAAGGCCTTCTCCCTCGGGAAATACGATGAAGCCTTGCGTGGTTTCAAACTTGTAGTGGAGAAGTATCCCGAAAGCCGCCTGGCCTCCCTTGCTCTCCTTCGCCAGGGCCAGATCGAGTTCAAGAGGGATAATATTCACGATGCTGTCTCTTTCTTCAGTCGCATCATAGAGAAATATCCTGGAAGCCCTGAGGCGCTTGAGGCGAGGCTTCAGCTCGCCTTCTGCGATCATCGTCTTGGATTGTTCGATGATGCGATTCAAATCCTTAAGGGCTTGTTGGACGAGGGCCTTGATCCTGACAAAGAGTCTCTCGCCTTATATACCATTGGTGAAGCCTTCAGTAAGCTCAATAAGCAAATTGATTCTCTGAGGTGGTTCATACGGGCATGGAAAGCCATTCCCGATCCCATCTTTCGTGAGGCAACAGGGGAAAGGATCAAAGAGATTGCCCTTACGAAACTTATTGATGAAGAACTTGAAAAAATCGCAGATGAGAATAGAGGGGACTTTCCCGGGGATATTGCAACATTTCAACTTTCTCTCAGATATCTTGATGCACGGAAATATGAACTTGCGGAAAGATGGTTCAAAGAGTTTCTGAGAATTTACAGTTCCCACGAGCTTGCTCCCAGAGCCAGGGTCATGCTGAGCAGGATTGAGAGGCGGGGGATTATAAAAAAGAATTCGTTGGGAGTCGTCCTTCCTTTGTCCGGAAAATTCGGGGCATTTGGGGAAAAAGCACTGAAGGGCATAGAACTTGCTGCACGGGTTTTCGATCCCGGGCAAAAGGATCCAATTGAACTAATGATCCGTGATTCCAAGGGAGTTCCCTCTTTGGCAGGCGAGGCTGTCGAGGAGCTTGTATTCGATGAAGGGGTGCTTGCAATCGTAGGTCCTCTGCTGAGCGTAACTTCTGAGGCAGCTGCTTTCAGGGCTCAGGACCTGGGGATTCCTATGGTCTCCCTGAGCCAGAAAGAGGGCCTCACCCAGATCGGCAAAAACATCCTTCGCAACAGTGTCCTTCCTTCCCAGCAGGCCAAAGCACTGGTGGGATACGCCATGGACAGCCTCGGTCTCAGAACTTTTGCTGTCCTCTATCCTCGTGACCCATATGGTGAGGAGCTAATGAGGGCTGTTATTGAAGAGGTGCAGGCGCGGGGCGGAGAAATGAAGGGAGCAGAGGGATATGAAACATACCAGACAGACTTCGGGGAGCAGATCAAAAAGCTTGTTGGTATCTACTATCTTGATTTAAGGGATGAGGAAAAAAGAGAGTGGACAAAACGAAGGAAGGAAGAGATAGAGGCATTTAAGGAAAGGGGGGAGGCGGCGAAGCTCCAGAAACTAATGAAAGAGCAGTGGGAGCCCCCTCCAATGGTGGATTTTGAAGCGCTTATAATCCCTGATTATTATGATAAGGTTGTTCTTATTGCTCCCCAACTTGCATATTACGATGTGGTGGGCGTTCAGCTCCTCGGTTCAAATGGATGGAATTCACCCAAGCTTCTGGAACTTGGCGGAAGGTATGTGGATGGAGCTGTTTTTGTGGATGCTTTCTTTAAAGACAGCAAGCGGCCAAATGTCAGGGCTTTTGTGGAGGATTTCAGGAAAGAATTTTCTGAAGATCCTGACATTCTTTCTGCCCTTGCCTACGATTCAGTGAATATCATTATGTCTGTTGTCCGGTCAGGGGGTGTCTCAACGCGTGAAGATGTGAGACAAAAGCTTTCCGGCCTGCGTAGCTATAAAGGGGTGACAGGACTTACTTCATTCGGGGCTTCTGGAGAGGTGGAAAAATCCCTGGGGCTCTATCGAATAGAGGGAAGACATATTGAAGAGATTGAGGCTGGGCGGACGTTACCGACACCCGCTGAAGGGCAGTGAAGAAACCGTTTCTTGGCGTATAACAATATGGTGGTGTAGAATATAAAAATGGCTACGCATGTAAAAACACAACTCGAAAGGTTCATATCCTTCCAGGAAGAGGTAGAGAAGCTTTTTTCAGAATTTTTCCGCAACATAGTGGCTCCAAAAACGAAAAGCCTCAATTTTTATCCCAGAGCAGATGTATTTGAGACTGCCGACAGCATAGTTATGGAGATCGAGCTGCCCGGTGTCAGTGCCTCCGACTTAGAAGGTCTTGTTTCACATGATAAAGTGATCCTGGAGGGCTTTAAGAGGGAAGAAGATCCCGCGGGGAAAGCAACTTTTCTTTGTGTGGAAAGGAGCTCGGGGCGCTTCAGGAGAGTTGTGGATATCCCCAAACCCTGTGACACAAAAAAGGTGAAAGCTGAAATGAAGAAGGGTGTTTTGACTATTGTTCTTACAAAAGTTGAAGACAGGAGGGAGAAGATAAGGAAGTTTGATATAAAAGAAATTGTTGTTCACGATGAAGAATAGCACAAGGAGACGATAAGAACATGGAGGAGAAAAAAGAGGAGAGAATAGAGGTTCCCGAAACCATTCCTCTTCTGCCTGTCCGGGATGTGGTAATCTTCCCGTCCATGATCCTACCGCTTTTTGTCGGACGGGATATGAGCATCAAGGCAATAGACGACTCCCTGTCAAGGGATCGGCTCATACTCCTATGCGCACAGAGGGATGTTAATACTGAGGATCCAAAGCCCGAAGAGATTTACTCCGTTGGAACAGTGGCTATGATTATGAGGATGCTCAAGCTTCCGGACGGTCGCGCCAAGATTCTTATCCAGGGCCTAACCAAGGCCAGAATATTAGAATATGTCCAGCATGCTCCCACCTATTATGTCAAAAGCCAGGAAATTGTTGAGCCTTCCATTCCTACTCTTACCCTGGAGATGGAGGCGTTAATGAGGACTGTCAGGGAGCTGATGGAAAGGATAATAGCCATGGGTAAAATGCTTCCTGCAGATCTTATGATGATCCTTGAGAATGTGACAGAACCCGGTCGCCTTGCCGATCTTGTGGCATCCAACCTTGGGCTCAAGGTAGAGGAATCACAGCAGATTCTGGAGATGGTGGATCCGATAGTTCGTCTGAAGAAGGTCCATGAGTTTCTGTCAAGAGAAATAGAGGTTCTGACTGTCCAGGCGAAGATACAGTCACAGGCAAAGGAGGAGATAGGGAAGACCCAGAGGGAATACTATCTAAGAGAACAGCTCCGTGCTATCCAGTCAGAGCTTGGAGATGTAGATGAGAAAACCAAAGAGCTCAACGAGATAAGAGGGAAGATCGCAAAGGCCAAAATGCCTCCTGATGTGGAACGTGAGGCCATAAAACAGCTTGGCAGGCTTGAGTTCATGCATCCTGATTCAGCCGAGTCTTCTGTAATAAGGACATATCTCGATTGGCTTATTGAGCTTCCCTGGAGTGTTTCCACAAAGGATACACTCGAAATCAGGAAAGCAAAAAATGTCCTCGACGAGGACCACTACGACCTGGAGAAGGTTAAGGAAAGGATACTCGAATTCCTTTCTGTCAGGAAGCTTAAAAAGAAGATGAAGGGTCCCATACTTTGTTTTGTCGGACCCCCCGGCGTCGGGAAAACCTCTCTTGGCAAGAGCATCGCGAGAGCTCTGGGAAGGAAATTTATTCGGATATCACTCGGCGGTGTCAGGGACGAGGCAGAAATCCGCGGTCACAGGAGAACTTACATAGGGGCGCTTCCAGGGCGGATCATTCAGGGGATCAAACAAGCCGGAACAAACAACCCTATATACATGATGGATGAGATCGACAAGATCGGGATGGATTTCAGGGGCGATCCTTCAGCGGCGTTGCTTGAGGTTCTGGATCCGGAGCAGAACCATTCCTTTAGCGACCACTATCTTGGCGTCCCTTTTGACCTATCCAATGTGATGTTCATTACTACAGCCAATTTGACAGACCCTATTCCATCGGCCCTGAAGGACAGGATGGAGGAAATTAGACTTTCCGGATATACAGATGTGGAGAAGCTCCGTATCGCCGAGCAGTTTCTGATCCCGAAGCAGCTTGGGGAGAATGGATTGAAGAAGAATAATCTAATAATCACAGAAGAGGCACTCAAGTTTATCATCTCTCAGTACACCCGGGAAGCAGGGTTGAGGAATCTTGAGAGGGAGATCTCTACAATTTGTAGGAGGGTAGCCAGGCAGATTGCAGAGAAACGGGGAAAGAAGTTCACTGTCAAAAAATCCAATCTTCACCGTTGGTTGGGGCCCCCAAAATATTTTCCCGAAGCGGAGCAGAAATTATACGAACCTGGTGTTGCAACAGGCCTGGCCTGGACCCAATTCGGAGGAGAGATCCTCCATGTTGAGGCGACGATAATGAAGGGGAAGGGGAGGCTAACCCTTACAGGCCAGCTCGGGGATGTAATGAAAGAGTCTGCTCATGCTGCGCTAAGCTATGCGCGCTCACGTGCTGCCGATTTCAACATCGATCCGAACTTTTTTGAAAAAAGTGACATCCATATTCATGTTCCTGCGGGAGCAATACCCAAAGATGGTCCGTCAGCAGGGGTGACCATGGCTGTAGCCCTTTTGTCAGCGCTGAAAAAGACCCCAGTGGGGAGGGATGTCGCGATGACCGGTGAAATTACACTGAGGGGAAGGGTTCTTCAGGTGGGTGGGATAAAGGAAAAGGCCCTGGGGGCTCTAAGGGGTAAAATGAATAAAGTTCTGCTACCTGAAGGAAACAAAAAGGATCTGGAGGAAGTGCCGCCATATGTTAAACGCACTTTAAAATTTGTATTCGCCAGGCATATGGATGATGTAATCAAGGAGGTATTCGGTGGGAAGAAGGCAGCCTATGCCTTGTTTCAGGGGAGGAGGGATGCGGAAAAGCTTTGAATTACGGTGAAGAGGCATTTGGATGAGATAGGAGAGTGGGCTCTTATTGATATTGTGAGGAGAAAGTTCCCCGGGAAGAGGAGGGGCGTTCTTGTCGGGATGGGTGATGATGCTGCCGT
>Ga0315310_10000616_pt1 | contig 22938 bp, 25 predicted proteins | sample TDP5_MG_FD_203630 | JGI IMG/M metagenome (GOLD analysis project Ga0315310, IMG submission 203630) | Freshwater sediment microbial communities from Lake Towuti, South Sulawesi, Indonesia - TDP5 | ecosystem: Environmental > Aquatic > Freshwater > Lake > Sediment | place: Indonesia: South Sulawesi...
TCCTACAGGCAAAATGGAGCGTTCAAGAATCATTCTTCTTATCTTCTGAATATCCCCTCCTGTAGAGAGGTCCATCACGGTATCCGCTCCCGCTTGAATCGCTGCATCTAACTTTTTCTTCTCTTCCGCTATGCTGACTCTATCCGGAGAAGAACCGATATTGGCATTCACTTTTGTCCTCAATCCTTTGCCTATTCCTACAATCCGCAAATTCCCACGGTTACGCCGTTTTACATTGAGGGGTATTACTACCGTACCCTCAGCAATGCAAGAGCGAATATATTCCGCGGTCAAACCTTCACTAACTGCAACTGTTCTCATCTGACCGGTAATCTTTTTCTTTTTAGCCAATTCTAATTGTGTCATTAATCTAACCCTTCGCCTGTCTAATTTTTCTCCTCAAGTCTTCTGTAGCCTCTTTCACTTTTTTCGCACTGCAGACAGCGCGAATAACTGCCACTCTTTCGGCACCTGCATAAATAACTTCTTCAACATTACCCTGGTCAATCCCACCAATGGCAAAAAAGGGTATGCTCACCCTTTCTCTCACCTGGCGAACCGAGTTGAGACCTATCGGCCTTAATTCAGGCTTGGATGGCGTCGGAAAGATTGGTCCAATGCTGATGTAATCAGCGCCATCTTTTTCCGCTTTTACGGCTTCTTCTAAACTATGGGTAGAGAGACCTATGAAACAGGTAACAGAATGGCCCTCAGGAAAAGAACTGCGCTTTTCCAGTTTTCCTTTCTTGCCTCTTTCGTATGAGGAAGTTCCTGTTTTCTCCCCCATTAGGAGTTTCTTAGCCAAAGTTAACGGCATATCTTGTTGACCGAGATGGACCCCATCGGCACCCAAGGCAAGAGCAATATCCAAACGGTCATTAACTGTCATAAGGACCTTCCGGCTACTGGTGATTTCCCTCAGTTTTTCTCCAATCTTAATTAATTTCCTATCTGTCCAGTCTTTCACCCTTAGTTGAACCATATCGGCTCCGCCAAGGATGGCTTGCTCAGCCATCTCTAAGTAATCCATATCCGACCTGGGAGAAAGGATCACATACAATTCCACATCTTGCAAACTCCTGACCATCTACAAACTCCCTCACCTACTCTAAAATCTTCGCCAGAAGCCGAGCTCAAAACCTCTTTCTTCAAATCTCCCTATAGGAGATATTGCTACCTTTTCCTTTCTATTCTGGTAAACTACTGCCCTTCCCACCAGGATGCCAATAACAGCGCCCAGAGCCACATCTGAAGTCCAATGCTTATCGTGGTAAACTCGGGAAAGTGCCGTAAGACTGGCAACTGTATAAGCGCCTATATCAATGAAAAGATTATCGTATTCTGAGGCTATGACTGAAGCCAAAGAAAAGGCTACCGTCGCATGGCCAGAAGGAAGGGATAGCTTGGAGTTATCAAATGTTGGCCCGTAGAACTTTCCGCTCCCCTCCTCGCGATACGGTCTACTCCGCCCCGAAACAACTTTCAGGCTTGAACATATAAGTCCCGAAAAAATAAAAGATTCCAAAGCAGAGATCGCTGTCTCTTCAGATCTCTCATCATTGAAAATCTTGCCGACCAGATAGAAAGCGCCAGCAATACCTAAAGTTACCCTTCCATCTCCAAAATCTTTTGAATACGAAAATACTTCGTCCCAGCTATTACTGTCAATATCCTGAAATGAATTCCTGATGTTTTCATCTAAAGCCATCAATCCGCAAGTGCCAAGAAGAATTGCTGAGAGCGGAAGGACATCAGACCTACCTAATCTGAGAGGGCTAGTAAAGATGTATTTGAAATCCCTGCTGAATCGAGAAAATAGACTTAATTCCCCGGGACTGGAGCCAAAACCACTTTGAGAGAAGAAGGAAAGAACAAAAACGGAAAGAACTATAGCTGCCCGAATCCTCTTCAATTCTCTCCTTTTGAAACGCAAAACCAACCTCTAAGAAGTGCGAATACTTATCTCTTTTTCTATCGCGTAAACCTTAAATCTGATTCTCTTTAGCCTTTCTCCCGCGTCCGCTGAAATGAGTCTGGAAAACTCCTCCAGGACTCTTATTCCTTCCTCTACCCTCCTGAAATTTGCGAAAAGCACATCCTTCAGACTGCCCCTTTTTCCTTCTTTGATGGTTCGTCCAACGTCAGTTTCAGGCTCCCTGGACTTTACCAATCGGGGATAGATTGTAGCGGTAATCTTACTCAAACTGCGCCTGAGATTTCTCAGCTTCTGAAATAACTTCTTATCGTTGTACAGGAATCGGGCTATGTCTTCAATCACCCTCAATCCTTCTCTTGCCCTGTTTAAATTGGCGTCTAAAAGTCTATATTTATCTTGCATTTTCAAAATAAGAGAACTTTTTTCGAGCGACTCCCAGAACTATCCCTTCATCCCAAATAACGGGTTTGATAAATCAAACCACTACATTAAATCTTTTTATCCTCTCCCCTCGGGGGGAAGGGTAAGGGTGAGGGGCGTAGAGGCTCAATTTATTGAGCCCGTTCTTTTACGCCTGTTTAAATATCCTTTCCTGAATAAAATTGGTATTAACCTCACCCCTTCGGTAATACTCGTCAGCCATTACTTTGAGATGGAAGGGAATGGTAGTTTTTACGCCGTCAATGACAAATTCACCGAGAGCCCTTTCCATGCGTGCGATTGCCTCTTGCCTGCTATCTCCAATCACGATTAGCTTAGCGATCATTGAATCGTAGAAGGGTGGGATACTGTAACCCGGATAAATGCTCGTATCCACTCTCACCCCTGGCCCACCTGGTAAGATATAATTAGAAATTCTACCCGAACAGGGCAGGAAGTCCCTATCGGGGTCCTCGGCATTTATCCGACACTCAATAGCGCTCCCGCAAATTTTGACCTCGTCTTGGTCGAGGTTTAGTTTCTCCCCGGCGGCCAACCTGATTTGCATCTTTACCAGGTCAATAGCCGAAACAAGTTCAGACACGGGATGTTCTACTTGAATTCTCGTATTCATTTCCATAAAATAGAAATCACCATTATCATCCAGCAAAAATTCTATCGTGCCCACAGTAGTGTAATTTACTGCTTTGGCAGCCTTAACCGCTGCATGTCCCATTTTCCGTCGCAACTTCGAATTAACCGCAGGAGAAGGAGACTCTTCAATTAATTTTTGGTGCCGACGCTGTATCGAACAATCCCTTTCTGGCAAATAGATAACATTACCTTTCCTGTCGCCCAGAATCTGGAATTCAACATGTCTTGGTTCGGAGATATACTTCTCCAGATATACTTCCTCCTTGCCAAAAGCCGCTTTGGCTTCACTCTGGCAGGTCATCACTGCGTTCTTCAAACCGTCTTCGTTCTGGACTATGCGCATCCCCTTACCACCACCACCAGCGGATGCCTTTACCACCACAGGGTATTTAATTTTTTTTGCCAATTTCACAGCATCGTCTATTTTGGAAATAGTTCCCTTGCTGCCAGGAACAATAGGCACCCCTGCCTTTTCCATTGTGTTTCTCGCTTTGCATTTGTCGCCCATTTTCAAGATTACTTCTTTGGACGGTCCAATAAAGGTAATATTACACGATTCGCAAACCTCCGCAAAATAAGTATTCTCTGCCAAAAATCCGTATCCAGGATGAATGGCGTCAGCACCTGTGATTTCTGCTGCACTAATTATATTGGGAATATTAAGGTAACTTTCATCCGAAGGTCCTGGCCCAATGCAGATGCTTTCATCAGCAAATCTCGTATGTAAGGAATCCCTATCTGCTTCAGAGTGGACGGCCACTGTCTTTATCCCCATTTCCCGACAGGCGCGAATTATCCTCAATGCAATCTCGCCACGATTGGCTATAAGGATTTTTTTAAACATTCAATTTCCTCCTGTCCCCGTCGGATAAATCCGAACTGATAGCGGAGATACTTTCTGACGGGGTAAAAGCCTTCTATTGAAGTTTATTTATGTTTTTTCTTAAGACCCTTGGCTGTCTCCTCTTGTTCATAATAAGGGTCTATCAAAAACATATCCTGCCCGTACTCCACCGGGTGACCATTATCGAGCAAAATTTTGACCACTTTCCCTCCTTTATCAGCAGAAATTTCTCTCATAATTTTCATGGCCTCAATAACGCAGATTTTCTGCCCGGGTTTGATAATATCTTTGACTTTGACCAGCGGCGGCTGGTCTTCAGAAAGGGAATCGTAAAAAGTCCCTACCATGCGGGATTTAATCGTGGTATACCTCTCTGGAAAGGGCAGGGCTTCGCCTCTATTCTTCTGAGGACTTCCTTCTTGTGTCTCGATGTTTAACTGAGGAGTTTCCTTAACACCTTCAGAAGTGGCCACTTCCTTCTGTCTCGATTCTCTCTCTTCGCCTTGATTAGGGATGCCCCTTTTAAAACTTATTTTCGTTCCATCCTTTTCCCAAAGAAGCTCTGTAATGTCGGCCTCTTTCACAAGATCAACAAATTCTCTTATTTGTAACAGTTCCCTTGTCTCAATCTTCCTATTACCGCTATTCCTACTTTTCTTATTCTTCATAACGCCTCCTAATCAGCCTTACCCAGTATATCTATGAAACATTCAATAAATAAATAGGCCACTCCGAGTAGTGGCCAAAAATATCTTCTAAGAAACTACACTCTCTCGATATATTCCCCGGTTTGTGTGTTTATTCGAATCGTATCACCGGTATTAATAAATAGAGGTACCTGAACCTTGGCGCCTGTTTCCACTACAGCCGGCTTCGTAACATTAGTAACGGTATCGCCTTTCTTTCCCGGCTCAGTATAGGTGACTCTGAGCTCTACAGAGCCTGGCATTTCCACTCCGATTATCGTCCCTTTATATATCAGAACCTCCACCTCCGTATTCTCTTTTAGGAACTGCGTACCCTCTCCTAACTCCTTTTCCGTAAAAGGAATCTGTTCAAAAGATTCCATATCCATAAAGTAGTAATTATTCCCGTCCCTATATAGATACTGCTTTTTTTTCCTTTCCAGAATAGCCTCTTCAAACCTATCTTCAGGACGGAAAGTCTTTTCCATAATCCGTCCTGTGGCGACGCTCTTCAATTTTGTCCTCACCATAGCTCCGCCTTTTCCGGGCTTATGGTGCTGGAACCAGATAACAGTGAATACCTCGCCATCAACTTCAATACTAGTGCCGTTCTTTAAGTCATTAGCCGAAATCATATCCTACAACCTTCACCTATTTGGGTGGTTAAGAGCCGCCTCACCTTTCTCCTCTCCCCTAAGGGGACAGGGTTGGGTGAAGGGTTTCCTCTCTCCCAAGGCAAGAGGGTTGGGGTCTCCTCTCCCAAGGCGAGAGGCCTGGGCAAGGGGATTAGCCCTCTGTTAACACTTCACACCCTTCTTTCGTAACCAAGACCATATCTTCGATTCTGATTCCACCAAAGCCTGGAATATAGACTCCGGGCTCGACTGTCAAGACCATCCCGGACTTCAAGACCCGTCTACTGTTCCCTTCCAGCCACGGCAATTCATGGACATCCAGTCCGACTCCGTGGCCAGTCCTGTGAATAAAATACTTCCCGAGCCCGGCCTTGGTAATCACTTTTCGGGCTGCTGAATCAATACTTGAGCACTCAACGTCAGGTCTTATCTTTTCTATGGCTGCCTTCTGTGCCTTCCTCACCGTTTCGTAAATCTTCTTATATTCGCCTTTAAATTCAAAGGACAATTTAGCCCTAATACCTTTATGATATTTATTTTTTATTATATCCAAAAATAGAGGCCTTGTCAAGTCGGAGCAATAGCCTTTGTAGACGCATCCCATATCAATAACAAGGCAGTCGCCAGGCCTTATCCGCCTTTCCCCTGTCTCGTAGTGTGGATAAGCAGTATTTTTCCCAGATGCGACTATGATATCAAAGGAAGGCTTCTCGGCTCTTCTTTTCTTCATAAAATAGCCGAGCTGGGAAGCAATGATTCTTTCTTTCATTCCTATTCTAATTCTCTTTTTGACAAAACGGAAAGCTGCCACGCAGATTTGAGCACTCTTCCTTATGAGGGCCAACTCTTCTTCTGTCTTAGTCATTCGCATCTCTTCCACAAGACCATCCAGAGGCACCAGGCTAACCGTCCTAAAAGAGCGTTCCATCTCTCTATATCTTTTAAGTGAAACTGCTCCCGCTTCAAAACCCAGCCTTCTTATTTTCTCATAGGTCAGGAATATCCTGACCTTCTCCAAAGGTTCGTTCCTGAAGCCCGTCACCTCAAAGTTTCTCACTATTTCCTTTCCCTGTTCGTATAGTAACTCAGGCACAAATATCCTCGCCTCTCTCTGAGTAACTATACCAAAACTCCCTTCTGCTCGAAAACCACCCAAATAGAAAAGATTTGAAGGGCTGGTGATCAGAAATCCCCCCACTCTTTTCCTCTTGAGAGTCTGTCTCAACATGCCAAGTCTATCAACCATAATATGACTCTTCCTCAAAAGTTGTATCTATAAGACTTAAGCGTAATTCTTACGGGCATAAAGCCCTACACTACCCGGCTATCCCTTCATCCTATTTACTGCCGCTCTCAATGCCAAAAGATAACTGTCCGGGCCGAAACCACAAATCTGTCCTACGGCAACTGGCGCAATTAAGGACTTCCGGCGGAACTCCTCCCGGGCATAGATATTTGATAGATGGACCTCTATTGTAGGAATCCCTGTAGCAACAATAGCATCGCCCACAGCAACGCTTGTATGGGTATAGGCCGCAGGGTTAATGATTAAAAAGTCAAACTTACCTTTTGCTTTTCCGATGGTTTCCACAATCTCACCTTCATGGTTTGACTGGAAGAAATCGACCTCACAGTGCAGTTCTTTAGCCAATTCAACAATTTTCTCATTAATTTCCGCCAGAGTCAGCCGACCGTATATCTCAGGTTCTCTCTTCCCCAAAAGGTCAAGATTTGGACCGTGAATCACTAAAACCTTCATCTCTCCTCCTAACAATTCCAAAAATTAATCTACATAAGCCCTCTAATAACATCTTTCACTATACCCTCAGGCACATCGTTCCGCACCATAACCTTTCCAATCCTCTCTGGCAAGACGAACCTGACTTTCCCCTCTCGCACTTTCTTATCGAGAAAGAGGGCCTGTATAATACTATCCACGCTTAGCTCAACCCCAATTCTAGTAGGCAAACCAGCTTTTTCAATTAAGAATTCAATTTTATCCCCTGCATCTCTTTTCAACATTCCCAATTCTTCAGCAATTCTACAAGCGCCAACCATACCGATTGCCACAGCCTCACCATGCTTATACTTCTTGTAGTCAGTAAGGGCCTCAAATGCGTGACCCAGAGTATGTCCAAAATTGAGAATGGCCCTTAGTCCTTTTTCTTTCTCATCCTTTTCGACGACGCCTCCCTTAAGTTCGCAACACCGCGCGACAACTGCCTCGAGAACTTCCGGGTCGAGTTTTTTCAATTTTCCAATATTCTTTTCTATATAGTTGAAAAAATCGTTATCAAGAATAATGCCATATTTAATTACTTCAGCCATCCCCGCTTCTATCTCTTCAATAGGCAGAGTTTTCAAAACAGCGATGTCTATATATACAAGAAGTGGCTGATAGAAAGAGCCTACAAGATTCTTGCCTTCAGGAAGATTGACTGCCACCTTGCCACCCACAGAACTATCCACCTGAGCCAGAAGAGTAGTGGGAACCTGGATAACCGGTAGACCTCGCATAAAAGTTGCGGCTACGAATCCAGCCAGGTCACTGATCACCCCACCCCCAAATCCAACAATAATAGACCCCCTCTCCAGTCTGTATTCAACGCACTTAGAATATAGTTTCCTCGCCTCATCCAGAGACTTATGCTCCTCACCGTCCGGAACCTGAGCCACAAAGACCTGAAATCCAGCCTCCCGGAAGTTCCTTTCAACCTTCTCCAAGTAGTATTTTGCGATTGTAGGATTGGTGATGATAAGAGTCTTAATCCCTTTTGCGTATTTCTCGAGCGTTCTGCCAATCTCTTTGAGGGGACAACCGATGAGAATGTCATAGCTTTTCTTCCCAAGTGCTACTTTCACTTTTTTCATTTTCTTTTTCTCTCAGATAAGAATTTAATAATTTCATCCACGACTTCTTCTATTCTCTTATTGGAAGTATCAATCATCATGGAACATCTCTTATAGAATGGTTCTCTCTTCTTTAGAAGCCTCCTTATCTCGGTTTCCGGATTCTCTACATTTAGTAATGGCCGGTACTTGGTCTTTTTCGTACGGGTCAGAATTACCTCGGGTGAAGCGGTTAAACATACAATCACACCGTTTCTTTCCAGTTCTTCCATATTCTCACTTTTCTGAACTACCCCTCCACCAGTATCTATAACAAAGTTATCTAACATTGCCACACACTTGATGGCCTTACTTTCTACATCCCGGAAGTATGGTTCACCCTTGCCCTCAAAAATTTTGGGAATAGACATCCCCACATCTTTCTCAATCATCTCATCGGTGCTGATATATTTCATATTCAATTTTCCGGCTAACCCTTTCCCTACAACAGTCTTCCCGGTGCCCATCATTCCTGTTAAAACAATATTCATCTATTAACTCCAGCGCCGGTAATATAGTGATAGAGAAAAAACAATCATTTATATTTTCTTAATTTCATTTAAGTATACAATTTTTTGACCCATAAGACAAGTTCAAAAATCTTCACCATAGATTAAGAACTTTGTGCTTCGTGGCCAGAAACTTTTTTGGAGGAGAGATACTTTCGGAGTGAAAGACTCAATTAAGCGATGGGCAGCATAGATGGATTACATTCCAGTCTGGGAATGGAACTATCGGAGGTCAAGAGCATTACTGCGGGACATCCTCCGATTTTCTTCCCAAAAATCGGTCGCGGGATACCTCGCCAACACAATATTTTTTGACAAATACCCTTTATCAGCTTATTATCCCTTCCATGTACTCCTTGGTCATCTTCACTTTGGGATTTTCAAAAATATCCCTTGCTGGTCCGTGTTCTATCAACTCACCAAGATAAAGAAAAATAACGTAATCGGCAAGCCTTCTTGCCTGGCGCAATATGTGGGTAACAATAACAATCGTATAATCCGTCTTCAGCTCAAGAAATCTCTCTTCAATCCGTTGACTTGACTTCGGGTCAAGAGCTGAGGTCGGCTCATCGCCTAAAATTATCTCAGGCTCAACCGCCAGCCCTCTCGCCAGGCAAAGCCTTTGTTGTTGACCAACTGATAGGTTTGAGGCTGGCTGATTAAGCCTGTCCTTTACTTCTTCCCAGAGGCTCGCCTGCTTCAGGTATTGTTCAACAATTCTATCTAATTCTTTCTTATTCTTTATCCCATGTATTTTCGGACCGTAAGCAACATTTTCATAAATTGACATTGGTAAGGGATATGGCTTCTGGAAAAGCAGTCCCATCTTTTTCCTGATGCGAGTGACTTCTACTTTTGAGTCAAAGATGTTTTCTCCGTCAACGAGAACTTTGCCGGAAATCCTAACCCCGTCTACTGAGTCTATCAAACGGTTAAAGGATTTCAAAAGTGTGGTTTTGCCGCAACCAGATGGACCGATAATAACAGTTATCTTTCTATCGGGGATGTCAACGGTTATATTCCTTAATGCCTGTTCATTTCTGTAGAATATGTTTAGATTCTGAACACTTATATGTGTTTTGAATTCCATCTTGATTCTCTATTTTACTATGTGCTTGGTGAACCTTCCAGTTAGAATTCTGGAGATTATACTTATTATCAAAACTACTGCTGTAAGTATGACTGCTGAGGCATAGGCTCTTTCCTGGACCTCAGGAAAAGGAGTTCCGAGCTGAAAGAAGATGGATAGTGGTAATGTAGCTGCTGGCCGAAAAAGCGAGTTAGGAATGTAGTCAGTGAAGCCAGCGGTAAATATTACTGAAGCAGCGTCTCCAATACCTCTTCCAAAAGCAATCAAAATGGCAGTTAATATACCGGGTAAAGTCTGTTTCAATACCACCCTTAATGCAGTCTCAAATCTGGTTGTCCCGAGCGCGTAAGACGCTTCCAGAAGTCCTTCTGGCACCATTCTAATTACTTCATCCATTGCTCTGGTCATAATAGGTAGAATTAGAAACGATACAGCGATAATACCCCCTAAGAGCGAAGTCCTCAGCCTGAGGAAAAGCATAATTGTAAAACCAAACGCACCATAGACTATGGAAGGAACACCCCATAAAACATCAAAAGAAAAACGTGTAAAGGCCGCAAGGCGCGAACCTCTTTTTGCATACAGGTTGAGATATATGACAACCGGCAGGCTTATCAAAGTGGCCAATAATGTTGCTCCTCCTGCCAGATAAGAAGAACCCACAATAGCATTTAGTATTCCACCTTCTTTCCCAAGATAATATCCCCCTTTTGGAGACTGGGTAATCATTGCCAGGTTCATAGCAGGTAGCCCCTTTCGAATTACCGTGACCAATATCATAACCAGACTTAAGAAAATCATAAGTGCAGAAGTCACCATTAGTCCCCTGAAAATATTCTCCTCTATCTTTCTTTTGTCCACTTACCGGACTCTCCTTTCAACCTTAATCAGGACAACCCTGGCTACAATATCGAAGAACAGAACTACCAGCAATAGGAGTAAAGAGGCCAGTAGAAGCGCTGAATCATATAGAGGCACAGACAGCATCTCTCCATAGTTATTGGCAATAAGCGCCGGCAGTGGATAGGCGGGATCAAAAACCGAGGACGGAACCTTGGCTACATTCCCCGCTACCATGAGCACAGCCATTGTCTCTCCAAATGCCCGCGATAACCCCAGTACAATAGCGGCTATCACGCCGGGCATAGCCTTTCGTATGACAACATACTTTACCGTCTGCCATTTTGTCGCACCCAATGCCAGGGAAGCTTCTCTAACTTCACAAGGCACTGACGCGAATACCTCTACTGAAACGTGAACAATTATAGGAAAAACCATTATAGCAAGTACAATGCCACCGGCAAGGACACTGTAGCCTGCTGAAAAAGTTCCAAAGAAAGGTGCAATGAGATTCTTTATCAACGGTACTATCACCAATACGCCCCAAACTCCATAGACCACGGAGGGTATCCCGGAAAGTAAATCTATAAGCGGTCGTATCCATTCTCGCATTTTTCTGGGAACAAACTCAGAAATATAGGTTGCTGAGAGAAGGCAAAGGGGAATAGCTATGGCAACAGCCACTCCAGTTATCCAGAGGGTTCCCATTATGAAAGGAAAAAAGCCAAACTCTCCCTTTGAAGGATGCCACGAGGTAGAGAACAGTAGTCCAGTTAAGGGTCTAACTGCTAGGATCGGCCTTGTCCTTAGATATAATCCAAAAGCCATAAGAAATACGAAGAGTCCCGAGAAAATCGTTAAGATGAACATAAACTTGCTTGCAAGTTTATCTTTTAGCAATCTCTTATTCCCCATCCATGGTTAGTCCTTTCTATTATATGGTACCCTAATGTCATCCACCTTCCAGTTTCCTCAGCTCTTCTTTTAATTTCTCTTCAGGCAAATTAATATAGCCCGCTTCAGGAATATATTTTTGACCATCTGTAAGAACCCACTTAATAAATTCTACCAGTTCTCTCCTATCAGGCTTGCCTTGAAGAACGAAATGTAAGTCTCTCGCCGGCGGGGAAGGGTATTTCCCTGTCGCTATGGCCTTAACAATCTCATCCCTATTATCATAAAAATCTTCATCCCTATCTATTCGGCCGTTGCTATTAAGGTCAATAGGCACTACCCTTATCCCTTTAACCTGGCTCTTAGTCCTGGCATCGTAGACATAGTTGATATTATTGAAACCGATTCCCAGGATATCTTTCTTTACCGCCTCGGCTAATCCCGGGTCGCCATAAACTCCTATCCCGAGGAGGTCCTCTTGCTTTTTACCCAGGTACCTCGCCCAGGTTTCTGCTGCGCCGCAGGCATCAGAACGAGTATAAACATGAATTGGACGTGATGCTTTACGACCAACGACCTCACCCCAGTTTTTAGTTTTTCCAGCGATATAGATGTTAAAGAAGGCTTCTTTAGTAACACCTCTGGCAAGAAGTTCTTCAAGTACAGGGTTATTCTCGTTAACTGTAGGGACTACCGCATCCTTTGTGAGCGAAACCCACCAGGCGCCTTTCCTGATTTCCTCGGGATAAATGTCCCGCGAGACCATGCCGATGTCCACAACCTGAGCGAGGCAATCGGCCATTCCTTTCCCCGCGCCCCCGGCAGAAACATCTATCTTCATGCTGGGATAAATCTTTTGAAACTCCTCAGCCCATTTAACCGCCATGGGATAAAGCGCCCAGGCTCCTGACACAGTTATTGTACATTTCAATTCCTGTTTTTCTACCTCTCTCGGGGCTATTTGAATCCCCATATTGAGGAATAAACCAGCAATTAATAATCTACTCAATATTTTTTTCATCGTATCTATTTGCTTTTCACGGACGTAAAGTCCAAACTTCAGGGCTCTACTCAGGTTATTGATGACTACCATATATTCTATGAATTTTCTATTGCCCTTCTGGCACTTCTTCGGAAATCTGTTCAGGTCCAACGACCTCCTGACCTTTCTTTTCCCTTTCAATTCCCAATTGCTCTTCTAATTCTGATATGCGATTTTTGAGTAGCCTATTTTCCTCCTCCTTGCTTTGTAATCTCAACTCCCAATCTTCTCGTTCGCATCTAATTCCATTTGCTCCACCTTCTCCAGTTTCATCCGATTCCATCCCATCCAAAGGCACTATCTCTTCTTTCTCCATTTCTCTATTCTTGAATAGATGCTTAAATACCAACCCCATCTTTTCCACTTCTTCCTTAATCATAGACATTTTCCCTTCCAGCCGCTCTATTGCTTTTCTAATTTCTTGTCTTTTATCTTCCAGCATCTTTTTCAGCTTAGCTTCCTCTACTACCAGGTTCTCCAAATCAGACAGTTCATTATTCGAAAAGTCTTTCACTCGATCCTCACGGTTTTCTTCGCTTGCCTCTGGATCCTTAAGAAATTTCCTTCTTTTTCTCCCTCTTATTTGACGAAACATTTTGCTCCTCCTGTCAGGGATTCTTCTTCCATCCGACCAAATTCCTCTCCCTCATTTGTTCCGCTACAACATTCTAGCGGGCCTACTAATGCATAGTTGCATATCTTCAGGAAAATTTTCCCAATACCTATATTTTGAATTTTTTTCGCTTCCTTACCTGCCTTATCTATGTATTCCGTTATTCTCTTCGCACAACGCTCGATAACCTGATATTCATGCAACATCTCCTTAATTATAGGGAGGACTTCGCCATTTTCTGCCGAGGAGAGGAGCCCAACAATTTCCCCCCGGACTTTCTCAGGGATTGTACTTAATAGATAAATCAAGGGAAGCGTTATTTTTCCCTTGCGAAGGTCCAAACCCGAAGATTTGCCCATTCTTTTTTCATCGCCTACAAAATCAAGACAGTCATCAACCATTTGAAAAGCCATACCGAAGTTTAGACCATAATTTACCAATGACCTAATCTCATCTGCTCGCGCTTTTCCAAGGTGTCCGCCCGAAAGGCACGAAAACGAAAATAAGGAAGCGGTTTTCTTTTTGATAATTGAAAGATAATCTTCCTCACTTAGATCCCAGTCATAGGCTCTTTCTATTTGTTCCAACTCGCCCTCACAGATGAGACGAATCGTATTTGCCAGGGCAGAGACAATCTCGGGATATTGCAGTCCACACAACATAGCGAACGACCGCGAAAAAAGGTAGTCCCCAAAAAGCACGGAAATCCTGTCTCCCCACTTAGCATGAAGAGTTGTCCTGTGTCGCCTGATAGTTGTCTCATCAATTATGTCATCATGAATCAGGCTGGCGGTATGGACAAGCTCTATCGCCGTTGCCACTTTTATCATATCGCCTTTATTTTTTCCGTTATCGTTCCCTGCCGAAAACGCAAGGACTGCGAAAGCGGGACGGAGAAATTTGCCCGAAGAATCAACGATATCTTCCACAACTTTCTTCACGAGCCCGTCTCCTACTTCCAGTTGTCTTCTTATTTCTCCTTTAACCTCAAGTAAATCTTTGTCAATGGGTCTATAGATTTCTCTTAATTCCATCTTTCACCTTAACAATAACTTATCGAGGAAATATCCTACTATCAGGAGTGAGCCGATTAGTGGGTGAAGTCTCATCGTAATCGCATTTACCGGAAGTAGCTCTTCAATTCTACGATAGTTTTTCCAAGATATGGCGACTGCTTTTAAGGTTAAAGGCAAACTTGCGAAAGCCGCTATGCCAAATAAAGGTAGGAAGCGGAAAATGGCTCCTAAGAATATGGAAAGATAAACTAAAACAAGAAGCAAATAGTATATCCTTATCGCTTTTTCTTTGCCCAATTTTACTACCCAAGTTCTTTTATTAACCAATTTGTCCACTTCATAGTCAGGGAATTCGTTGATATATAGCACCAGCATGATCAAAATTGCAATCGGTAGCGAAGCCAAAAACGGCTCTAGAGACAATCTTTCGGCCTGAATATAGTATGCACCAACAACAGGTAAAGGACCAAAGCCAAATCCGACAGCTAATTCACCTATACCCAGATAGCCAATCCTTAAGGGTTCCGCAGTATAGAAGAATCCCAATAAGACTCCTACCAACCCAAAAATCAAAATCACATTTCCCTTCGAGATCCGGTTCAAATACAAACCGACTCCGCTTCCTAGACCGAAAAACATCAGCCCTGAGCAAAATATCCGCTTGGCTGGAATTAAACCTTGTTGAATTACTCTACTTCCCCCGCTGAATGGAGTAGGATGAAGATTCAAATCGTCATTTTTTGATTTATGGTCGTAATAATCATTAATAAGGTTGGTACCAGCGTGGACAAAAATCACCCCAATTATGGTTAACAGTAGTTTCATCCAGAAGATTTGCCCTGTGTGAACCCAAGCAATAGCACTACCGAGAAATACCGGGATAACTGTGGCCGTGAAAAATGGTGCTCTTATAGCCTTTATCCAAAGTTTAATCACTATTTCCTCTATCCAAATCTATAAATAATTCCAAATCCACCCTGGGGATATTTCCAGTCAATCGCCCCATTTCTGCATACAATCCGACAAGAACCGCATTCCAAGCAACCCTCCCAAGAAAGTTCAACAATGCCATTAATTTTTCTGTAATTTTTGACTGGACAAATAATTACGCAGGGTTTATCCTTACATTTTGCGCATACCATCCTGTCCTTGATATACAAATGGGGATGACCATTATCAACTCTAAATCTGTTAAGAAATAGTTTGTCTTCTATATCCATATTCTTTCCCTCAATAAGGCAAGACATATCGTTCTTATGCTTAAGCCCATTACTAATGTCCGCGACATTATCATTAATGCCCGAGAGGGCAACCTCTTAGAGGCATAGGCTGCCATAGGGAAAGCTAATGCTCCTCCAATGATCAGGCCAGTCACTGTCTGCCACTCCGCCAATTTAATTATTGAGAAGCAGGTCGCGGCCTCGGCAACGGTTACGAAGAATTCACTCAGGTTTACCGAGCCGACTGCAAATCTGGGGTCATTCCCCTTTGCCACTAAAGTAGAAGTCACTACAGGACTCCAGCTTCCACCTCCAACTCCATCAAAGAAACCACCAAAAGCCGCTAACGGGAAAATTTTGGTCTCCACTTCTCTTTCTTGTATTTTTGTGAATGTTTTCCGTAGCATCATCAAACCTACCATAAGCAAGTAGAACCCGGCGAAAGGCTTTACGCTTCTACCGGGCACCACGGTTAGAATATATGCCCCTAAAACACCACCTATTATTCCCGGAATAGAGATGCTCTTGAACAATTTCTTATCAACATTTCCAAACTTAAGATGTAAGAGTCCAGATACACCTCTCGTGAATATCTCGGCTGTGAGAGCGCCTGTGCTTGCCGCTGGGGGCGGTATTCCAATACTGAGTAGGAAGGTGGTTGAACTGACACCATAGGCCATTCCAAGAGAACGGTTAATCAATTGGGCAATGAACCCAACAATTATTGATAGTGCTATCCTCTGGTCCATCAATTAAACCTGACCGTGTTCTTTATATCCATCCCATGGCTCTCGCTACATTCAAGATGTTCTTTCCAAACCTAAAAATACCCAATTTTTTCCCCAATATCTTAACGGCCTCTCGCTCTATTACTCGCTTTGATTTTTCAACCACGGCAAAATAGCCAGTAACGGCCTCTCCGAGTACTTGAGGATAATCACTGGTTAGTTCAGGACATTTTTCTCCCAGGGTTGGAAAATACCTGAACTTCTTCAAATCTTCAAACACGAAACTATTACGCAGTTTTTCTTCATACGAAGAGAACATTTGTCGGCTGAAATCGCCTTTTTTTAAGGCTTGAATGATTATTTCCCCGGCATATACACCCGAAGCCATAGCAAGGTTTGAACCTTCGTGAAAAAAAGATGTATTAACCAATCCGGCACAATCGCCAACGAGCAATAATCCATCAAAGGCCAACCTTGAAAGATTGCGATATCCTCCTTCCGGAATCACATGAGCACAATATTCTTCCGTTTTGCCATTGCGAACTAGATTGCGCACGCAGGGATGATTCTTGAAGTATTCCAGGGCGTCATGCGGATTAATACTCTTTTCAGCCAGTTCTTTTAATGCACAGCCAATGCCTACAGAAAGGGAATCCCTATTCGTATATATGAATCCATTGCCGAACATCCCCTGAACTGCGTCACCAAAATATTCTATCGCTACGCCTTCAGGGACGCCCTCCTTAGTGTCGCCGCCCGACAATTGAAACCTCTCTTGAACAACTTCCTCGGGCAATGAAATTAGTTCTTTGGCTGCCACCGCTATATTTTTTTCGTTGGCACGCGGTTTTAAGCCTTCCTTTTCTGCAATCACAGAATTCGCACCTTCAGCGAGGACAACTACATCGGCGTAAAGCTCACCATCACTCAACCGGCTCTTAACGCCTATGCATTTCTTGCCATGCCAAATAAGCTCGTCCACTACTACATTGGTAACTACCATTCCACCCAGTGCTTCTACTTTACTGGCAAACCATCTATCAAACTTCGCTCTGAGCACCGTGAAGCTATGATTATACGGCGGTCGATTATATTTTTCCGTCCGGAATGAAAATTCTAACTCCGTATCCCTGGAAAGAAGAGAAAACTTCCGCCCGATTACGAATCTCTCCAATGGGGCCTCTCTCAGGAATTCGGGTATAAGTTTTTCTAAAATGGTAGTAAAAAGGATTCCTCCCATTACATTCTTTGCTCCCGGGTATTTGCCCCGTTCCAGCACGACAACATCAACCCCTTCCTTTGCCAGAACATAGGCACAGGCAATACCGGCAAGACCTGCGCCGACAATAATTACATCAACTTTGTTATCCATTTATTCCCATTCATTCCTAATGAGCAATTTTGCTCATAAATAGAGCAGTTACAAAACCCAAAACAATACTATAAATAGGAATATGCCCATACTTTTTTGTCTCTGTGTGGGCCTGGGGAATCAGTTCATCGCAAGTAATGAAAAACATTGCTCCTGCAGCGAACCCTAAACAGGCGCTCACGACTTCTTTCGATGTAGAGGCAACAAGATTACCCACTAATGCACCAACGACCATAGGTAATCCAGACAGACAGGCAAAAAAAATCGTTCTTGACCGTCCAAGGCCAGCGCCGTGATTCGGTGCAGAAAGCGCAACACCTTCTGGGACGTGATGTAATGCAATCAATGCTGCCAGTCCTAGGCCGAGGGATCGTGAAATAGCCAGGCCTGAACCGATTGCCATTCCTTCAGGTATATTATGTAATGCTATTCCTATGGTGAGTAGTCTTCCCATCTTCAATAGTTCTTTCCGCTGTACATCCATTCCATTTTCTCGTTCACTCATGTGTAAATGGGATACTATGAGGTCAATGAAGGCTATGAAAATTATTCCGAAAAAGAATCCGCTAAACATAACATATTGGCCGGCCTGGGACATCGCTTCGGGGAGTAACTCCAGACAAACAATCTCAAGCATGATACCACCAGCAAATCCTATCATACCACTGAGTATCGCTCCAGAAACTTGGGGAAAAGGTACAACCAAAATCGCGCCTAACCCTGTTCCACCCACTCCGGCAATCAGACTTGCCAAAAACGTCTGGAACAATTTGTCAATATCCATTCCCCACCTCGAAAGTGGATTCAATTAAAGGACAACTACGATTCTTCTTCTGACTTCACCGGAGGCGCTTTCAATTCATCAAGCTCGGCTTTTAGTTGGCGGTTGTCTCTTTTTAGTTCTTTAGCCTGTTTCAATCCTAGTAAAAGCGATACAATAACACCCGCAATGATTGAAATTAAAATAACCATAATTAGGGGAATCTGCCCGCTCTGCCATCCCATAAATCGCATCTGAACCGGATAAGGATTTTGAAAAGTAAAAACAATGAGAAGTAGTGCCATAACCAGGATAAAAAGTAATTGCATTTGCATATTAATGACCTCCTTATGTGAATCTGCTCCGAAGGAGTCCGACGCCCCCATCGGGTTTCGGAGTCCTATCGGACCTTTGCGTCCCGATATACTCGGGATTCTATCCCCCTCGGAATCTAGAGGATTCACCAGCGATAAATTAAAGAAACATATATGCTGGACACGATAAGAAAGATTAGCGCAACAGGTATTCCTATCTTTGAGTATTCTCTAAAAGACAGGCAGGAAGCATCGTAGATTTCGGATGGATTAAAGTAGGTTTTCCCGTTAGCCGATTTTGGAAAATCCTTTTTTTCATCCATTTGCGTGCTCAAAAATTCATCTAACATATTGGAACTGACGCTCCCTGCCGTTGCTCCGGTAAGTGTGGCACTCGACCCTGCAAGCACGCCCAGAGAAAGCGCCCAGAAGTACAAATAGTGCGGAGATGACATCTTGAAATTCATCACCAGTGGGAGAAAAAGTGCCGTGGTGGGGCCGGCATTGAGAAAGGCAGTGACAATTCCCGCTAACCACATCACAAGCAGGCATCGAACAAGAACATTTCCGAAAGAGAGGCGGACAATTAATCTCCCGAACCACTCAAGAAGTCCACTCGCCTCGACAGCACCGACCAGTATAAATAGTCCGGAGAAGAAAAGAATATCCTTATAATTTAATCTCTCCAATATCGTCCCTGGTTTTATCTTACATAGGAAGATTCCCGCCAATCCTCCAAATAGAGCAATGATTGCTGGTGATATATGAATGAAATCAGAGATGAAAAAAGCAGTTACAAGTATCCCCAGGACAACCAGACCCCTTTTTACTGCTACAGGATTTCTCATTCCCTGCTTCAATTTCCGTTCTATCCTATGAAAAAGGTTTTCCTTATCCGTCATATTACCGCCGTCACAATATGCCAGCTGTGGTAGTTCCTCATATACATTGACCTTAATTTTCTTTTCCTTAAAAAACAGGTTTTCCTGGGATAGTCGAATGTAAAGTAGGAGTATAAGAAGTTCTATCAAACAAACCGGCATCATATACAAAATAAATTTAATAAACCCTATGCCTGTTTCCGTCCCTATAAGCATATTAGGAAAATCGCCAACCATTGTTGAAGCTCCACCCAAATTTGAAGCAATAACCATACCAATAGTGTAAGGTTTGGGGTCGAAATTTAAATGTCTGCTCAGAATGAAAATCATGGGGACAAGCACCATAATTGTTGTTAAATTATTCACAAATAGTGAGAAAATATAAGTCAAAAGGCAAAAAGATAACATTATCCGCCATTTATCACCGTGGCTAAAAGCCAAAATTTTTTTTGCTAAATAGCTAAATAGCCCTCCTTCATCCAAAATAATTGTCAGGATATCCATCCCGATGATAAGATAGATTACCTCAATTCTACTCTTTAATGCCTCCCAGGCCATCAGCCAGTCGTAGAAACCAAAATAGTAGCCACAAAAGATTATTGCGATTGCTCCTAAAACAAAGAGAACCGTCCTATCAACCCAATCGTGGTACACAATATAGTAGATGAGGAAGAAAAGTAAAAGAACAAGAAAGCCGGGCAAAAAAGATAAATTCTGACTCGAGTAAATTTTTCTCAACTGAATAACAGAATTTTTTTCTTTGCCATTTCGGATAAAGGTTAGATTAACCTTCTTATATTGTGCTAAACTTGGAAGGGCCTTTTCTAATTCAATGAGTCCAGTAATTTGATTATTATTGATTTTCATGATCCTATCGCCAGTCTTCAGCCCGCTATCCCGCCAAATGCTCTGGCTTTTCCAGGATTGACTGGTTTCTTCTACAATGAGACTTTTTCCTATGACTTCAGTTTGCGGTAGGAAACGCGCCCCCATCCACTCAATTCTCGTAGGGCCCTGTTTGCCATAAACCATCTTGGGAACCAGATTGCTCATAGTGGTCAATAGTGGCTTTGTGCGGGAAACAGGCATAGCATAAACCACCCGATTGTTGTTGTGCAGAAAATCTGATAAAGCAGTACACATTCCCACCAGTTCACCGTTTCTATTAAAGAGTGGCAAACCATTAACCGCCAAATCCGGGCCCATGTCAATTTGAATGAGCTTCTCTTTCGTTTGGTCAATTTTTAAGACTTTACCGATAACAAGTCCTTCGTCCGTTGGCCCAAACAATAGCTCACCTGATTTTACTTTTTCTCCGCTTGCAGACTCTAAAGGCGTAAATTCCCTATCAACCATAACCTTCAAAAGAGCAAATCCGGTCTTCTTATCAATTCTTATGATTTCTGAATCAAAAGATTCCCCATCTCTTGTTATGATATACAAATTCTTATCCATTCCTGTATCAATAGCCAGATTTATGTTATTTTTTTTGTCCTGGCTACCTTGGTATCTTGAGAAGTCCAATGTTAAAACATATCCCCGAGGATGAACGATCGCTCCATAACCAGAACTACCTATCTTCACAACGCTCGGCTGGACAGACCGTGCCGGGATTTCAAAATTTATGTACTTTGGTTTTGCTTCCATTTTCGTGAAAAGGCTCGGTTTCTTAAGAATGACCCATAGGAGAACGAATATCAAGAAGATTGTTATTATTACCGTCCACGGTCTTAACCCGGCTTTATTCATATTTCTCTACTCTCGTTATTGATAGTCCGACAAAATTTTTTATTTGATAAGCCCTTTCGGGATTTGGTTTCCAGAGTGGCTTTCCATCTGTCATGTCACTTTAAACCCGTATGCCGTCCAGTCAGTTGTTACTTTCAGACTCTGACTGAATAAAGCGATTACTTTCGGTATGAGGATTATTGCTACAATCAGTGCGGCTACAGCATCACCGTAAATAGATAGTGTTCGCGCAATCCCTATTCCAATAACTACTATGGAAGAAATGATGACCAAAAGCCGCAAACTTCGAGATATTTCGCTTTCTGATATATCCCTTTCCGCCATTTCTTTTTCTGAGCAGACACTATACCTATATAGAAGATGATTCGCTAGGACAGACAATATCGCTGTATAGAGTGCGTATGGACTCGGCCGAACAAGTAATCCTCTTGCCGCCCTGGATATTCTGACCAAAGAAAAGACGAGAACATCTCCAGTGCCCAGAATTAGCATTACGGAAACGACCAGACCTGCAAACCAGACAGATTTGTAGATGCCATTACCTTTCTTATTTCTATCTAATAAGAAAATAGACTTCACTGTTGCAAAACTCTGGTAGAACGAATAAAGTCCGTCACTAATTAGGGACTCGCTCGAACCGAGTATACCCACCATGCCTTTCACTAAACTTAAGAAAAGATTTAAAAATAACGACCAGAGGATTAGCCTTTTCCTGCAGAGTTCGCAATTCTTATTCATTTTCCGCCCACCTAACTCACCAATCCAATAATCCCGGCGCCAAGGAGCACCCAGATTGGATTTAACTTATACTTAAGTAAGCAAATCAGGGTTATCCAGGCAATTAAGATCGTTTTGAAATCAATCAATGAACCTTTCCCAATACTCAGACCCGCTTCGAAAATCATGCCAATTACCGCAGTACGTGCTCCGCGGAAAAAGTTCGCCAATACTCTGTTCTCATGGAATTTCCTTATCCCCTCTGTGGCAAGGCAAATCATCACAAATGACGGCAAAATTACACTCAAGGTTGAGACTATGGCACCCAATATGCCACACACTTTATATCCTATAAATGTTGAAGAGATTACTACCGGTCCCGGCGTGATTTGACCCAGGGTTACTGCATCAACAAATTCCCTTTTCGTGAGCCAGGCATATTTCGTAACGACTTCATTTTCCACAAGCGGAATTATGACAATGCCGCCACCGAAGGAGAAAGTACCAATTTTTAGAAACACCCAAGATAACCTGAGTAACTTATCCATCTATTTAGCTTGTTAAAACTTCTCCTTAACATTTCGAGTACTGTCGCTTTTTTCACTCCCGCCCATATAAAGAAGTATGCCCGCCATTCCGGCAAGTCCCACAACTGTCAGGATGTCAAATTTAAAAATCAGTGACGAAGCAAACGCCCAGATTAAGATTCCCGTTGCGCGATAATCTCTTACTTCCCTCTCGCTAAGCTTCAGTCCTACGGAAATTATCAGTCCTGTGACTGCTGCTCCCAAACATTTAAAAATCGCCTCCACTCTCGGTGCTAAACTATATTTGTTATAAAGCATAGCGAGAACAGTCATCAGGATAAATGACGGCAAGACAAAAACCAGTGTTGAAACTATTGCGCCAGACCATTTCTTGAGCCTATAGCCTGTGTAGGTCACGATATCCATTGTCACTGGCCCTGGCAAAATATCGCCTAACACCGCACCTTCAAGGAAATCTTCATCTGTCAGAATTCTCCTTCTACACACTAACTCGTTCTCCAGGAGACTGAATACAGCCATAGGACCACCGAAACCGAAACATCCGATTTTGAAAAATAGACTCCAATCATCAAATCTCGTGG
>Ga0315310_10000617_pt1 | contig 22897 bp, 19 predicted proteins | sample TDP5_MG_FD_203630 | JGI IMG/M metagenome (GOLD analysis project Ga0315310, IMG submission 203630) | Freshwater sediment microbial communities from Lake Towuti, South Sulawesi, Indonesia - TDP5 | ecosystem: Environmental > Aquatic > Freshwater > Lake > Sediment | place: Indonesia: South Sulawesi...
ATTTCATATGCCTGAATATCTTCTTAACGAAAAAACAAATCCCCTTAAAGAGTTTACTAGAAAACTGTCGAGTGTAAGAACCCTAAAACAAGAAGCTAAATCAAACAGCTACAGTTATAAGATTGGGGATTTGAGGGCTGGAATGAAACATCTAAACTTAACGGCGGAGGTTCTCGAAGTGTCGCAACCAATTCAAATCGCAACAAGATTTGGCTATTACACTAATATCATAAGTGCCTTAGTTGCAGACGAAACAGGAACAATTAAACTAAGTCTCTTGGGGTCTCAGATAGAAATGGTTTCTGTTCATGATTCCATCCAAATTGAAAACGCGCATGTTGCTTGGTTCAGGGGTGAACGCCAATTGAGAATCGGAAAACACGGAAAAGTAAGCGTTATCCAAAGATCAATAATTGCGTAGGTCAGGGAGCAAATGAAACGCAAGAAAAGCAAGAAAAGACTGAGAAGAGAAAAAAGAAGCGTTGAACGAAGAAAATAATACTTATCTGCTCTTGCCCATTTAGATTCTGATGAGGAAAACCATGTCCTTGGTGAAGATTTTTCTTTCTTCAGTAGCATGATTTCTGTATGGCAATCTGGATTTTGTTTGGATAGCTACTTTCACTACTCTATTAAAGTGTTCATATGGGCACTTAACTGCTATGACTTTCTCGTTTTCGCTGATCCCATCTAGGTGGGCATTATGTCCCTCGGAACATTTATAAATGTCTCCAACTTTCAAATCCATTCTTGCCAGCCTTCAAAGCAATCCTTTGATTAATTTGTTAAACTGAGATGATAACTAGCTTCTCCTTAAGTAGCAACATTGTTAATAGCTATCTAGCTTCTATTGCACACTAACCAATTATTTCCACTAGACTTCCCAATGCTTGACTAGGCACACCCTTTCTGAAACGTGCTCTAACGAGTCCGTTCTTCCCATGCAAAGAAACGACCTTTCCTATGCACTTTCTTCCACCAAGTGACCAAGCTACCTTTCGCCCAATTAACTGCCTTGCTTCACTAATTGATTTGACATTAGAGAACTGTATCAAATATTCTTTCGGCTTCTGAGTTTTGGGGGTTATTCCTCTACCATGATTAATAATTACACCACTAGAAATCTTCGACATACTTTGTTCCCCTATAGATTTGTTAAACAAATATACAAAACATATTTAATATCTAACTACTATTATTAGTTATGATAAAAAAAATGAAAAAATCAATCTTCTTCAGCATGCAGTTTGCTGATAACTAGCGTATATGGGGTCTAGTATCTTCTTCTGCCAAAATTTGACCTTGGGGGTCTTCTCTTAGCATAGCACTCTCTGCAGTATACTGGTCTTGTGCCATCGGGTTTAAACGGAACTTCGCATTCCTGACCGCAATCGGCGCAAACTGCTTTGTGCATTTCACGACTTTCCATACTTTTTTCACTCCTACGTATTTTGTCTGCAAGAATAAAGTCTAATTCTAGAATCTTTGCTTCCTGCTAAATCACAGAGATGTTGCCCCCTCTTTTAAACTTACCTATTCCCATATACTCATTCTTACCAAGACGAGGCTAAACAAAAACAAATACATGCTAGCAGAGCCTTGAAAGGGAGGGATTAAGGCTACTTATCTATCGAAGGTAGAGACAAATAACTAGCTAAATAAATACGAAGGACAGGCAGAAACAAGTTCAGAATCTTGGATTCTTCCTTCTATTTCTCGCTTCGTTCCTTCTGCTTTTCGTTCTGCTTGTCTTCTTCCTTTGGGCTCGAACCTTGGTCATCTTTCAAGATGTTCCTTCACTCTTTTTTCTTCAGATTGGGATTCTCAATTTAAAAGAGAATTGTATTTTGAAACTTATTTCTAGTGTCGTTGTGTCTTCGAAGATTTTTCTTTACGTTTTTTTCTTTTCTTCCCTTTCCTTCTTAGTCATTGGTTTTTTCTTGGTACCACTCATACCCAATTCAATCGCCATATATATTTAGCTAGCATAGATAATAAATGAATCATGGTAATGACAACGTATTAACTTTAATAGAACACCTATTTTCTTGCCTGATTAACCCCGTTTTCCCTCTTTCCAAGGCATATAGGTTTAACCGTTTACCGTATCCTGCCTGATAAAGTATAAGTCATTATCCTGATACAATCAGCTATAACATTACTGCTCTCGTCAGAGAGCATTACAAACGCATTCGCATCTCTAACCCACCTGAACCATCAACAAGTCATTTGAAGAGCAAGAGAGAGAGCAGTATTAAATTCTAATCTTTTTGACGTAGGGTTCAACGCTGCTTTGAGGGTTCTCAAATAGCCTACTGATTGGGTTCAGATTTATCTGGTTTTTCAGTTGCTTCTCTTCCCCAACTTTTTGTTTCATTTTGCTCTTTTCCCATCAATATGACGTATGTTCTGTCCTGCGAATAATGTCGTCTTGAATCTCAGGAGACAACAGAACGAAAGGCGCGCTGTAACCTCCCACCCTCACTATGAGGTCTCGGTACTTTTCAGGTTCCTTCTTTGCTGCTTCAAGCGTTTTGCGGTTGACTACAGTGAAGTGGAGACCCATGCCGCCCATCTTGAAGAAGGTTGTGATTAGGGCGGCAAGGTTCCTCGTTCCTCTTTCACCTGCTACCGTATTTGGGTTTAGCTTCAAACTCAAGAGCGCGCCTCCCACTTGGTGCTGGAAGTTTAGCTTGGAGACCGAGTTAAGCATAGCCGTAGGACCATTCTCATCGGTTCCCTGAGAAGGCCCGAAATTGACAGACAAGTTCTCGCGCGCAAACCTACCATCCGGAGTTGCGCCGATTTCTTGCCCTTTCTCAAACGCCTCGGCAATCACGGAGCCCGTAACGAATATGCCGCCTCTGAAATCGGTCTCGTTCAGTTCTTGAATTACCTCATGGTTCATCTCCACAACTCTTGCGGCAAGTTCGTCAACGTAGTCGTCATCGTTGCCGAACTTGGGGACCTTTCGTAATAGGTATTGCCTTAGGGCTTCGTTGTTTTTGAAGTTTGAGAGAAGAGCTTCCTTCAACTCCCTAATCGTCACAATCTTATCTTCGAAGACCGCCTTTCTAATGGCTGCCAACGAGTTAGCTGCTGTAATAGAGCCAGCTTCACTCATGCTTGTGATATTGTATTTGACGCCACCTATGGTCAAGTCTATCCCACTTTCGATACAACCGTCAAATAGTAGGGAATCGAATGGATGAGGAGTTATCTTGGCATTTCTCTCATCCCTGGCTCTCGACTCCCTCATACAAGCTTTGGTGGCGTACTTCACTTGTTCTCTGTAAGCTTTCATGAAATCTTCGAAACTCGTGAATCTCTCAGGGTCGCCCGTCTCGACTCCTTCCTTTCTCTTTGAAATTGGGTCTACGCCGTTGAACAAGACATAGAGCAGGCACCTTGCTTGAGAAAACAGGCCCGCCCTTAAAACACCATAGAGTTTTCCTTGAATCGCGATCTCTTCGCATCCTGCTATGGCATAATCTTTTGCATCAGGGAGGGCCACGCCCGAGTTGAGAAGAGAAGGAATAATGGCTAAATCATTGAACATGGCTGGCAAGCCCAAACCCGTCTTGATCAGTTCGCAGCATTTCTCAAGGAAAGCTGGAGGAGTATTGGGATGCCATCTCACGGACACGCTCGGCTGGACCATCATTAGCTTGGCTGTTACATCAAGGCAGAGGTATGACAGCTCGTTTGTTGCGTCGCTACCGTCTTTGTCTTGACCGCTCAGCATCAAGTTTTCGAAGTTTATGATACCCACATCAATCCTTACTTCGTTGAACTTTATCCAGATGCATTCTAACAGTTCCTCGGCTTGCTCCTTTGTCAGCCTTCCTTCCTTCAAGTCCTTCTCGAAGTAAGGATACATATACTGGTCAAAACGTCCTGGCGATATGGACCTTTCTTTAGAATCTATGTGGATCATGATGTGAGTAAACCAGAAGGACTGTAACGCCTCGTATAACGTTTCAGCAGGATCGGCGGGGACCTTCTTGCATATTCTGCCAATCTCCTTCAGCTCTTCTTTTCTAACGGGATCTGTTTCCTTCTCAGCCAGCTCAAAAGCCTTTGCAGAATATCTTTCCGCAAATCTTGTTGCAGCTTTACAGGTTATCTCAGCTGCCTCATAAAAGAGGTTCTTCTTTCTGTCTTCAGCATTGGCCAGATTTAGTCTCTGCTTGTAGTATTCTATGTCTTTCATTATGCCTCTGAATCCCTTCTTCAGAACTTTCTCGTAGCCTGGAACAAAGTGGCCAGCCGTGCCGCCCATAGGCTTATCTTTCCAATATTCTGCTATCACCTCAGGAATTCGATACTTTATGGCTAGGCTTCGAGAGAACCTGCTGTCAGCTTTGACCTCTTCAACGCCTGGCCTGTAATCTCTCCACGCGTTATAAGTCTCGGGAGCGAAGTAGGCAACTCGAAGTTTCGACCCGATGTTTCCTACAATCAGTTCGCCTTCGTCGATGACCAACGGCATACCTTCCAAGATTCTGTGAAAAGCCTTAGCTCTACGTATGATGGTGGGTTCGCCTTCAGTCTCCTTGTACGAATCCGTCATAAGCCGCGCCCTCTCAAAACAGATCTCCGACGGAGGCAGAGTCGACATCCGTTCCTTGAGCCTCAGTACTCGCTCTTTCAAACAGTATCACCTGTTGATGTTTCTCCCAAGACTGTCCGACTCATAAACATACCTTCAAAGCCATCCACAGGTTTCCTGCGGATAGGATCGGGCATTTCTAGGTAAGACAGATTCTTTTTCCGATGCTATAAAATTTCGGTATTTGATCCCAAACCCAAACCCGAAATGTAAGAAAACAGGACATAAGATGTCTCAGGTATTAACTGTACTTGGTGAAATGTAGTGTCAAAGGAAAAGCTAGTTTTGGCTGTGTGGATGGCTTTAATCCAGTTCTGCGTTCCCATCATTTTCTTGATGGCGACCAGCTAGTAGAGCGTCGCCTCTCACCGCTTTGCCTTTTCTAGGCTCTCCATTATGCAACCTATGGTAGATGGTCGGGCTTCTGGAAGTCTCTCGCATATCTCTCTGAGAGACGGAACCTTACCCCTTTTTTCGATTGTTCCTAGAACCTTGCTGCGAAGCTCTTCTATCCCTTTTAGGCTCTCGGAGATGAAGGTCTTTGCCTCTTCGCCTTGAAGGATTCCTCTGTTATAGGGCGGCATTGGGTGCCCAACTATAAGGGTGTTTATCGGTTCTTCCATCATTCGTCTAAGCGAGCTGACATACTTTTCCAAGCTGAAGAACAGCAGGGGTCTGCCTTCGCCTCTTCCTTGAATGGAGTCTCCGCTGATGCATATTCCTGTCTCTTCATCGATCAACACAATTGATCCCTCTGAGTGTCCAGGGGTATGAATCACCCTGAGCTGACGACGATCCAAGCTTATCTTGTCGCCGTCCTCAAGGATTAGATCGGCTTCCAAGGGTTCGAATCCCCGGCTCGTGGTTAACGGGAAGATCTCTGAGAATCGGCGGTTCAGCAATCTATTCTGCAGCATCGGGTCTCTTAGAAGTGGCTCATCTAACGCATGAACAGCGATTTCTACATGTGACTTCCTCTTTATGGCTTGGATGCCGCCGCAGTGATCAGAATGGGCATGGGTCAGGATTACCTTGGAGATCTGGTCTGGTCTCCTCCGTTGGTTGCTTAGATATGGGAATATTGCCTCTTCAGGCGAATCAGAGGTGCCTGAATCGATGAGCGTGACAGTCTCTTCAAGCAATGCACATGCGCTTGTGAAGTAACCAAGCCTCGAGAAGGGGCACTTGATGTGATGCACATCCGCAGCTACTATTGTCCCTAGACTGCTTTCCACTAGCCATCTCACCACATTTGGTTGCTCCATTACTGTCCTCTTTGGTGTACTTAAGTTGTTACTACAAGATTGTCAGAGAAGACACTTCAGTCACTTGGAGTACTACCGAGTGGCTTTTGGTCCCCAATGGAGGATGGTTTACTAGTCTTCGGCCTTGTGAGCCCTCATCCAAGAATACGAGGACTATGCATTTCTGGGAGACCCTCTTCTACGAGATAGAGTTGAACCAGTAGCAAATGGATGTAGCATTTGGCGAGACAGCCGCCCTGATCCCCAAGCATCAACTAGGAGGTGCCCTTTTCAAGTTCTTTCTCTAGCTCTGAGATTACTGTTGCAGCTTCACGTCGAATCTCGTAGACTGTCAGAGCCGAGAAAAACCCCAGTATGATTAGGCCTAGGATTGCGGTGTAGAACTCCGCATCGTTAGTCGTGGTCGCAGGCCAAGTACGTCTCCTAGAGGATTCCTAGTCCTTTCAGCTTCAATGCAGTGGCCATGCTTCCTTTGAATTTTAGTTTCCCAGTCATGAAGGCTCTTTCCCCGCTCAGTTTGCCATTCACCATATCCACGTAGTCGACATCCTTCATCTTGATAGTTACAGTGGGAGCCGGTTGTACTCCTTCTTTAATGTCAATCTTTAGGTCTTTGATGGTTATCGTCCAATCGCCTCCATTTCCACCGGATAGATTCATTTGGACAACACAGTCAATGCCCATCGCCTTAGTCGGATCAAACTTCTGTGGCAACACTTTCTCGAAGAATTCCTTAGGAGTTTTTATTTCCAAACAACTCACCACACTGGCATACGAGCGTACACGTGTTGTTTGCAGCAAATTTAAGCCTTATCAATAGCTATCAAGGAGTGACCTCTACAGTCAGAAAGAATAGATCGCAGGGATTCATGAAAACTTTAAGTATGGAGCATAAGGTCCTATGATTCTGGGGTATTTCATGGCATCCAGAGAAGAAGTAAGGAAAGGACTGGAGAGAGTGGCGGCAAAATTCGAAGATACAGAGCTAAAAGAGTATTTCAAGACATTCTCCAAGCGCGTACAGTTTCATTACCCTGATATAGAGCTCTTCTATGTTATGGATGTATCCAGTGGGAAGGTTAAAGAACTGAAAGAAGGAACTGTCAGCAGACCAGATGTCGTCGTAACATTGGATGGTGATACATTTCTTGCCATCTTGAACAAGAAGACCAACGCATTGGATGCATACTCAGGGGGCAAAATCAAGTATAAAGGAGCTATGACGGACCTGTTGAAGCTCCAAAGGCTTCTTTAGCATGTGTTTTCTACAAAACTTAAATAATTTAGACTTCCACAAAGCTTGATCGTCAGAGGAGGTTGCAATGGTAGAAGTAGACGGGGGAACCCTTGTCGGCAGAGCTCTTAAGAACGAGGGAGCAAAGGTCGTATTCACCCTCTGCGGAGGACTGAACCTGATATATAACGCATGTGTAGACGAAGGCATAGACCTCATAGACATGAGGAATGAACAAGCTGTGGCAAATGCAGCTACCGGATACGCCATGGCCACTCGCGGGCCTAGTGTGGCTTTGGTTACGGCGGGACCAGGCGTGATTAACATGGCATCAGGTATGGCTGCTGCATGGCATGCATGCACGCCGGTTGTCGGAATCTGCAGTCATACACCCTACCGTTATGAGGGGATGGGAGCTGTTTCGGAATTTGATTCCAGAGACATGTACAGAAAGATTACTAAATGGATAGGTTACTGCACCCAGACACGTCGAATACCCGAATATATAGCTACGGGATTTCGACATGCCACTACCGGACGAAAAGGACCCGTGTTGCTGGACTTCCCCAGCGACACGCTAAAACTGAAGGTTGAAGAAGAAGAGGCCTCAATTGTTCCGCCAAGCAGATACAGAACAACTGCACGCCCTTGTGGCGACCCCAACCTAGTGAAAAAAGCGGTAGAGTGGTTAATGCAAGCTGAGCGGCCGGGCATACTAGTTGGAAGCGGAGTCTACTGGTCAGAAGCCTCCGAAGAACTGATAGAGTTCGCTGAACTCATGAAAATACCAGTCTGTTATGCGATAGGCGGAAAGGGATGCATACCTGACGACCATCCGCTCTGCGGAGGACCAGTAGGTTACGATTTCGGAAGCATAGCCGGGGCGGACGTACTCCTCTCAATTGGGGTCAGATTCGAGGAGATACTGAACTACGGTACTGGAGATTTCTACGCACCTGACGTGAAAGTGATTTCTGTGGACATTGAACCTACAGAAATAGGCAGAAACAGGCCAGTGGATCTGGGGATTTGGGGAGACGCTAGAGCAGTGCTGACACAGCTGATAGAGACTGCAAGAGAAGTTCTGAAGAAGACTGGAAGGAAACGTGAAGTAACAGAGTGGCTCAAAGATGTACAGTTCACGCTGAGGTCTATGAACGAGATCTTGGCTTCAGGAGCGACAAGCTCGAAGAAACCTATCGATCCTAGAAGACTTGGAAAAGAAGTCTGTGAATTCCTGGACGAGGACTCATACATTATAATGGATGGTGGAGACATACAAGCTCACGTTACCCCGCTCTTCTGCGCAAGGTTTCCAGGCAGCTACATGACGGCCCTCGGCGGCTCACTAGGACATCTGGGAGGAGGAATTCCTTTCGCCATAGGCGTCAAAACAGCAAAGCCGAAGGAGAAAGTTCTCGTCATAGAGGGTGACGGATCCTTCCTTTTCAATGCCAGCGAGATAGACACAGCCGTAAGACATGATAAACAAATAGTAATCGTCATCGGCAACGACAGCCAATGGGGCATGGTTAGACACGCTCAACAACTTACAAAAGCCTACGATATCTGCTCTAAGTTGAGCGACGCAGTGAGATACGACAAGTTCGCGGAAAGCTTAGGGGGCTACGGCGAGCTCGTAACCGATCCTGAAGAAATCAAACCAGCATTAAAGAGAGCTTTCGGCTCAGGATTGCCAGCTGTACTTGATGTTAGAACCGATCCTTCGATCATGAGTTTCGCAGACTACCGTAGCGCAGAAGCAGAGTAAGAAACATTAAGTGGCATTAAACAATAGACCAGGTTTGTCCAAGTCTTTAGATCCAAATCTTCGACGATGATTCTCAAGAGATCAAAACTGTATCGTCCGTACTTCGAGGAAACAGTATCAAGAGCTAGGGCCTTACCATAATCTTCCCGCCTTCACCTTTCAAGGCTTTTTCGAATGCCTTGTTGATGTCCTCTAGATTGAACCTGTCTGTAATCAGAGAATTCACATGGATTCTCCTTTCTCTTATGAGATCGAATGCCATGGCAAATTCACCCACTGACCATGCTAGAGAACCTCTGACTGTGAGACCCTTCAGTACGATGTCAATGAATGACGTTTCAACAGGCTCAAAGCACATTCCTGGGATAACTATTGTCCCCCCTCTCTTGGCGAGAGCTATTGCCTCTTGAGTGGTCTCAGTATTTCCTGCACATTCGAACACGATATCCGGACCCATGCCACTGGTAAGGTCAAGGATTCTATCAACAGGATCAGCTTCCTTCGGATCGATGACAAGGTCGACCACATCCGCAGCTAGCTCTACCCTAGACGGGCTAATCTCAGTGGCATAAATCGCTTTAGCCCCATATATCTTTGCCAACCGCGCTACGAGTTGGCCGATGGGACCTAGGCCAAGTACTGCAACCTCATCACCTACCTTCATCCCTGAAATCCTAATGGCATGCAACGCGCACGCTGTAGGCTCAACTACCGCCCCCTCTTCATACGCTAGTTCGTCTGGAAGCAGGTGCAGTTGAACGGACTTGGCCTTAGCGTAGGTGGCAAAGGCTTCTTGATGGCGAGTTGCTCTTAAGAATAGTTTGTCACAAAGCCCCACCTCTCCTCTTCTGCACCAATAGCACTCCTGACATGGGACGCGGGGATTAACTGCCACTCGATCTTTTATCTTCCATCCGTCCACCTTAGATCCTATCTTGACTATGTCTCCGGAGAACTCGTGTCCAAGATCTATGCCTATGCCTTCCACGTAGACGTGGAGGTTTGAACCGCATATTCCGCAGTATTGTACTTTGATCAAGACTTCATCTTCTTCTATGACAGGTTCCGGCACATCTCTTATCACCAATCTTCTCTTATCTTCCAATATGGCCGCTCTCATTATCCTCCCACCATGATCATGTACGTGATCTGCCGGTTCTCAACCATCATCTACTTCCATTTTCTTCTTACGTAGTTCGCCTTCTTGCCCCCTTGACCACTCCTTGTGGAGATCCCCTGCTACATCTCCCAAGCCAAGTTGAATCAGTCTCATTGCACTTGGCTTGCCCGTTTCATGGTCCCAGTCAGCGTACTGATAGTATTCTTTGACCCAATTCTCGACTTCAACTGTCACCCCCTTCAACGGCCCTTTGGTGAGAGGTGGTCTCCCTAAAGCTCTCCCTGAAAGTTTGAATTCAGCTGGAGTGAATCCTTCGCGGACATTGAAGGCCTGTCTCATACAAGCGATTCTTTCTCCGCAAACTAGAAGCGTGGACATGGTTGTACTCCATCCAGTGACTGCATTTACGAAGTCAGCGTGAGTTGGCATGCCCTCAATCACGATCAGGTTAGAAGGAAATTGACATACTCCGAGCGCATTAACAACATGATTAAAATACGACATATATGCGTTAGCAGCCCCTTTTCCGCGATAGTCAAGTTCACTTCCGAATGGCGGCATCTCAACCCCCAGCAGCCCGTCCAAGTATATGGAGTAGCCCTGTGTATGTCTGCCTGGGGTAGCGTCAACGACATAGGCGCTTCCGTAGGCTGGAATGAGTTTTGGATCATGCATTGGCAACTCCTGCCCCGCAACATGGAGCGCATACTTCTCAGCACCCCTGCCGATCTTTTCGGCTGCTACGCTTACACCATCCGCTAAGGTGGCTCCAAAACCTTCGCGTCTAGCGATCATCTCGGTCATCTTGACTATGGCGTCGGCGTTCCCCCAAGTCAAATCAATACCCCCAGTCGTCTCCTTCGTGATCAGTCTATTCTCGTAGCATTCGATGGCAAAGGCGATAATGCTCCCTGTTGAGATCGTATCTAACCCGTATCTATTGCAGATATCATTGGCAAACATGATCGACTCTAAATCGTCGTTCAGGCACAGGGTGCCGAAAGCAGCTAGAGTTTCATACTCAGGTTTCATTCCTTCTAAAATGCGGGGGGCGGTTTCGACTTTTATATAGCCGCCACATGCCATGGGACATCCATGGCATCCGTACTTTCTAGTTTGATACCTTAGGACGTTGTCGTCGCTGATCTTTGCCGCGTTCAGGAAATCTATGTTTCCAGATCCTGTCCAGTTCTTGCATGGGGAGTCTCCAGTCAATGACAGCATCTCTGTTGATCCGCTAGTTCCATACTTTGTGAAGTATTCCCAGTAGGGCCCCCTCTCCTCCTTTGCTATCTTGATGAACTGCTTTCTCAGCTCAGTCACTTTTTCCTTCTCCTCTATGGGTATCTTTCTAGTGCCTCTTACAGCAACTGCTTTCAGATTCTTGGATCCAGCGACGGCTCCTAGACCCGATCGTGCTGCAGCACGTCCCTTATCAGTTATTATGCTGGATATCAGGGAGAGCTTCTCCCCAGATGGGCCAATAGAGGCTACTTGCGCTCTTCTGTCGTCATGCCGTTCCTTGATGATGTCTTCAGTCTCAACGACATCTCTACCCCAGATGGTTGAGGCATCCTTGATCGTTGCTTTTCCATCTTCTATCCAAAGGTATACAGGCTTGCTGGATCGACCATAGAAAAACACAGCATCAAAACCAGCGAATTTGAGTTCCGAGCCGAAAAAACCTCCAGCCCTTGAGTCGCCCCATGTACCAGTTAAAGGTGACTTTCCTACAACGGCGAAGCCGCTACCCAGAGGAGTTAGAGTACCAGTCAACAAGCCTGCTGCGAATCCCAGTATGTTGCCAGGCCCCATTGGATCCGTCTTCGGGGCAATATCGCTGTAAATTATCCTTGCTCCAAGTCCATAACCGCCGAGCCAGGCCCTGTAGAAACTGTCATCCAGAGTCTCTTCACGAACGTTTCCATGGGTTAGGTCAATCTTCAGAATCTTGCCTATGAACCCTCCCGTCAAGCCGATCGGTTTCCTCCTATCATCTACTCTGAGACTAAGGTTAAAAACTGAGCGCCGGCCAACGCTCTTGTAGATGGTAGGATGACATCACCTTTGTGTACCTCAAATTTGATCTGGGCTGGTCCATTTGTGGCATGGTACTGTTGACAAGCACTATATCAGTCTTATGTGAAAAGCCCCCCATTAGATATTCATCGTTGTTTCGAGTGGAAATATTTATGGTTCAGAAAGCGGTAAAACAATAAAACTATGCCAAACTAAGGAGCGGGTGTTTATGGTGAGATTTGGAATACAGCCACTACAGTTTGCCGATGTCATGAGCCTCATCACCGGAGAGAGAGTGGTTGACTTCAGCAAATTCAACTTTCCCCAAATTTGCATGGCCGCTGTGAAGGGTGGGTTCCATTTTTTGGAACTAACCATGGACATAGGCTATGTCCTACCTCGCTCCCTAAATGAAGAGGTAATGGAAAAGTTCGTGGAAATGAAAAAGGAGGAAAAGACAATCTACAGTGTCCACTTACCTCTTTGGTCGATCGAACCCTCTTCCCCAAACGAATACATTAGGAAGGCTTCTGTGAAGTCGCTAATTCATTCCATTGAAGTTGCAAGGATTTTGGAGCCAGAATGTTATGTGCTGCACTCGACGGGAGCCTTGGCGGCCGAGTTCACTCGTCTAGACTTGCCTGAACATTGCAGAGAACTTGTTAACCGATATATCCTCTCCCACGCCACCAAAAGCATAGAAGAAATCCTCTCAAAGACTGGTATCTCTCCATGTAAACTCGCGGTGGAGAACGTGGAATTTCCCTTCAAACTTACGCGGGAAATCGTAGATCAATTCACTCTTTCAATCTGTTTCGACACTGGACATTTGTTGGCTGGTTACTCTGGGGAATACTCGGTCATGGGATTTCTGAAAAAGCATTTGGACAGAATCGTTGAAATCCATCTTCACGACGGCTTTCATCGAGAGAAGAATGGGAACGTTGTCAAAAGGGATCATCTACCCATCGGGTCAGGGGATCTTCGCGTCTCCGAACTAATGGGTTGCCTAGATGAAGCCGGGTTCAAGGGACCCATGGTCTTCGAACTAGGATTCGATGAAGCCAAGCACTCGCTTGAGGTGATTCGTGAGCAATGCCCGAGAATCGCTATTGAGCAATAAAATGGCGAAGCCGGCCGGATCTTAGGCATCCGCTAGGAGTGACCCTCTTCAGGTTCTTTCTTTAGCTCGGAGGTTGCTGATGCAGCTTCACGTCGAATCTCGTAGACCGTCAGCATTGAGAAGGCACCAAGTACGATCAAGCCTAAGACTGCGACGGTGAACTCTGCATCGTTAGGAGTGAGAACAAGTAAGGCGATCAGGTCCAGGACCGCAAGCATAATTATCGTGTTGATAAGGAACCTTCCCATTGTGGGATGCATGCTATTCCACCGAACAACACGCAACGAACCTGTTGTCTGAAACCTCTCTTAGGCTGGGCCTATCCTTGGAGCAATAGTCTCCAGCAAACGGGCATCTTGGGTGGAACTTGCATCCACTAGGCGGATTGCTGGCGCTGGGAATGTCCAGACTTCTAAGCTGCATTGCCTTGCGTTCCTTGACCAAGTCTGGATCTGGAACTGGAACTACTGAGATCAGCGACTGTGTATAGGGGTGCAATGGCTTCTGCAGAACATCTTCTGTGGGACCGATTTCAACGATGTTGCCCAAGTACATGACTGCGATTCTGCCTTGGCGTGCGAAGTATCTTGCCAATCCAAAGTCGTGGGTTATGAATATGCAGCTCATGTTGAGGTTGCGTTTAAGCTTAAGCAGTAGATCCAGAACTTCTATTCTGAGCGAAACATCAATCATTGAAACCGGCTCATCAGCCACTATCAGCTCGGGGTGAAGGCTTATTGCTCTCGCTATCACCACCCTCTGTCTCTGCCCTCCGCTTAGCTGATGCGGATACCGCCGGCCGATCTCGGGCGCGAGTCCAACCGAACTCAACAGTTCATCAACTCTCTTCCTTAGGGCCTCGTCGCCTTTGACGATCTTGTTGTACTTGAGAGGAACGCTGAGGATCTTATACACAGTCTTCGTGGAATTCAGGGCTTGGTATGGATCTTGATGGATGATCTGCAGTCTCAGCCTGCATTTCCCGAATTCATTTCTACTGAGACCATAGAGGTCTTGACCCTTGTACAGGATCTTTCCAGCAACAGGTCGGTAAAGTGCTACCAGCAACTTGCCTAAGGTTGTCTTGCCGCAGCCGCTCTCACCCGCTATTGCTACTGTCTCACCGCTGTAAAGGTCTAGGCTGACATTGTCAACTGCATGTACTTTCGTGGCCTCGCCGTAGAGTGATCTCTCTTCGTAGATGTAGACCACATCTTCGAGCTTTAGTAAGGACTCAGAACTCCTTCCATCTGTGGCAGGCGACAAGGGACTCACTTCCAGTGGCTTCCATCGAGGGCTCTACTCCTTTGCAGATGTCAACTGCATATGGGCACCTTGGGTGGAAACGGCACCCTTTCGGAGGGTTTGCCAAGTTCGGGACCTCCCCCGGTATGGACCTGACAGAGTCGACTTCTCCAATCAAAGACGGTATGGCATTCATCAGTGCTGACGTGTAGGGATGCTTTGGACCGTGGAACAAGTCTCTCACAGGAGCTGACTCAACAATCTTCCCAGCGTACATGATCGCGATCTCTGTCGCGACCTCAGCAAGCAGCGAAACATCATGCGTGACGAATATCGTGGTCAAATTCTGGCTCATGCAGATGTCGCTGATCATGTCTACTATGTGCTTCTGCGTGAGCAGATCCAGTGCTGAGGTAGGTTCATCGAGGATGAGCATCTTCGGGTTCAGAATGAGGGAGATGGCAATCGAGACTCTCTGCTTCATGCCGCCACTCAGTTGGTGGGGATACATGTCGAGAACTTTCTCTTCCAGTCTTACACCTTTGAGGAGCTCTGGGGTCCGTTTATACACTTCCCCTGTCTTCCAGGGTTCAACATGGTCTCTGATCGTGTCGATAAAGTGCTCCTTGATCTTGATAACTGGGTTCAAGGCGCTCTGTGCACCCTGGAAGACCATGGACATCTCTTCCCAGCGGTACCTGCGTATCTTCTCGTCTGGCAAGGAGAGTATGTTGGTCGGGGTCCCAAAGCCGTGATATATTATCTCTCCCTTAATTATTCGGCCTGGAGGGGGGACCAATCTAATCAAAGAGAGAATGAAAGTGCTCTTGCCGCACCCACTCTCACCTGCTATTCCGATCCTGTCACCTTTATGAATAGTGAATGAGACATCATCAACGGCCCTTACAAGGCCAAGGCCAGTACCATAAGCAGTCGTAAGGTCCCTTGCTTCCAAGATCAAGTCTCTGCTCGCCAACTTGGAACTTCCCGCCTGTGCTTATTCTGTCTGTCCTTCCCTCTTCTTCTTGGAGCGCAGTGTCTTGTCTCTCAGTCTAGGATTGAACATTATCTCAAACGATGATGAAAGCAGTATGACCGAGATCTGGAGGATCACAATTGCCACCAAGGGAACAATCAAGGCAGTCCTGGCGGCGGGAACCAGGAGCGCATGGCCCTGGTTTATGGCGCGGTTTATTATTATTCCCCACGATGTCTCGTCGTAGGGTAATGCGCCTAGTATTGACAGGCCCACAAGCGAGTAGATGGCGTTTATCATCGCTCTCATAGTGCTTATGACGATGTATGGAGCCAATGACGGCAGAATGTCAAAGAAAATGATGTACGCCGTGCCTAAGCCTACAGAGCGGCTTGCCTCTACGAAGTCCCTGTTCTTTACTGAAAGGACCTGCGATCTGATTGAGCGAGCTTGAGCGGGCCAGCCGATGATCGCTAAGACCGACGCTAAAAGAAGCATGTTTGGAGAGCCTCTAATCATTGTGGCTAGAACTATGGTCAAAGGAAAACCGGGGATCGTCAACATAACATCTGTGCAGAAGGTGAGGAAGGCGTTCGCCTTGCCCCCAACTATGCCTGCCGCTGTCCCAATCGTCACCGCTAGAAATGTTGTAATCAAAGATGTCATGGTTGCAAGGACTATTACCTGCATTGCGCCGTGGACTATGAAGCCGAATAGGTCCCTTCCCAGATGGTCAGTTCCTGCCAGGTGGTCAAGCGATGGAGGTAGGTTGGGTTCGAAAGTGCCAACAAGCCTAATAGGGACAACGTAAGGACCGACAAAGGCTATGAATATGTAGCCGACGACTATAATCACTCCGACGATGGAGCTCTTGGTCATCGTCATGAACGCGTATATCTCGTGCAGAGCATTCTTCAATCGCTGGAGACTGGCTTGGCTCATTTCAGTCTTACCCTCGGGTCAAGTCTGGCGTAGAGTAGGTCGCCCAGAAGGTTTGAAAGTGTTACGGAGACGGCTATAATGAAGAACAGGCCCTGCATGATTGGGTAGTCTCTTGTGCTTATGCTGTCTGCTATGTATTTTCCCATACCCGGATAGCTGAACACATTTTCTATCAGAGTTGAGCCGCCGAAGATGTGTCCGATTCTTATGGCTAAGAGCGTGAACATGGGCAACATCGCGTTTCTGCCGACGTATTTCCACATAATCTTTGACCCCTTTAGCCCTCTCGCTTCGGCAGCGAACACGTAGTCCTCACCAAGAACACTAACGGTAGTGCTTCTCATCATCAAGGCCCAACCGGCGAACTGAGAAACCGTGTAGGATATCACAGGCAAAGTCGCGTGCCAAAGCACATCCAAGACGAACGAAAGGTTGAACCCTGGCTTCACACGGGTGACATCATAGGCAAGAGCCATCGGGAATATGTCCCACTCAGAGGCAAGCAGAATCAGAAGGAAGTATGCGATGACGTAGTTGGGTATAGCATCGACAACGATCGAGGACACAGTCAAGGCCTTATCCGACTTGGAGCCATGCCTGTACGCAGTGAATATGCCGCAGACGATTCCCAATAGGAAACTGGCAAAGAGGCTTATCGAGACGGTGAAAACCGTCCAAGGAATCGCGGTAGCCACTATGTTGATCACGGGCATCTGGCCGTATCTGAGCGATCTGCCCAGTTCTCCGGTGAAGATGTTTGCCATGAAACTCAGGTACTGTTCGTGGAACGGTTTATCCAGGGTCAGTCCATACGCTGCGGACAGAAATTCGTAGGCTTCCTCTGAGGTCCATCCCATCTCCCCTACGTAATAGTTAATCTCATAGTCAACTATGTTGCCGGGCATAAGCCTGATCAAAAAAAAGATGATGTTTGTGGTGGTGAAGATTGTCAAAGCAGCCAGAATGAGTCTTACGTAGACCCATCGCATCTATATTGTTCTCCTCGTCCTCACCAAAGCTATGACTATTGCTACGACTGCTACTGCTACCGAGACGACGCCGATCAACTGAGCTTGGTCCAAAGCGGCCTGAGCAGCGGCAATGGCCTGTTTTGCTTTGTCACTGGCTGCCTGAGCGGCGTCGATTGCCTGCCTAGCTAAGCCTAGAGCGCTCTCAAGTTCAATCTTCTCCAAGACACCCTTAGGTCTCACCGTGCCCGACAAGATGTGATATGGAATGCACGGATTGAGGTGCATGTTGCCGTACAGTGGGTTCATCGATCCGTTTGGAAACATGACAGGTTCTGGCCATCCTTCGGTCGTCGCAAGATTCAGCGCAAAACCATAGGATCTCTCTCCGAATGTTATGATTGGAAGGTATTCATTGATAACTTGTGCTATCTTATTGAAGGATTCCTTGTTCTGTATGCGCCAGTCAAACCCTTCGGCCAACTTGAATGCTTCAGCTGTTATGTTGATCTGTTGGCCTTGAATCTCATAGACATCTGGTATGCTTGGTCCCTTCAGTCCTGGAGGAAGGTAGACAGGCATCTTATCAAGATACGTCTGTTGAGCCGCCCTGACGGGGAAGTACTCTCCCCAGAAGCTTGCGGTGATATCGAAGTCTCCCTTTTGCAAGTACGTAGTGACGGTTGCCGCTTCCATGCTGCGCACTGTAGCTTTTATGCCAAACTCGTTAAGGTATGCTCCTGCCAAGATGGTGGACGCCTGTCGTCCGTCATTAGGAGCTAACACCTCAAACTCCAACCGAGTTCCGTTAGCTGTCTTCCAGACTTGGTCAGTGTCTCGGGTGCAGCCGATGGAAAGCATAAGTTGTTCAGCCTTCTTGACATCGTAGGTGTAGGATTTGAGATTCTTATAGATCTCCTTGTCCATGAGCAGTTGCATTGAAACTTGCGGGAATCCTGTTATCTTGGGGTCGTATGAATTGTGCTCGTAGGAGGCAGCCATGCATTTGCCCAAGTCAATAGCGTAAGCTATGGCTTGTCTCACTTCCTTCACGTTGAGCGGGTACCTTGCGAAGTTGAGTATCAAAGATGAACCGGTGTATTTTGGAGCTTTGATCACTTTTATGAGTGGGCCAAATCTCGCAATAGCCTGAGCTGTTATCCCAATATCGGTCAAGCACCAGGTGGACTCAAAGGGTGGTGGCGTTTCTGACAAGTAGTACGGGTACTCTGGGACCACGTTTGTCACTTCGAGTCCGGTCCAGTATATCTTGCCAAGGCCCAGCTGTTCTACCCAGTAATCGTTGCGTTTCACCCATATCTGCTGTTTCTCAGTGATTGTCTGGGGGACAAACGGACCGGTAGTTACGAACTTTCCAGGATCGAACGTGGTGAAGTTGGTTATCAATCCAGTTAGCGACTGCTTTGCCTTGACCGCTGCCACTACCATTTCGTTCCATTGGCCATACTGAGAGTAAGGCATCATGTACGGAGCATCTCTTCCTCCGATTGCGTAGTACGTAATCATGTACGAGGGCTTTGTCACGTGGAATCTGACAGTGTAATTGTCAACCGCGGAGACATCGTCAACATAGTCCCAGATTGGGTGTTTCTTCAAGCGCTGTACGTTGAACGTGCACACGACATCTCTTGCCGTGAATTCCGTTCCATCAGACCACTTCACTCCCCTCCTCAGATTGATTGTCATTGATTCATTAGTGACGGTCCAACTCGTAGCCAGCCAGGGCGTGTACGTGTCATTAACCTCCCAGTGATTGCCAAGTCTCTCAGCAACGAGCCCCAGCTTGTAGGCTCCGATGTACTCCATACATCCTGATCTGCCGTTGAACCAGTTGTGCTTGTTGGGATACAGATAGTCACCTTGAACTCGGTAGACATACTTCATCTCGGCTGCTTGGACTGTGTTGATCTGGACCATCGGTAGAACGAGGATCCAAAGAAGCACTAGAATCGATGTCGACTTAAAGACTTCGTTTCTCTTTGTCTTCATTCTCTTTTCTCCAATTTTCTGCCATATTGAGTAATAGTGTCAACTTAAAAAACTTGCGACAAGGCTCCCGGTTACGGCTCTACAATAGGACAAAGCAGTTCTGCGAGTTGGGTTGTTTTTGGAAGATCGTAAGTCTATGGAAGCACTCGGCCGGCGGTCTATGCCTCTACGAGTAGCTAATTCTGCTTGGGTATTGAGAAGCCTTTCTGACAAGACCAAGGTAGTGCTGATAGTTCTGGAGAGAAACGTTTGGGGGAACGCCGTGATCAAGTGAGATCAAGTATCCTCCTTCTTGGAGCAGGCTTGGGAGCTTCAGCTGCACCTCCTCTTCGATTTTTTTTGGTCCCTCAGCTAAAGCATTCTTGTCTATGTTTCCAGCCAAGATCAGCTCGTCCCCGTACTCTTTCCGCAGCTCCACTGCATCCATCCCCGCCCGAACCTCCAAGGGAAAAACCCCGTTTATGCCTGCTTCCAACCACCCAGAGATAAGCTGCTCACAGTTTCCGTCGCTGTCAACGAATATCACTTGGACCCCTCTGCTCCGGAGGTACTGAGTGATCCTCTTGTACCTAGGGACAAAGAACTCAGTGAAATGCTTGATCGAGATGAAAGATCCCTTGTTATAGGACATGTCCTCTGGAAGAACGACGTAGTCTAGCCGCACGTCAATCGCCGCTTTCATCGTCTCTATGACAAAGTCCGTCCAAAAATCGAAGATCTCTTCTATGAACCTAGGATCACGGTGGAAGGTGACTAGCAACCTCTCAAGACCCATGAGGTTTCTTGCTTGGAAAAACAAGCCTGGAACGTCCAAGCCAACAGGAACCCGGGCTGAATCAACGACCTTTCTGATCAGTTCCCTCTGAGCCTCTGGTGAATCTGTGTCTTTGCATGATTCCTGTATCTTCCTGACTATGCTGTCTGAGGTCCGATGGTTGTTGAAGACATGCAGACCGTAACGGCCATGGGAATAGGGGTCGAAGCGCGTTTTCATCTCCTCAAAGTCATCTCGCGTCTTCACAGGAAAATCTAGCCACTGAGGCATCCCGGCGTAGCCCCCTAGGAACGAGGGATCTTTGAAGATTTTCCTAGTCGTTCCTGTGCCGTCGACAATAACTTGGTATCTGTCAGTCTCCTCTAGGATTCTGTGGGGGAAAGCGGGCACTGGTCCGAAGACGCCTGAAGGAAGCTTAACCCACAGGTCATATCCGAAGTATTCGTCTGCCGGAGTGTCCGGCGGAAGAATCCATCTTGCCCCTTTCCAGAAGACGTTGTACCTAATCTCCCACCCGGGCGAATGGAAACCTAAAGGTGCCCGGTCTGGTTCCTCGAAGCCAATGACCTTGAGGAAGCGATCTCTAGGATCCATGTCTTCAGCCCTAACCAGCCGTACGTTTGTCTCGTCTAATCGTTGTGGCGAAGGACTTTGCCCGCGAGGATGCCCGTGCATCTACCTCGGTCTACCGCCCGTTTGCCGTTCACCAAGACGTGAAGTATGCCCTTAGGCGGGACGCAAGGATCAACGTAAGTTGCCCGGTTCTTTACCGTGTCGGGGTCGAAGAGTACCAGATCCGCCCAGTAGCCTTCTCTAACAAGGCCCCTGTTCCAAAGCCCAAGGAAGGCAGCAGGGAGTGACGTCATCTTACGTATTGCCTCTTCTATGGTCAGTATCTTCTCTTGTCTGACGTACTTTCCGAGCACCTGAGGATACGTGCCCCAGCCCCTTGGATGGGGAAGGTAGAGCATGTCTTTCATTGCGTCGAGGGGGACTTTCGTGGTGTCCCACGCGAAGGAATCTGTGGACACGGCTGTCCACCGGTACCTAAGGATTGTGATGAGATCGTCTTCGCTAAGTGGCTCCCTATGAGCGCAAGTGCACCCTTCGTCGTCCAGCAGGAGAACTCGAGCCGCTTCCCATACATCAGGAACCTTCAATGCCTTTGCCACTTCGTCGAGAAACTTGCCGTCAAACTCTGGATGTGCTCCAGAGTGGATTATGCAGACCTTTTCCAGTTCGTAAGGCCTCTGTGACCAGCTCCCTTTCTCTGTCAGTTTTCTCATCCGTTCCTCGTAGAGCTCCAGTTCTTTCTGTCGGCTCTTCTGGGCTACGGATTTGAGTCTCTCCCATTCTTGAGGATCCTTGAGTTTCTCAACGAGCTCCTCTCTCGATTTGATGTGGCTTCTCAATCCGACGACTTCTGCGAGGCTCTTGTTTCCTCTGCCATGTCTCCAAGGATATTGGTCGATGATCACATCTGTTCCTTTGGCTCTTGCGCGGTCTACGAGTCTCAGGGTCTCGCAGATCTTTCCAAAGTTGCTCTGGAAATACACCTTGTGGTGAGAAAGTACTCCTCTTATCCCTGACTTTTCACATATCGTGATGAACTCGATTGCTGACTCTATGAGGGCGTTGTCTTCATCCCTGATGTGGGAGGCGTAGAGCGCTCCATATCTGGCCGCGACCTTGCAGAGTTCAACCACCTCATCGGTCAGCGCGTTCCGACCAGGGGCATAGCCGAGGCCGGTACTCAGGCCGAAGGCATGTTCCTCCATAGCATCGCTGACCATGGCTTTCATCTGGCTCATCTCCTCCTCGGTTGGCACCACTCTCTCGCCGCCTTCGCCTTCCATCCCCATTACGCAGCTCCTTATTGCGCCGTGTCCCACGAGGGGAGCAATGTTAATGCCTATTCCCTTCTTCTCCAGCTTCTTCGTCCATTCGCCGAGTGTAAGCCAGTCGACCTTGTCCTCGGCGATAAGTGTGCGGTCTCCTATCTTCTCTTGGACTGTCTTTCTGTGTCTTTCAGAGAGCGGACCAGCGGATGAACCGCAGTTACCCGTGAGTTCGGTTACCAAACCCATCTCAAGGCAGTTTTCGGCATTGTTGTGGGAAAGGATCGTGGTGTCGGAATGCGAATGAAGATTTATGAAACCGGGGCAGACGATCAGTCCCTTTGCATCGATGACAGTCTCACCCTTCTCTAGGCGGGTGCGGCTGACCTCTGCGATTCGGCCCTCTCGGATGCCAACGTCGGCTCGGAACCAAGAGTTCCCAGTCCCGTCGAGGATGTGCCCGTCCTTTATGACTGTGTCGAAATCCAAGTCTTCGGTTCCTCCACTTGACGGATTGATGCGCGCACACTTGATAAAAGACTTGTGGCTTCACCGCACCGTTAGCAATGACGTTCACCCGCCCGCTAGATCTTCAGTTGACAGAGTTTCTTGGGATTGTCATAGAACCATTTCCTCACAATCTCAATCGCTTCATCCTAGGTTAGTGGCCCATCCTCGATCCTGTACCCCAAAACCTTTGCCACAGCTTCCCTCGCCATGACAAGGTGACCGTAGACCTTTTCCCCCGTACAACCCATAGTCTCCGCTGAAGACGATTATCTTGTTCATGGACGCAAGATCATCAATCATTCGTCTTCTTGTCCTTCTCCTCTGCGCGTGGCCTCGATACTGAACCCTTTGCATTCATGCATCTCGAGTTTCCGCGCCCAGTCCGCAATCAAGATGCTCTGTTAAGGCAACACCGGAACCGTCTTGCGGACTAGTACTACTACTTTTTTTCCTCAGACTTCGTCACTGGACGATGCTCCTCCTCAGCCA
>Ga0315310_10000618_pt1 | contig 22896 bp, 25 predicted proteins | sample TDP5_MG_FD_203630 | JGI IMG/M metagenome (GOLD analysis project Ga0315310, IMG submission 203630) | Freshwater sediment microbial communities from Lake Towuti, South Sulawesi, Indonesia - TDP5 | ecosystem: Environmental > Aquatic > Freshwater > Lake > Sediment | place: Indonesia: South Sulawesi...
ATATTGCATAGTTTAGATTTCCCCAGTCTTGGTAGACAGCTCCTCCTCCTGTGAATCTTCTTGAGATAGTTGTGCCAAACTTCTCGCATGCTTCGAGGTTGACTTCGAGCTTAGCGCTTTGAAAATATCCTATGACGACTGCGTTCGAGTTTCTCCAGAAGCGGACAGTATTCGGGACTTTACGTTCTCCAACTTTCCTAGGGATAGCTTCCTCAACAGCCAGATTCATGTATGGGTCATCGTATTCCACGTCCAGGATTCTCCAAGCTTCTTCAGGCATCTGATCTACCTCTCAATGTCTGCATTATGGCGGCTACGAAATCTCTCGGTTCAACACCTACAGAGACCACTCCAACCTTCTTGTACGCTGAGTTGATAGCGTCTCTAACAGCTTCTTCATTAGCCTTGACACCGATCAACACTTGTTCAAATCGTGGGAAAGCTTCCTCAGGGTAGAAGAAGAAGTCTCCAGTGATCGCTATCCTCTGTATTTTATCGTTCTTCTCCTCAAGGGTTACTCTAATCATCTTTCCTCCGAGAACCTTATACTCGCCTTTCAACGGTATACGTCGTCGCAACATTCGGTTCTTCCAACTTAATTGCTTGTCTAGATCGATTATCACTTGGGTAAATCAAGAGCGCAAGACTTTCATAAGCGTTGCAGATTGAATCTTCGAGAGTTGGCCGAGATTGAGAAAGTTAGATGTCAAAGAGTTCCATCGATTGATGAATCCTAGACCCACTGTGTTGGTCACATCTATTCATCCTGAGACAGGAAAGCCGAATATCATAACTCTAGCTTGGACCGCACCGGCATCACATAGACCTAGGTTGATAGCGGTATTCATCTCGACGAAACGGTATTCCCATGACCTGATCGCCAAGACGAAGGAGTTCGTCCTGAATATTCCTGGGATAGAGTTAGTCGATCAGGCTTACGCTTGTGGAACGAAATCCGGAAGAAACGTGGATAAGTTCACTTCGACAAATCTTACAGCCAAGCCTGCTAGAAAAGTGAAGCCGCCGATAATTGAGGAATGCTTCGCTCATCTTGAGTGTAAAGTTGTAGATCAGTTTCCTGTTGGCGATCACAGTATGTTCATCGGCAAGGTTGTAGCAGCATACGCTAATAAGGGCATATTTGAGCAGGGCATGTTGAAGATTGAGAAGGTAAGCCCAATCCAACATCTTGGTGAGAGGATCTTCGTGACATCTTCGAAAGAGATCATACAAGCCGAATGAAGGTCAGCTGCGTGCCTATCTTTCAGGTCTAAAACTGAAGAGTCTACTTCCCTTCAGATGCGATCCCAGTTTCGCGATAATTCCCGGAGCTTCTGTTCCAATCTTACACGTTAATAGATGAGTTGTCAAGCTCAAGCTCTCAACTCTAGCCAAGTCTCTTTCTACGCTTGATGATGTTATTGCAGACTGTAGATCATCGGGGAAGGCATGAAAGATGATTACTCTATCGAAAGGGAGGGCGTTCCATTCGCTTATCGATTCGCGTTGCCTATCTGAGAGTTCTACCTCCACCCTTCCCTCTCCCAGTTTCACAATTCTCACTTCTAGGGGGAAATCATCGTACAAACGGTACTTGTTTATGATCTGTCTTATCGGTAGTTGCTGTCCTTCAGCCAATTGGGCTCGAATTGAATGCAAAGGGTATAAGCCGTCTATTGGCTTCGGCGTCAAAATGCCTACGTCGACATACAGGCCATATCCAACTTTTCCGGAATCTATGATGAAACCTCTGCAGATATCGCTGGGCTCCAGATTCGACAAGTCTACTTGAGCTATTCCAAATCTGCGGTGAATCGTCTCACGAAAAGCCTCTTCGTCGTCCCCACCAATCTCGATTTTGACCAGTCCTCTCTCTGTTAGTCCTACGATTCTGTGTCTTACACGAAGTCCTGAAGCAACATTATCAAGCAGATCGTTTAGATGGCGTAGCCCTTTAGGAACGTCACCTTTCCTTAGCTTTTCCAGAATCACTATTTCCAAGTTGATCACCGCCGATTAGACTGGAGATTTCTCTATGTAGATTTCTGAATCTATTCAATGCTGGGTGATTAGCTCCAAGCGTTTTGGAGAATTCTTCGAGAACTTCATCCACTCCTATTCGCTTGTTTCCTTTCATAAGCTTATCCGCATAGGCGACGATCTTTTCCTCGATCGTTTCAGGCATGAAGTCTCTCTTAGGTAACCCGACGGCTTCAGCTTCTTTTGCTGGAATTCCTGCGCCAACATGGTTCTCTATTATACGCACAATTCTCTCGTCAAAACCGTTTGCTCTAGTCAAAGCGCCGCCTATAACGCCGTGTCTGACATCATGCGTTGCAGATCTTCCAGAATCATGCAGCAACGAACCTATCTCTACCAGTTTGACGTCGACAGGGATCCCTTCGCGTTCGCAAGCCTCCGCCATTGCGACAGCCAGATTGGAGACGACGATGGAATGGTCTATCACGTTCTTGGGGCATCCTATCTTCCTAAGGAATCTGATCGCATCGGCCCTTGTTGGAATCGTCATTCAGCCAGCTCTCTCTCAAGCTTCGAGATGAGGCCCGAGAGGTGTTCTATGATCCTGGTATTATCAACGCCTGTAAGTTGGCTTCCGCACTTCGGACATCTGAAAGCCGACTCCATCGCTTCTTCAAAGGTGATTCGAACATCACTGTCTTTTTTGCAGATGAAGAAGCTGTGAGCGCGCTCGTATTCCAATCTCGACTTAAGCTTCTCGAGGGTTCGCCTCTTCCGACTTCTAATGAAAGCATCGAGCTGGTCTGGTTGAAGTCTCCAATAGAAGATGTACCAGCCAGTTTTGTCGTCGCGAACTCTAGTTGCTGATACAAGAGCGTGATCATACAGCTTGTACAAAATCTTTCTAACAGTGTTTAATCTGACGCCTGACTCTGTAGCTATGACATCGTCAGTGCCTTCCCTTATCCTCGCCAAGACCTTGACGACTTTTACTGCATCCTCCCCTCCGAACACGCTAGCAACCTTAAGGAACTCTTCATCGAGGAAGGACAACCTCAGAGCCTCCGATGACAACCAATAATATTAGAGATAGCTGGTCAACAAATTAATCTTTGGTGTTTCTCTTTCGTCGTTGAGTTCAGTCCTTGGACCAGCGGTATGGTCCCGATCGAACGGGGCGGGTTGAAGGGTAAGGAGAGATAAGTTTGTCCCTCGTCTCCCAACTAGAGAGTGAGGCTATGGCTTTCGCAGCTGCCACTCACTTTTTAACGCTTCAATCATCTCTGTTAGTAGACTGCGAGGTTCTTTCGCTTCGAAGATCGCTCTTGACGCTCCCGTGCCTTCCACGCCGAGCCTCACGAGTTCTGCAACATCTCTTCCAGAAGATACACCCGCACCACACACTATGATTATCTTAGGGTTGATGCTCTTTACCATCTTTATTGATTGAATAACGAACGCTTTGTCTCTACCTACCGATTTGAGGGTTCCGATGAGCCGGGGTGGTTCTGATACTATCACATCTGGCCCCAGCATAGCGATCGCTCGTGCCTCTTCTGGAGTACTAGCGCATACCATGGAGGTTAAACCGACTTCACGCGCTCTTACTATCGCCATAGATATCTCTTTTAACGGAATCCTATTCTCTACGTGATTGAACAAAGCACCGACAGCACCAGCTTCTTTGATTGCTTCTGGAAGTACGCGCCCAGTCCCCCGCCCAGGCTTCAAGGGGTCCATGTGAGGAGCGAATACCGGTACACTCGTCTCTTTAGCTATAAGGGCGATATCGACTATTTGAGGGACCACGCAGACGTAAACGCCTGTTTCTTGAGCTACCTCTTCGATTACCTTCGCTATTTCCAGAGCTTTCCTCCCCCAGACATAAGACTTGAAATTAACAATAAAGACGGGAATGCGAAGAGCTTGAGTGGACATCTGATTCCCTCACCAAATAATCTGGAAATCCAAACGTGCGAATACAAGAAGCTAATGCGACGACCAGTTCTCGAATGACTATGAAATCGCCCAGATTTACAAAGCAGATCGAACCACTTTTTCCATCAGGCACCATTAACAGTTTCTTCTTTAACATCCAGTGAAAAAAGGGGCCGACCAACCTGACGTAAGCGGCAAAGATTAAGAGAATCATTGTGACAGTGTCTCTTACGAGGCCAACCCAAACATCAGCAACTCCAATGGAGATAAACAAGCTATAGGCCGCTGCATAAAATAGGATAATGAAAAGCATTTCTATCGTCCAAATACGCGCCGATATCTGATAGTAAAAGGCTGGCCGTTCGCCCCATTGACCCCGTTCGGCCAATTGGCAAATCTTTCTAACGACCGTGACTGGAAAACGTTTTGCAGTGTACAGCAATATCAATAGCAGAACGGCGACATCCGCAATCAAGGCGACTATCATGATCCAGAACGTTGACTCCAAACTCAGCGTGACCCTTTAGAAAAGAGGAGTCACAGTAACAAAAACATTTGTCGCCCCACGGTCGAGATGCAGGTTCTCGGCTTCTCGTCCGCTGGAGATCCAGGAGTCAAATCCATCATCTCGAACCACTACGAGCCAATAGAGATTTAGATGGTTTCTCGGCAGAAAGAACTTTACCGAGGGCTCAAACTAGCCCTCAATTTCGGAAAACCCTTTCTCTGCTTATGTTTGATTTCGCTCTTAACTCGCTACCTTCAAGCTGGTGGAAAGAGGTCTCTCCCATAGAGCTGGCTCCCAGGTCACGAGTCCCCTAGGCCCTGAGTAACCAAACTCGATCGGAGAGACCCGGAGAGTTGAATGGCGAGCATTGCATAAAGGTGTTGTGGAGTGAATTCATGCGCCAGTCAAATGTCACGATTTAGCACTGAACTCTCAAGTCCGTTGGTTTCGACGACTTGAAGTTTACCGGTTCTGCCAACGCTCACTTGCAGTTCCCCTCTAAACGTTTTCACTCGTCCATTTTCAATTTGAACTACGTCACCAACCGAGATCATATCTATCTGGGCATTCCACAGTGGCAACTTGATGGAGCCAGTGTTGTCAGAGATTGTTGCAGTCGAAACATCGAGAGGATCACCGAACCTCGAGAAGACCTTCCTCGTGATTGATTTCTCTACGATTTTCGCTTTCAGATTGACCCATTTGACTCCAGAGTTTATATCTTTGATTTGCAAGTCAATGGCTTTCAGCGTTTCGTTTTTCCTAGCTGGAGTGGATTCTTCGAATCGGAAGCTTGAGAGATCGACTTCTGGCAGATATTCTAGCATCTTCTGATTAAGTCTCAATTGTGCAATTATCTTTTGATCTTGCGTTACGAGAAAGATGCCATCATTCTCTGTCTTCTGTCGGCGTTTGATCGACATGCTCTTGTACGATGAGTTCTCATGCGTCCACGCATCGAGAAAGCATACAAGAAACTTGCGTGTATCAATTCCATATTTCTTTGAAATTCTAATTAGATACGCGCAGTTCGTTACATCGGCCAAGGAGTGCAGCGGTCCACATGGTCTACCTCTTCCGTAGTAGAACATCTCCCTTCGTATTATTCCCAATGAGATCGCTCTACATAGTCCCCCGCTCACTCTTAACCTTTTGAACGCTCAATTTCGATCACCTCAAGGGGTTGAAGCCGTTGCGTTTTTCGATGTTGCGCACGCAGATTTTGGGCCTACTTAGAGTAGTGTACTACCATCGAATTCCTAGCATTTCGGCGAAATGTTTTCTAGCATTCTTTGAAAGCTGATTATGCGCAATCTGAACCAATTCAGCTATCTAATTCATACCTCCTCGCAAATCTCTTCAGTTTACTCTTTCTTCGGCTGTTCTTGCTTAACCTGTTCGTCATTCTACTATTGTAATTAGCCTGTTTTGATCATTATGCGTTATTTCCATGGCAGCGCAATTTGACATTAGAAATGGTTAAAGGATCGGCTCCACTACGGAGTCTACATCGAATCCATCGTGAAGAGGGGCATCAAATGTCTAGAGAGCCAAACACTGTATTCATTGGGCGAAAGCCAGCGATGAGTTACGTGCTCGCGGTTATGACGCTTTTCAGCGCTGGCAATAAGGAAGTTACATTGAAGGCAAGAGGCCAAGCCATAACAACCGCTATCGACGTCGAAGAGATAACCAGGCGTAGATTTATGGAAAACTTGAGCGTAAGCAAGATAAGCCTTGGAACTGAGCAGCTACCGATGCAAGAGGGAGGAACAAGAGCTGTGTCAACGATTGAAATTACTTTAACCGCAGAAACCAAGTCCAAAGAAGATGCGAAAGCAGCTGAAGCGACTGAAGAACTAGCCTAGGTACAAGCCTCGCCAACAGGCACATAGGAAAAAACAGAAAAGCAAGTTGAAGCCGACAAACGCTGTCTATGCCGGCCTTCTGTCCTTGCTGTCGAAATATGTCTTTTTTGCCGCTTTCTTGCGCAGGGCACAGTGGAACCTAACAGATGATTTACACTTTCTGCAGTTTTTCACAATGTTAGCCCTTAGAATACACATTTTGCATTCTCCGTAGTCGTTGTGGCGCGTGGCTTATACACTCTCCGGTCGAAGTCGGCTTCCAAGCCCGTTCCTGAACTTGTCTGGTTCGGACGCACTAGCCGTCAACTTCGCAACTAACATAATATGATATGTCTTTTTCCAAAACCATTCTTTAATATGTTCGGGCGCCTAATCTTATTCTGTGATAGGTGTTCCATTTGGCGAAGTGTCCAAAGTGTGGTGCCGAGGTCAATAAACCTGCTAAAGTGTGGAAGATGAAGTCGACAAAGACGAAAGGTCGGGCACTACTCATAGGATTCTTTAGATGTCCGAGATGTGGTGGGAAATTCAGAAAAGCGCACAGACAGAAACGTCGTTAACGCAAAAGTGAAGAAGTTAGCAAGCAAATGAGATTACCCGGGTTCATAATAAGGCTTGCTGCTAAAACAGAATCTCCTCTTTGGTCAAAAGAGTAGCCGCGAGTTGCTCTTGCTAGGGAAAACCCGCTTAGGATAGCAGACGATATTCAGCAAGTGTATTCTTGCGGAGTTTTCCGCAGATGCGCTGAATTCATAAGGTTTCAGGTCGAGGTCCGAGGCTGCTCTTTTGTCTTAACTTGATACGCAGGTTCCTTTTTCTTAGGCTTCTTCACCTGTCTTGGTTTGCCCAATCTTTACATCTCCTAGAGCGGTTTTGCACCTTAACCAGTAGATATTGGATAGTTGGAGATAAGGGTTGTCCATAACTTCATATGAATTCAGTTTCAGAAAGGTTGAAGTCAATCCCTAGCAAGCCTCGTATTCTGTTAAAACAAACTGGACACGTTATCTAACTCTTCCGCTTCTCTCCTTCTTGCCAGACATCTTTTTCCTTTTCTTCTGCCACTCAGCTCTTGTCACCAATCAGCTCCCTCAAGCGAAGAAGATTGGCACGAGCCTATATTCGTTTTCTTTTTCAGGATCTAGCCTTCAAATGAAAGCTGCACAACATTATTCCAATTGACTGAGCCGCCCTTTCCGATACCTGGGCATTCTGGATCGTAGAATACTAGGTATCGGATCTTTGTGATTGGGTCGAGGATGCAAACCGCATCTGCTGGGAACGTAACCCTCAAGCTAACAAGGTCTCTCTTGGCAATGGGGAAGAATGGGTACGCTCTGCAAATGGAAGGCCGCGCCGCATAAATAGTGCAGTTCTTTCCGTCTAGGAAGGTACATCTTGCCTCTAGCGTGCCGCCTCGTGACTCAGCTTTTAGAGTACTGTAAACCTTTCTTGTTTCGTCGTATCGTACGAGTGAGCTGCAGCGGGGGCTGAAATTTGCTAGTCTAAAGATGTCTCGTTCACTCAGAAAGATCTCGTACTCACAGCATTCTGCGCATCTTTGGCACTTGAAAGTGGTGTTCAAACGGGCTATGCAAGGATCATCTTTGACAAACTTGAGGTCCCTATTCAACCGCATCCCGAAAGTATGTGGGCTCAGTAGCTTATAAGAAATGTCTGTTGCACTGACCTAGGATTGGAGAATGCACAGGTAGTGGAAAATATTCACTTTCGAGGTCGGATAATCTTAGAACTAACAGATTGGATTGTTGAGATCTGTAACTGATTTGCATTCGCACTCTTTCGATGAGGGATCTCAAGCCATTTTCATCTCTTGGAACCCATTTCGAGTTCTCTCTCCTGAAATAGTTTTTTTCCGTGAATAGGCTCGAGGATTTTCAACGAGCTCCTTTAGATCCGTATTTGTCATAGATCGGATTTCCTCCAGTTCCGATCCTTCTTCATATGTAACTAAGGTGATAGCTGTTCCATGATTTCCAGCTCGGGCTTCTAACCTGAGCGTTGAGAGGCATTATGATGGCAGTAGCTTAATAAAGAGAATCTACTTGGCTCAGTTAAGCAATATTTGATGAAGTATTAATTAAGAAAATTGTCTAGCAATTTGTAAGCTAACTTCTTCATTATTCTTTCTCTAGCTCTGCATTCATCAACAACTTGATTTCTCGTTTTATTCACTCTCACCATTTCAATAGCATACTTTCTTGCCCATTCTTCTGCATCCTTCGATGTTGTTTCTAAATGAAACTGAAGTGCCAAAGCATTCTTATAACTGAATGACTGATTCCTACAACCTTTTCCTTCAACTAATAATTTCGCACCTTTCGGTAAATCGAAGGTATCTCCATGCCAATGAAAAACCGGAAATTTAGCTGGAAAATCCTTAAAGAAACGACTCTCTTTTCCATCAGATGTAAGTCTTACATCATAACCTCCTATTTCCATCACTTTGTTTTTTCTCACTTTTGCACCTAGTATTCTTGCTAATATCTGTCCGCCGAAACATATGCCAAAGTAAGGTTTATTCAACTTAACAACTTTCTTTAGATATCTCCACTCCTTTCTTAGAAAATTGTGTTTGCGAATTTCGCAAACAGAAATTGGGGTACCGCCCACAATGAAAACGTCATACTTTTTTAAAGAAGGAAGTTTTTTGTTGGCGTATGCATGAAAGATGTCATGCTTTATTTTCCTATCAATAAGATATTGTTCGTAGAGACCAATTCCCTCAGTTTCACAATTCTGTATTACTAGAACTTCTATTTTTCTGACCATCTTTTTACAACCTATAACTTGATCATTCCGGAACGAGCTATCTTTTCTCGGTAGCTCCCTGATTTTGATATCATTCAACTAGTATTACTGATACATATGAGCGGCAAGCATCCGCAGAGCGTACATCTTCCAATTTGAAACCATTATTTCTTGCCGTCTGATAAACATCGATGCCGCATGCCTCCATGGCTGGTCTCGCCTGATAAGGGCGTTCACATGACTTTGTGGTATCGCAGGTTCGCTTGATCAGGCGGCTTGGGGGTTAACCTGATCCCTTTGATTAACAAAATACATATTTGCCGAAAGAGATGAATCGGCAGGGGCTCGCAATGAAAGTAGTTGAGATCAGGAGGCATAGTATTAGAGGCAGTGACGATACGCTGAGTGAAGAAGGAAGACAGCTTGCTAGTAAGGCTGGAAGCACGTTAGAAGGCAATTACCTGCGCTGTTATACAAGCCCTAAGAAGAGGGCGATACAGACTCTGGAAGAATTCGGATATACCCTGTTTAAGGTCGATGAGCGGTTCGGACCGCTTCCTGGGGAGAAGATTAGGCCTTTCGAGGATAGAGCAAAGAAGATGGTTGAAAATCGGAAACTGACTCTTCTCGAGGCTTTTTTCGAGATTAGAGAGCTTCATTTGATCCTAGAAGAGAAAGGGAGGGAGGTGATCGAAGCCGTAAGGCAGATATGTGGAGAGCTTCCCGATGGCGGGCGGGCTTTAGTGGTGTCTCATGGAGGTGCAGTTGAACCTGCTGCTCTACTGGCTCTGGCACGAGGTTTCTCTCTTAACGTCTTGGGCGGGGAACTTCTTGAATGTGAAGGTATGAAATTCTTCTTCGAGGGAGATAGTGTGAAGAGAATCGATGTAATACGACTCGTCAAATGAACTGCCGCTGTTTTCAGATCGAGCGATCTCAACGAAGCCTTATAATTTGCTTCCCTTTTTCTCGAGGAACTACTTTGATCTTCGCTCCAGGGAACTCTCTCTCCAGCTCTCTTCCTTGAAGGAGTTCGTGTAGAAATATCGCAAGTGCGCTACATTCAGAGTGCGGTTGAGAAGAGACTGCAAGATTATAGTCAGCCATCCGGTATACCTCGCCTGGAACCTTTGTCGCTCCAACAACAATCAACTTGTCTTTAGTCGACCGTCTAACCTTGTCGATCGCCTTGGACAAAGGTTGGCCGTACATAGTGAGATGAATAACTTCTCCTCCTTTAGTTTGCCAATCTTTCATGAATTCTCTCCAATGTATTCCCATCTTCACCTCGAATCGTCCGCCCCAGTTCGTCGAAATTTCATCTACCGTCCTCTTGAGTTTCTCATCTATTACATCTGCTATCACGATTTCATCTGCGCCGAGGGCTCTTGCAGCTAATGCCAGATGCGATGTAACTCTCGCATCTCTTTTGAATCTGTGGCCGAGTCTTAGCACAGTTATTTTAGGCATCGTTCTAATGCTCTTCTTTGCAACATATTGATCTAACAGAGGTTACAGCTGTCCTTTCTGCTTACCGCTCTTCCGTTTGAACTGAACCAAGTCTCCAAGCGTGAGTCCCGGAGGTGCTGAAGCTTGACCTTCAAATCCTGTCGGTTCTTTTCTCGGCACCAATAATTTAACTCTGATGACATGCTCTAGGAACCTTGACAGTTTCATGTCTGGGATAATCTTTCCAGACTCTATCTTCTGTATAATGGAAAGCCTTTCCTTGACGCGCTTGGCCAACTCTTCTTGCGTTAAACTCAATTTCTCTCGTGCAACTCTTATCCTCTTTGCAAAGTCTTCAGGCAGCTCGTATTCAGCGACTTCTCTAGGCAGGTCTTGCGGTTTCGGTCTTGGCTTGATCGTTGGTCTAGCTAGAACGGTGCGCGGAGTTGGTGTCTCCCATGTCTCCTTGCCGAGTTTACCGCAATCGCTGCATACTACAAGCTTTGCCCCTTCTATTATGACTCTCATTGGTTTCCCTAGAATTCGCTGTCCGCAAACTTCGCAGTTCAAAATCGTTTGCAGCTCCTTTGGTTCAGTGGGTTGATCGATGCTTAAATTGTTTGAGGATTGTAAAATAGCTTGTGAGGTAGAACAGTTGAAGGTGAAGGCTTCTTGGCAGGATCTCGTTAAGCTTAGGGGAGTAGCAAGCTTCCAGTTTGGGAAGAGCATTGGAGATGTGCTCTTTCCAGATTTCGTAGAAGTCGTTCGTTCAAGCAAGACGAAGAGAATAAAGTTGATCTACTGCAGAGACGAGCTCTTGGCGACTCTAAGGCCGACCGACGGGCATCTCAGCCTATCTTTAGCCGGAGCTAGGCGGATCTTGAGGAGAGTGAAGAATCCTCCATCTATTGTTGTGGTGCGAAGCGATGTTAGCAGTTTCATCAAGAAAGGTGGGAACGTCTTCGCTAAGCATGTCGTTAAGGCTGATGACGAGATTCGACCTCAAGATGAAGTGATTGTAGTCGACCAGAAGGGCAACCTGCTTGCAGTCGGTCGCGCTATGCTCAGTGGAGAAGAGATTTTGTCTTTCAAGAGTGGCGTTGCCGTCAGAGTTAGAAGAGGGCTTCTCGAGTAAATGAATCCGGTACGTTGCTGTGTAGACCCTCTGTATTAAAGGTTTGTAGCCCATCCATAGAGTGGCCGGATCTACGCTCTGCGAAGCTGCTCCATTGTACTGGGGAATGAGGCGTCGATAGATTTTTCAGTTCGGAGATTCAAACAGCACTTTAAGAGGTTTCTGGTGTGGCGCATAAGGCTTTTCGTTCGGTCAAGGGTGTGCCAACTGGAAGAGAAGCTGTGAGAATGATGCAGAAGATGGGAATGGATGTGAAAGAGATCGCGAATGTGAGGCAGGTTGTGATAAAGGCGGCGGGCAAGCAGATAGTGATTGACGATCCCGCTGTAACAGCGATAACGATGCAGGGGCAGACTACGTTTCAAGTCGCTGGCGGTACTGTGAAAGAGGAAGTGCATAAGGAGGAGGTTGAGGAACCTCTAACGATCTCGGAGGATGACGTAAAGCTGGTCGCTCAGCAAGCCTGTGTCTCGGAAGAAGAAGCGAAGAAGGCTTTGGTTGAAAGTAGAGGAGACTTGGCTCAAGCGATCCTAGCTCTTAAAGCGAAGAGCGGCTAGATCTTTCCTTTGACTATATCCCTAATCGTCTCCTGAACTTTCTCAACGCTCTCTATAGTATTAACTAGATGACAGGGCGCGAACTTGAATAGTCTTCTGAAGAAGTTTTTTCTTATCTCAACCTTCTCAGGAGTCTTAACGATTAGGTAGGGATTTAGGAATTGTTCAGGCTGGGTCGCTAGATAGTCGACAGCCTCTTCTATCCCAACTCTACGCGCGATCTCAGGATCGTTTCTATCTCTTTTTAGAAGAATCACCTTCTTCGCCCGGGTTGTGTCTACGAACTTTTCAAGTCCACCTATCCAAAGTGGATCCAGCATCGCTCGTGAATACTCGTGAGCAATAAGCGGGTCGCTCATCATCTCCCTTATCTTTGATTCTTCAACGTTTTCTGATCTAAGCTTCTCAGTCTCCTCCGGCGTTAACGGCTCAACATTCTCCAAGCGACACTTGTTCAACAGCTGTCTGATCTCAGGGAAGACTCTTACAATATTTGTTCGAATGTAGAATTTCCTCTCACTGATGTCTGCGCTCGCTCTCCCCTTCTCCCCACCTATGAATCTGACATAAATCCAGTCGTCGCTATGCAGCCTAGCTCCCTCCATCTTCAAGAGAGCATAGCTATGAGTCGACTTTCCAGTCCCTGTCGGGGCGATTAGGATTATACCGTCCCCGTTAACTTCTACGCAACTTCCATGTATACTGTGTATGTCATGCTGGTCTTCTGCAATGTCGCATGTTATACCTAAAGCCCAACTCTTGCATTGGCCGTAGTACTCCGTGTTGAAGATTATCGCTGTCTTCGTTTCAGGGTTGTAATACGCGTATGGTTCACCTTTGTTAAATTCCTGGTCTAAGACAGCATAGAGTCTTCCGTGAGACCTTGTTTCACGAGGCATAGAGAACCAGTTTTCAAGCCAGAACTCGTAGAGGTGTTGGCTGTTGGTGAAGAGTTGCAGGCAGAAGCCGTCTATACTGGCTTTCCAGCCGTACCATTCATTGCCCAGAACCTCTTCCGCTCTCGCGACAAGCCTGTCTCTTTCCTTCTTGGAAATGATGCTGCTCGCAACTCTTCCTCTAACCCTAGTAATCTTATTGTAAACATATGGCGAAGACTGTTCATTCACTGCCGCCAGCTCTCCTTAACTTCGCACGGACTAACGTCCCGCATATTTAATGTTCAATCGATGTGAATTGCGTATCTTAGAATGAAAATCTTTTGTCAGCCACTTTAAACTACCCAGATCTTCACGCTATACTTTACTTGAAGGCTTTGAATCAACATCATGCTAGAATCGCACCCCTACTTGCTGAACTAGCCTTCTCAGCATACACGGCCATGAAACCTTTCCTGAACGAAGGCCTGGGGTGCTTCCAGAGCTTCATCCTCTCAGCTATGACTGTATCTTCCAGTTTGACATCGAGTCGTCTTTTAGGAATATCGATCTCCACAATGTCGCCTGTTATTAGCGCCGCAATAGGTCCTCCTTCAGCAGCCTCGGGTGAGACATGTCCAACAGCTAGCCCTCTCGTCGCTCCTGAAAATCTTCCATCGGTGACAAGAGCAAGAGATCTGTCAAGTCCCATCCCACACAGAAGAGTCATGATATCGTATTGCTCCCTCATACCCGGACCGCCTTTAGGTCCTTCATATCTTATGACGACGACATCTCCGGCTTTAATAGCCCTTCCAGCCAAGGCTTCGACGGCTTTCTCTTCGGAATCATAAACTTTTGCGGGGCCGGTATATCGTAGCATCTTGAGGTTTACAGCTGCTTGTTTGACAACAGAACCGTCGGGGGCGAGATTTCCTTTAAGGACTGCTATTCCTCCTTCTGCATGGAACGGGGAGTCTAGAGGCTTGATGACTTCATGGTCAGTCACCTCTGCTCTCTCCAAGTTTTCCTTGAGCTTCATTCCTGTAACTGTAAGAACATCGAGGTTCAGAAGCGGAGCCAGCTCTTTCATTACAGCTTGAATCCCTCCGGCTTTTTCAAGGTCGTCCATAAGGCGGTCTGAAGAGGGTTTTATCGCAACGATCTGAGGAGTCTTCCTACTAAACTGATCGAATAAGTCTAGCTCTACTTCTATTTCCAGTTCAGCTGCAATAGCGGGGATATGGAGGCATGAGTTCGTGGAGCCCCCTATCGCTAAATCTACCTTGATCGAGTTCTCTAAGGCTTCTCTTGACATAATCTTTGAAGGTCTGATATCATTATCTATGAGCTTGACAATTTGATCTCCAGCTCTCTTCGCTATCTGGAGTAACTTGGCATCGGATGCAGCTACTGTAGCATTTCCGGGAAGCGACATACCTAGAGCTTCTGTGACGCAGCACATAGTGTTCGCTGTGCCCATCATAGGGCATGCGCCTGGACCGGGGCAGCATACCTTGACAAGCTCATCTACATCTTTTCGAGGTATCTTACCAGCCATGTAGGCTCCGTAAGCTTCAGAGACTTCATAGATGGCGTATCTGCGACCTTTATACAGGCCGGGTTGCATGTAGCCGCCTGTGACGAGAATCGTTGGAACATCCAGTCTCGCTGCTGCGATCAGCATCGCCGGCACGATCTTGTCGCAAGTGCATATCATCACTATGCCGTCCAATTGGTGGCCTTCGACCATTACTTCAACGCTTGCCGCTATGACCTCTCTGCTTGGAAGAACGTACTTCATTCCAATGTGGCCTTGAGCGATTCCATCGCAGAGGCCGATCGTATTGAACTCTATTGGAGTGCCTCCGCCGGCTCGGACGCCCGCTTTGACCGCTTCTCCGACTTTGCGTAGGTGGTAATGTCCTGGGAGGATCTCACTCCAAGAATTGGCTACTGCAACCAAAGGTTTCTCCAATTCCTCTTGAGTATAACCCATTGAATGATAGAGCGCATATTCAAGAGCTTTCAAGTCCTCTCTTCCGGCCAAGATACGTTTGCTTCTTAACTTGTGATGTTGCATACGCAGGCCTCTGAGGTTCTCAATCAGATAAGAGGCTTCAAGAGATAAGATGTTGCTCTCTGATGCGAGAATAAATATTAGAGGGCTATCTACGATAGGAGGTTGTCGAAGGCCAGCGATATGTCGATGACTCATAAAGAGCGGTACATGACCGCCATCCATCTAGGTGAACCTGATACAGTTCCTGTAGACGCTACTTACGTTGATCCGATTCATGTTGAACGGATAACTGGCAAGAAGGTTCTGGCAGCTGGGGGCGGCGGTGGAGGAGGAGGGTTCGCAGTTACGCGTGAAGAAGCCAAGATGGATATGAATGAGATTATGCTTAGGAACCAGAAGCTTTTGAATGAGGCTATAGAGAAGATAGGTTTAGACGCGCTTATCGTGTCGGATTATTGGCTTTACCCTAAAGGCTACAAACTCAAGTTTATCGATGAGTCCACGTACATCGATCAGTGGGGTAAGATCTACAGGATCAGAAGAGACGTTAAGACGACTTACTGGATAGATGGAGCGATAAAGGCTCCTGAGGACCTAGACGATTTTGAGCTTCCAGATCCTGAAAGTCTCAGCTACGATATAGTTGACCTAACCAAGAAAGATGCTGGAGAAGATTATCCAGTTATCGGGTGGTGCCACTGTGGGGAGATGTTCCCATACCTAATGAGGGGCGGAATCGAGAAGCTAACTCACGACATTTATCGGGATCCGGATTTCGCTAGGAGCTTGATAAAGAAGGTTGCTGAGACGAATATCGAGATAGTTAAACGAATGCTCGATCGAGGAGTGGACGTAATCGCAGATAGTGACGATGTTGCCGAAGGGAAAGGCCCATTCTTCCCGCTAAAAGTCTTTAAGGATTTCTTCTTTCCGTATACGAAAAAGCTAATAGATGAATGTCACAGGCGAGGAGTGCCCTTCTTGAGGCATTCGGATGGAAACCTATACCCGATCCTTGAAGAATTGATCAATCTAGGCATAGACGGGCTCCATCCTATAGAACCGAAAGTTATGGATTTAGGCTACGTTAAGAAACGCTATGGAGACAAGATCTTTCTAAGAGGCAACGTAGACTGCGCCTATGTTCTGCCCTTCGGATCAGAAGAAGATGTTCGTAGGGATGTGCGAAGATGTATCGATACCGCGGCGAGAGGCGGCGGATTTATTCTTGCTGACAGCAATTCACTACATAGTAACGTGAAGACTGAAAATATTTTGGCGATGATAGATGAAGCTAGAAAGTATGGGCGCTATCATCAAGTGTTTCATAGGTAAGATTAGAGTAGTTGTTCAAGGCCAAGTCGCTTAATAGCGATTGCAAATCCTGATAGTATTTAGCTAATGCATGGATGTTGACAAGGTTGAGAAAGAGGCATTCCGAAGATCCCAATCCCCACAACGTTTTATTTTGAAAAGCCTGCAAACTAGAATGTATCTTCATGTAGAGTTTGGAGGGATTAGCTACGGTCAGGCTCTTCGAGTATCATGGGAAGGGGCTTCTCAAGTCGGTTGGAATCCCAATCCCCCTCGGGGAGGTTGCTTCCAACCCTGAAGAAGCGCAGAAGATCGCGGAGCGCATCGGGAAGCCCGTCGCGGTCAAGGCACAAGTCTGGGTTGGTGGAAGGTTCAAGGCAGGCGGTGTGAAGTTCGCCGAGAACCCTGAGCAAGCCAGGGATATGGCCGCCAGCATCCTCTCGATGACCATCAAAGGCTTGAAGGTTGAGAAGGTGCTGATCGAGGAGAAGTTGAATGTGGACAGAGAGTTCTACGTCGGCGTGGTCGTGAACGACTCTTACAAGGTCAAGGCGCCAGTCATTATGTTCGCCTCAGAGGGTGGAGTTGAGATTGAGGAGATTGCAGCGAAGTCGCCTGAGAAGATCTCAAGCCTTGTCGTAGATATCTTCCTGGGGGTGAGAGTTTATGATGGGTACAACTTGGCCTTGAAGGTTGGAGTTCCAGCTGAACTTCTCGCGGATGTGGGAAATGTGATTAGGAATGCTTACGAGGTCTTTAGAAGATATGAAGCCCGTACAGTGGAGATCAACCCCTTGGTTTTGACCGAGGACGGAAAGATAGTTGCTGCGGACTGCCGCGTTCTGATCGATGACTCAGCTGTTCCTCGCCACCCTGATCTTGGAATAGAGGTTGCGAGGGAGGGTGACAGACCGCCTTCAGAACTTGATACGATTGCTTGGAAGATCGAGGAGAGCGACTATCGTGGAGTAGCCTACTTTATGCAGATGGTCCCTGAGATCAAGGAACAGGGGTATGTAGGCTATCACGGAATAGGCGGAGGAGGAGCATTGCTTGGGGCTGATGCTCTATCTCGACACGGGCTCAAGATCGCAAACTACGCAGACACGAGCGGAAACCCAACTGCTTCGAAGGTCTACAGAATAGCGAAGCTGATCCTTTCTCAACCCGGTATTGAAGGGTACTTCCTGTCAGGTGCTTGTATAGCGAGCCAAGAGCAGTGGCATCACGCGCACGGGCTCGTCAAAGCCTTCAGAGAGGACCTGAAGGACAGACCAGGCTTTCCAGTGATAGTTCTCTTGGCGGGCAACAAAGAGAAGGAGGCTCTGGAGATACTGGAAGAAGGCCTCAAAGATCTTCCGATCAGACTTGAACTCTACGGACGCGAGCATGTGTATGACGTTGACTTTCTTGCGGAAAGGATGAAATCGATGGTCGAGGATTACAGGAGGTCCAAGAGCTAGATGGAAAGAATGTACGAGTTCGACTTCAAAACTGGTAGGGTCACAATAGATCACAGCAAGTGCAAAGAATGCAAGAGCTACGCATGCGTTAAGGCATGCAGCCTCTATGGGAGGGCGATCTTAAGGATCCGTGATGGGAAGCCCATCTTATCCGTAAGTCCGGAAGAAGCGAAAAGGCTCTGCATCGAGTGTCTGGCTTGTGAGCTCCAATGCGAATTCAAAGGCCGAAAAGGCTTGAAGCTTCACATCCCAATGCCCAGAGGGAAAGACTAGAAGAACGAGGAATTGGATTTGGCGATTCTACTTGACGAGAACACGAGAGTCCTGATCCAAGGAATAACTGGGCGCGAAGGAAGCGCTCGGGTCAGGTTCATGATGGAGTATGGAACAAAGATCGTGGGCGGTGTTACACCAGGCCGGGGCGGAAGCGAGGTCTGGGGCGTCAAAGTATTCAATACAGTTGAGGAGGCGAAGAGCAGATGCGGCGAGATCGACGCGAGCGTCACATTCGTGCCCGGCCTCTTTGTCAAGGACGCGGTTATGGAGGCAGTTGATGCTGGGATCAAGTTGATAGTAATGCCTGTCGAACGTGTTCCTCTCCATGACATACTCCAGATGGTGGCCTATGCGAAGCAGAAGGGCACAAGGATAGTTGGTCCAGGCTCATTCGGGCTCATCAGCCCCGGCAAGGCTGTTGCAGGTTGGATCGGAGGCTCTGTAGAGATGGCTTGTGAGGCCTTCAAACCGGGGCCGGTTGGTGTGATCTCGAGGAGTGGGGGGCAGACGACCACTGTGTCCTGGGTCATCGCTCAAGCCGGGCTTGGAGTCAGCACCGCGGTACATATGGGAGGTGAGCCGATACTGGGCTTACCTTCGCCTGAGCTTCTCATGCTCTTTGAAAATGACAAGGAGACCCAAGCTGTAGCTATGTTCGGGGAGATAGGAACGTCGGCTGAGGAGGAGGCGGCTGAGGTGATCAAGGAAGGAAAGTTTACGAAGCCCTTGGTCGCGTACATTGCCGGAGCGACTGCGAGATCCGGGATCCGTTTCTCACACGCGAGCGCGATAATCGAACGGGGCAGGGGTTCAGCTGAGAGCAAGATGAAGGCATTGGAGGAAGCAGGCGCCACTGTCGTCGAAAAACCCGAGGAGCTTGGAGCAGCTCTGATCAAGATCTTCAGAAGATAGCCTCGGTGAAAACCATGTTCCTCTTGAGGACTATGCTCTTCGTCCCAGGGAACAATATGCGAATGCTGCATAAAGCCGGGACCTTAGATGCTGACGCAATAATCATCGATCTTGAGGATGCTGTGCCGATGGAAGATAAGGAGACTGCACGCGTCTTCGTCCGTGATGGGATCGAAATAGCCTGTAAAGGGGGATCTATGGTATTCGTTAGGGTGAATGGTCTTACTACAGGTCTTACAGGTCAAGATCTCGAAGAGTCGGTCTGCGAGGGACTCAATGGCATAGTGTTACCCAAGGCTGAATCCAAGAGAGACATCCTTGAAGTTGAGGCTATCCTTGAGAGGATTGAGAAGCAGAAAGCCCTCAGAGTTGGAAGCATCGTAATACTTCCGATCTTGGAGACCGCTAAAGGTGTTCTCAATGCGGCTGAAGTTGCATTCGCGAGCAAACGTGTTGCTGGCCTCAGCTTCGGCGCAGTCGACTTCACCCGAGACCTCGGAGTGAAGCTTTCAAAAGAAGGGGTTGAGCTCTCTTATCCACGTGCATACATTGCACTCGTCGCAAGAGCGGCAGGCATATCTGCGGTAGATACAGTCTTCATCGATATCATAGATAGGGAAGGTTTAATCCGCGACTCGAAGGCTGCGAAGCAACTTGGATTCTGCGGGAAACTCTTAGTACATCCTAACCAGATCCAACCTGTGAACGAGGTCTTCTCGCCCACTCAGCAGGAGGTTGAGTACTGCAAGAGGGTTGTCGCTGCTTTCAAGGAGGCTCAGGCTCGGGGGGCCGGGGCAATATCAATCGACGGGAAGATGATCGACTACGCAAACTATCGCCAAGCCGAGGACATTCTTGCGATATGGGATACGATCATCAAAAGGAAGAAGACTCCAGAAGAAAGCTGAAGGCGCTCAGGAAGCCGGATTCCCGCCACATTCCACGCGGACCAAGTCTTCCTTAAAGCTTGTCTAATGGAGAGAGCAGCGGCGACAACATTTTCTAGTTACAGTCTGCCCATTCTCTCAAGCTCTTCAGCTACATCCCTCAAATCCAGCTCTTCGAGCTTCTTTCTCGTCGGAAACCCAGTCAACCTGTTCCATCCAGACACCTCATAGAACCTTTCAAGCATATGCTCGAAGTGCTGTCTTGTCAATCTTCTTCCTTCAGTCGGTCCTGAGGGAACGGGTTCATCGAAGCATCTGGATGGAACACTATCATGCTCTCTAGTGAAGCCCTCCCTAATGTTGAAAGCTCGATTGAGGTTGTAGACTCTTTCCGAGGCTCTCAATATGTCAGACTCCGCCACCGACCAGCCTGTGGCAGCAGAAAGCATCTTGACGAAAGGTTCAAGCCCAACCATGAACGCTCTCGAACCGACCATATATGCGACAAACCTGCATATTCCCAACATGTCGCATGCGGATCTATGGTAGAGAATCTTAGCAGCCATCTCCGGCTTCCCTTCGATCGTGTACCTCCAAGGCTCTATGAAGAAGTCTGTGCACCATGCCTTATTGTGGTCAGCTCCTCTATCCACTATGGCGTATGCTAGCGCTTGGCCAGGCGCCCCTCTACATTCATAACCCGACCACTCAAGCCCTTTAGAATGCATCGCAAACCTCTCAGAGCCCTTACCGAACGCTTGAGCTGATTTTCTCACGCCTTCCGAGAGGGTTGCTCCTAAACCTTCTCTCATGCCTATCATCTCGATGACGCGTAGATACGCTTCTGCGTTCCCGAACCTCAAGTCCAAGCCGCCTGTATCAGTCTTGTCGATCACTCCTTTCTCATAACACTCCATAGCGAAAGCAACTACATTGCCCGTCGAGATCGTGTCAATCCCTAGATCGTCACAAAGGTAGTTCGCCCTCGCTATCGTCTCCAAGCTCCCTACGCCGCAGTTGGAGCCTAGCATCGCTATCGTCTCATACTCAGGTCCTTCAACAGCGGTCCCCTTGTACAATCCCTCTCTAACCTCGCTCCACTTCCCACAAGCTACTGGACAACTGAAGCATGTTTTGTTCGAGAGAACTATAGTCTCCTTCATCCTTTCTCCGCTGATATCTTCCGCCTTCTCGAAAACCCCGCTCTGATAGTTCCTAGTGGGTAAGGCGCCCCACTCATTTGAGTGTATAACGTGATGAGCAGTTCCCATCTTTCGCCAGACTTTCAAAGCATCAGGATTCGCTAGAATCGCACGCCGCGTCTCATCTGCCAGCTCTTTGAACTCGTCAGGCCTAGCTAGACCGATCTCTCCAGTTCCCCTCACAGCCAAAGCCTTTAAGTTCTTAGAGCCCATGACAGCGCCGAGACCACACCTCCCAGCTTGCTTGCCATATTCATGGGTGATGCACGCGATCTTGACCAGCCTCTCTCCAGCAGGACCTATGGAAGCTACTCTGACCTTCTTGTCTCCAAGCTCCTCCTTGATCTCGGTCTCTGTAGTGAAGCATCCTTTACCCCAGAGGTTGACCGCGTCTCGAAAACGGACAGAGCCATCTTCTATCCAGATGTAGGTTGGGTTCAGGCTCTTGCCGTGGATCACGATGGCGTCGTATCCAGCGAACTTTATCTCCGCGCCGAGGAAGCCTCCTATAGTTGAGTCAGCATACCCACTGGTCAAAGGCGATTTGGCAACCAGACTCATCTTCGATCCTGGAGCTGTTGTTCCTGTCAAAGGGCCTGTCGCGAATACTAGGATGTTGTCAGGGCTTAAGGGGTCAGTCTTCGGCTTCAACAAGTCATAGAGGATCTTTGCGCCGAGGCCGCGCCCCCCAATGAACCTCTTCGCCACCTCAAAATCGAGATCCTTCCTGACAGCTTCCTTTCTAGTCAAATCGATATGAAGTATCTTCCCAGCGTATCCGCCTAACCCAGCCGACATTCTGCCCACTCCTGTCTCTACTCTGGTCCTGTTCAATCATAAGCTTTCACACTGCTCCCCTAGTTATCTCGATCAGCTTCTTCCGCCCTTCCCAAAACCTTTCCAAAGCTTCCAAGATTTCTTTACGAAGATGCACCTTCTATATATACCAGCCTCGCACATATCCAACTCTATATTCATCAAGCAACCGATCACGGTGTATCGAATGACACTAGGCTACAGGCGAATTGCAGTAATTCTCTATGTGCAACCAATCGAGTACGACGCTTTGGGGATAGTTCAACGACGCATCGGAAGCTCAGCGAACATAACGGAGAAGTATGCGTCAATTCGGTAGGATGCGCTGAGGACGACTTGGAACAACTTGAAAGTGAAGATAATCTGATTAAGGGCGTGTTCTAGTGTTCTTGATGTGCTCTATGATTCAAGAAACCGTAGGCACAAGACCTGAAGAACCTCTTTCAAGCAAGGAAGACAGCTCCAAGAGACCCGCATCAGGTGTTAGCGACAGGGGAAGATGGGAAGAGCGGATCATAGTAGCTGGCTCTGGAGGGCAGGGAGTCGTTCTTATGGGAAAGCTTTTGGCTTATGCTGGCTTATTTGAGGGAAGAAATGTAACCTGCCTTCCCTCCTACGGACCTGAGATGCGCGGTGGGACAGCAAACTGTATGGTGACAATCTCCACCAGCAGAATAGGATCTCCATACGTCACCACTCCTTCCAGTCTGATAGCTATGAACCTCCTTTCGCTAGATCGCTTTGAATCCACTGTTGAACCTGGAGGATGCATCCTCGTAAACAGTTCGCTAGTCAAGCGTGAAGTGATTAGGAGTGATGTTACAACGGCTAGTGTCCAAGCCAATCGGATAGCTGAGGAGTTGGGGGATGTTCGTGTAGCCAATATGGTTGCTCTAGGCGCTTTTGCCAAGGTCAAGCCTA
>Ga0315310_10000619_pt1 | contig 22881 bp, 29 predicted proteins | sample TDP5_MG_FD_203630 | JGI IMG/M metagenome (GOLD analysis project Ga0315310, IMG submission 203630) | Freshwater sediment microbial communities from Lake Towuti, South Sulawesi, Indonesia - TDP5 | ecosystem: Environmental > Aquatic > Freshwater > Lake > Sediment | place: Indonesia: South Sulawesi...
ATACTTCATAATTGCACCTCCATCGAGGTAAGTATATTGAAAACACCTGGAAATGCAATTTTTTCATAACATCAAATCTCTACATTCTACATGCATGAATTTAGTAAATTAACAGTCTAAAAATGACAACAACAAAAAAGAAAACCACCTCAGTACCTTCGATTGATTACAGAGATGAATAGACTGATTACAGTGATTAAAGATAAGATGACCCCGTTTAGACTCTTCGTGTCTAACGGGGCAGGCAGTGATGAACAGCATATCAAGGCAATATTCGTCATGGCCTCAGATCTAATGCTCGAAGCAGGAATAGTAGTAAATAGTAGGTATGAATGGCTCGTTGTGAGTTATTGACAACCATCGGTTTTTAGGTATAATAAAATTATATGGCTAAAGTTGAACAGTTAAAAACAAAATATCCTAACGAGTGGCTTGCATTGAAGATAGAAAAAGAAGCACCAGACGGTTCTATCTACGCAAAATTGATTTTTCATCATCCTGACCGTCGTTATCTCCACGAAATTCTACGGAGAAAAAAAATTAAAGGTGCTTATATAACCTATGCCGGGCCATTAGTTAAGTCTGGCTATGCAATAATGTTCTGAATGCAGCAGACCATAAAAATACCAATCGTAATACCAAGAGTGAGAATAGTGGGGCCAAAAGCATTCCGAGAAATTGACATGATTTTCGATACAGGTGCTGTTTATACTATGGTCTCTTGGGATATTGCTAAAGACATTGGTTATGATCCAGTGGTTATTTCTAAAAGAACGACAATAATTACAGCAAACGGTGTGATTGAAGTTCCGCTTCTTAAAGTTGAGAAAATCAAAATTAAAGATATTTATGCAAATAATGTTGAAGTGATATGTCACGATATCTCTGAAGTTGTTGGCATAGAAGGGATTCTTGGTTTGAGTTTTATCAAAAGGTTTCGCACTGTAATTGACTACCACCGAAAAATTTTAGAGATCACTTAGAAAACTATGGGGACGGGGAGTTAACCCCGATACGATACTGTAATATCTTACGAGGCAGGCTTTGTGACAATGGCACAAATTAAGAAAACGGACCAGACGGTTTTTCAGAAAAATCGATCCGTTGACTTCGCTCAAAAACCTCATATAATATGTAAGGTAAACTCCCGAAAGGACTAAAGATATGAATACTTCAACGACATTGAAAATCGTGATTTTACTTTTTGACAATTATACAGCCCTTGATGTAATTGGCCCTTATGAAGTCTTATCAAGATTGCCGAATTCAAAGATTTACTTCATTGGGTACAAGAAGAAAGGATATAAAGATAAATGCGGATTAAAGATTCACGCTGACTATTCTATAAATGAAATTTCCCAGGCTGACATTCTATTAATCCCAGGTGGGGCTGGTGTAGATGATTTTTTGGAAAACAAAGAAATAATTAATTGGATTCAAAAAATTGATAGAACAACCAGTTGGACCGTATCAGTTTGTTCGGGAGCCTTATTGTTGGCCAAGGCAGGAATTTTAAAGGGTAAAAATTGCACGACGCATTGGAGACGTAAAGAGCAACTGAAAGAATACGATGTTAACATTAAAGATGGAAGATATGTCCGGGATGGCAAAATAATAACTTCGACCGGAGTTTCGGCAGGAATAGATATGGCTTTGTATTTGGTTAGTAAGGCAGTGGATGACGAAACCGCGCAGATGATACAGCTCGCGATTGAGTATGATCCAAAACCACCATTTGACTGTGGCACACCTGGAAAGGCATCAAAAAAAATAATGGACAGAATGAAAGAGAACAGTTACGCCAAACCAATAAAAATAAGTAAAAGGAGTTAAAATGGCATTCAAAAATCTGAAAATAACATGTGTTAAGGCTGAAGGATCATGTAGTCGCACAAAGGAAGGTTCAACTTTTTATGTGAGAAACGCATGTCTGGAGATTCCTCAAGGAGAAAAGGTGTGTCTTTTTGCGCTAAGTAGTCTACTTGCAACTTTGTCGGGTGCGATGATAAAAAGTGAAGCAAAAGAAGGCATTCTTGATATTCTACAGGAATGGCAATGTCCTGACCCAGAAGCGAAAGTGATATTCAAAATTGAAGAAGAGGAATCTTAGTGATTAGGCACAAGAGTCCAAAAATGCCCCTAACAAAAAAGAAAAATAATAATTATCTTCTACGATTGATTACGGCGATGAGAAAACAAAAAAAAGTCTAATATGGTTCATTTATTTTATTCCCATCATCGCTGTTTAATACAAGGTCGAAGATGCTGGTGATAATAGTCGCTGTTTTTATCGCATATGGTGTGCTTCTTTTTATCTCTTTCTTCTTCGATCCTAAACGAAAAGAGAGTAGACAGCGTAGAGTATATTCAATCTATCGCATGCTCGCTTTTTCTACTTTTAAAATGTCGTCAGCAATTTTGATAGTTGTTATCGTTACCTTAATGACAAGATATTCGATTACCTCAATTCTTGGATTAACAGGCATAGCCATGCAATGGCAAGTTATCGGAAATGGATTGATTACAGCTATTGGATTTGTTCTCCTTTACATAATATGGAATCTTACCGCGGCACAATTATTCTCAAGACAGTCAGTTAAAATAGCTAAAGAAAAAGAGATATTGCAAGCCCTTCCTGATCAATTACCATCGCTTATTTTAGTTTTTGGTCTCATCAGTCTTGAAGCAGGATTGCTTGAAGAAATATTCTTTCGCGGTATCATACAGACCAATTTTGCACCATATATTGGACAGTCATATTCAGTGTTAGTCTCAGCAATTTTATTTGGGCTTGGACACTACTATCAAGGTCCAGGTGGTGTCGTCGGCACATCTATACTTGGTGTATGTCTAGGTTTATCTTATGCTCTAACTGGGAATCTGCTTGTACCTATAATTGGTCATTTCTTAGGTGATTTTGGTTGCATGTTGTTACAATGTAGGCAGATCCTAAAGCAAAAGAGGATTTCAAAAGCGGTTACAGACTGTCAAAATACAAAATAAACTGAATGATTTTTACCATTGATTTAACTCAAAAACCTCGTATAATATGTCAGGTGAAAATGATGGTTAAGCAAGATTCTTTTTTAACATCGTTTTTAGAATCAATATTATTTAGTTGCCATGAATAGAAAAACACCAAAAATCCTCTTTGAGTTAGGACTGAATAATGATTGAAGAAAGTGACTACGAAAATGATTTTTTGCTGCTGATTCAATTTTTTAAAGACGTGATAAACAGTATCACGGAAACGTCTAATGTAGGGTCAAAGTATCTAAAAGGCGCTCTAACCAGTATTATTATTGATCTCAATGTCCTTATTTTATTAAGAAGAAACCAATTACCAAATTGCCAGGTGAATCAACAAGCTTGGAGTGACTACGTCAAACATGTCAAACGAAGTTTCTTACTTGAGATGTTTTCGCTTACTGAAAATAGAATACGTGAAATCTGTCAGGAAAAGAACTTGCAACCCAAAAGCCTAAACATGACGATTAAGACAAAAATAAATCTGGTTCTACAAAAAGCAACAGACCCAAGTATGAAAAGATTATTAAGAGAGGTGAGCGATAAACTTCGTGGGGGTTTTATTGAGTTTCCAAATGTACTTAGTGAAGTTTTGAAAATAATGATAAAAGGACGCGGCGAGCGATCGGAATGGATTAAATTCTTCGAAATATTCAGGCGTATGAGAAATGCAGCCCATGAGAATTTTCGATGCAGGGACACAAAATCAATTTCCTCTAAATGGTATAATAAAGATTTTATTAAAGGCAAATCGGTATCTGTACTTTGTAAAGATATGAAAAGAATTACTGAAGTACTCTTAGAATTCTTTAATTGTATCGAAAAAAGCCAACCAAGGACAGATTAGTTACATAAACAGACGACTACTTGTTCCAGTAAAGACAAAATCAACATGTCACCCTTCTTCATTATAGATTCGTGTAGCCTTACAGGAACAAAAGGGTCGGCAGTTTTTCACCACCGACCCTCTTTTTATTTGTGGAAGATTTGGCGTAGAACATATGGAATATCCAGAATTCCCTGCATTAGATGGAATGAATGGAAACGGCAAAAAGCCTTATTTTTCAACAACTTGCGTGATTCCGAGGATTTGCAAAATGGGCTTCTACGGATTAGAAATCCGTTGCTCTATCCGCTTGAGCTACAGGCGCAAAGGGGGAATTCTTCCCCCTTTGCGCCACTCACTTTTTTACACGAACCCAAAAACTTCGTGGAGACCACGAAACCCCCTCGCATTGAGAAAACATACGCCCCAATGTTAAACATACGCAACTAAACCAAATAGGTTTTCAAAGAACATAATATGCTAATAGATTCGTTAAAAGTCATATGGCATCGATGCCCGTATCGTCAATCGTGCCACGTTAATCGGTGAGTCTGATTGACATAATTATATTCAATTGGTTGCGGTTGTCAACGGCGAAGAATATATGGTCAGCGTTAAAGAATTTATAGAAGGTGATTATATCTTCTTGTGTTGCTTATATTATTCTGATACCAGTGGTTTGAATTTCTTTGACGAAAAGATTTTTACGTGCATTAAAATCGCTTTTACGAAACGGGTGGAATTCAATGAAATTATTATATTTTTTAAGGATGGAAATAATTGTGATGACATCCTTGAAACGAACCCCGGAAAAATCGTCTGAAACCAAAGCAACGTCGATATCACTCCACAGCCGGGCTTTGCCTTGAGCATAAGATCCAAAAAGATATGCCTTACTTATCAAGATGCCGGCCTTTCCTATATCCTTGAGTAAAGTCTTTACTTCTCGGATTGTTTTATCTCTTTTATTAACCACTGATAAAACTCCTTTATTTTTTGAAAATATTTTCCTGTAAATTCTTTGGTGCACAACTTGTAAAATGATAATTTCTTATCTGGATATCGCGTTTCGATGTTAAACTCGTTCACTTCTTTCAAAAATTTCACATCTTCCTCGCTCAATTTTAATTTTGTGTGTGATGACAGAACATCTAATTTATGTATCGGTGGTGGCATCTTGCCGTTATCGCGCACATAAAATGCTTTAAAGGTCTTTTCTAAAACCAGATGCGCGATAAAAAGACACCAATCATATTTGCGGGCCGCAAAAAGGGCTTCGGCAACATCTTCATGCATCATACTCAATCATTATATATGAAATTTCAAGAAAATCAAGAGAAAATCAGCCAATTGCATACGCTTGTCCTTGCCCATTTCCTGCATCACCGCTATAGCCACGCGCTCTTTATCAACGCCCTCGCCGACATTCTTGAAAGCAACCCGGAAAATTTCTAAATAATCTTCTGCTTGCATGAATTTAATCACCTCCACGAAATTTATTTAAATCTTTGATTTAACTATAAATTTCAGTGTATCGAGTTTATCGAGGGACCTTATTTCATGGGCTGAATGACCTCCAGCCCTTCAAATTTAGTATGACACTTACCAACTTACGTGAGCAAAATGGAATGAAGGTCAACTCATTGACCCAGACGACCTATCCTGTCCGCAATTTCGCTAAATATGCTGCCATATACAAATTACTCAATGCATTGAGTAATTTGTTGACAAGTTACAAAATGTTTATATAATAGAATCATTATGAAAGAATATATTCGTCAGGATTTATTTGATGCTTTACATAGTGGGTTGAAGAGTGAACCTCGGCTGCTGCAGGTTATAATTGGCCCGAGACAGGTCGGTAAAACTACACTTGCTCTGCAGGTATTCAATAAATGGCCGGGTCCAAAGCTCTATAAAAGTGCCGATTTGCCCAACATACCAACAATTGATTGGGTTATTGCTAATTGGGATGAAAGTCGTTCTCTGTGTAAGAAAAACAAAAAAGAAACCTTGCTGATTCTGGACGAAATACAGAAAATACCCCGCTGGAGCGAGGCGGTCAAGAAATTGTTCGACGAGGATAAAATTGCTAAGAGGCAAGTGCGCGTGGTGCTTTTGGGTTCCTCATCGCTCCTTGTTCAAAAAGGACTGACCGAAAGCCTGGCTGGCAGGTTTGAAATTCATCGTCATTACCACTGGTCTTATCGAGAATGTAAAGAATATTTCAGGCTCAATTTAAATGAATACATCTACTTTGGTGGTTTTCCAGGGGCAATTCCTTTACGAAAAGACGAAAATCGCTGGGCAAAGTATATCAGAGATTCTTTAATCGAAACCGTCTTATCAAAAGATGTGATTTTGATGTCACCGATAACAAAACCGGCACTGCTGCGACAGACTTTCGGCCTCTGCTTAGAACATCCGGCAGAAATTATTAGTTATCAGAAGATGATTGGTCAGTTACAGGATGCAGGAAATACGACCACGATTGCCTTTTATCTCAGGCTGCTGAACAATGCATTTCTTTTGGTCCCGTTAGAGAGGTATAGCGGTAGTCGAATAAAACAAAGAGGTTCCATACCTAAGATTTTGGTTTTGGACAACGCCTTGATCGCTGCTACCTTTGGCCAAGGATATAAAACTACAATAAAAAATAAAACATTCTGGGGTAGATTAGTAGAAAATGCGGTTGGGGCGAAACTTTATCCAATACTTCAAGAGTTTGGCGGAGAGCTTTTTTACTGGCGAGATAGAAATGATGAGGTTGATTACATTGTAAGATTTAAAAATCGGCTGATTGCGATAGAAGTAAAATCGGGCAGGTTAAATAAATCGCCAGCAGGGTTGGATAAATTCGTAAGACGTTATCCAAGGGCAGAAAAAATAGTTTTGCAGTCAAAAGTAACCGAGAAAGATAACAAAGTCAGTAAAGAAGCAAGAGGACGTTACACGAAATGTATCACTCTGCGAGAATTCCTTCTTAACCCTCAAACAGCTATCGGAATTTAAATCCTTCCCCATTTCCTGCATCACCGCTATAGCCACGCGCTCTTTATCAACGCCGATTTTGTCATTGCGAGGAACGAAGTGACGAAGCAATCTCATTTTTTTCCTCTTCTAATCACCGCAATCTTATTCGTTTCATCACTGTAATCAAAGCATTGGTTTCGTTTTTCAATGCTCCAGATAATCTTCTGCTTGCATGAATTTAACCACCTCCTTGTTTATGGGCTGAATGACCTCCAGCCCTCTTGAATTTAGTATGACACTTACCTCTGGTTGCAGGATTAAACCCGCTGGTGGCTAGCCCCCCCCACCATCTTTTATGTTTTTCGCCTTAACCTAAAGGTTGAGGTTGTTTTTCGAAAAATTCACCGGTCATTGCGAATCCGCCGCTCTTTCTGGCGGATGTGGCAATCTCATCTACTATTCTCTCTGTCGTCTTATCTCCCTTTCACCCTTGCCCCCATCTCTTGATTGCAGGCTAAAGTCAATAGGTCAAGCCTCCTCAATTACACTAGCCTAAGGTTTTAAGCTTGAGTACTGCCTTTTCAAAAAAAGTGCCGCTACTCCAGCATACCCAAAATCAATCGACGACTAAACAATCCCAGTTCGCTCTTGTCTTCAAGAAAGCGCTCAACGTCTTTACGGGCTTTGGCAAAATCTATCCGAGAGAGTTTATCACCCAAGAAATCACGGAAATTGCCTGGCGTGATGCGTGGGTCTTTTCCTTCGGTCTGCTTCACGGCATTGTTCAACAAAACGAAATTGGGTGTGACCTTCTTGCCTAAGTACCAGATCAAATCATAGAAATCGCGGCCCTTTGTGTATTTCCGGTAGAAGCAAGCATGGAGCTTAAGGGCATATAGGGAATCTAAATCAAAATGTGTCACCGTGAAAATAAAAGTCCGGTTGATTACCGAAACTCTGGTTTGCCAGCCCCTCGGCGGATTGGTATCAATTTCAAGGCGGATGTAAAGTTTCTGCGACTTGATGCGTGATAAACCGTAGGCGGAAAGCAGGTTTTTGAACCTGACGTCGAGATTCTGGACGGTTTTCTGCTCTTTCATGGCAAGGTCCGTGTCAAATCCGTAATAATCCAGTCTGCGCTGCACACCAGCGGTAAGTTTTGTCAAATCGTAGCCCCGCCGATTAAAAAGAGAAAAGTCAAGATCTTCGGAAAAGCGCCGCAGGTCATATAAAAATCGCAGTGCCGCGCCGCCAACAAAGCTCAAGTTCTTGAAATACCCCAGATCGTACAGCTCACGAAGTATTAGAACCTGCATAAACTCACGGAGGTGGTTGGTTTTCGCTTCTTGGGTGGTTTCTTTTGACAGCAAATTTCGAATGATGTCTTCCATAATTCGCTAACCTTTTTCCGTTTTCAAACTTGATACTAACTGATTAATTAAGCAACGCAACCTACGACACTCGAACAACCGACTGTATGCGAGCAGTTTACTGGTTCGCATCGTATCAGTGTTTTGGAGTCGCAGGGATTCGATAACCTGTGCCGAATCCTCAAACCGGGAAAGATTCAGGTAGAGAAAATCGAGTAATGCTTTTTCTGGCTCAGCGATCAGAATATTGAGATTGTTTTCGTCTTTAATCATGCGATAGCCGCTGAAAGAATTAATTTTAACATGCTGATAGATGAACCGACCATAACGATTCTCAAAAGCTGCGGATTTCCTCGGTGTCACTGAAGTAAGGTCAGGAACGCGTTCTGGAATCAGGTCGTAGTAGTGCAGGGCATACTCAGTACTGATATATGATGGCTGGTAGAGTTGGTTGGCGAGGAACAGACGGGATGGTGTCCACCGGCGGTCGTCATCGTTGAGAATGTAAAGGCCTTTTCTTAGCTGGATAACGAGCCCTTTCTTGCACCAATCTGTCAATTGATTTCTTAGAACCTGCGTGTTCTCTCCGAAAGCAAAAATCTGCTGGGAGGAAAACACCGGCAAGTCCCGGATTCGATTCTTAAAGTCAATATATTTCATTTCCGTAAATAATAGTTTTTTGTTATTAACCGAAACAATTATATCCTTATTTTCCCCTTCGTCAAGCGCTCGATTTACACCCTATGCTCTACCGTCCTTTTTCTTCTTCGTTTCTTCCTTTCTCCAATTCTATCAATTCCTGCTCCTCTGCACCTTTTCATTCAATCGTGGGCGGTGAATATCTGTATTTTTCCAATCACCGTAATCGGCTCTTTTATCACCATAATCGAAGATTTCTGTTTATCCCAGAAAACCATTGACTTTACAAATTTTATGTATATGCTTAAATTAAATATCTGTTTTTTACTAAATCAAGGAGATTGATGAGAGCTCTAATTAAAAGCATGGTTTCGTCAAAAAGTGTGGTTCGCCACGCCTTGGCTGAATTTAAAGAAACGCTTGGTAAAAGACTTGGCAATGATGTCAGAATCTATCTTTTTGGTTCTCATGCACGGTCAACACCACAGCCTGATTCTGACATCGATGTGCTTGTGCTCGTTGAAGATGGTGTAACCACGTCTTTAGAGGAAAAAATATTTGATATCGCATATGAGATAGAATTAAAATATGATTTAGTCTTAGGGGTAATGGTCTATTCTAATACTTTTTGGAGATCCTCTTTAGCCAAGCAATTACCATTACATGCCAGCATTACCAGAGAAGGTATTTTGATTTGAAGAACAAAGACTTAATAGAATATAAGAGAGCTAAAGCCAAAGAAGTACTCGATGATGCGAAACTGCTATTCAAGGAGAAACGGTTGTTTTCCGCCGTTAATAGAATTTATTATTCGCTTTTCTATGAAGTAGAAGCCTTACTACTTACTGAAGGTTTTAGCTCATCTAAACACAGCGGCGTTTTGTCCATTTTTAATAAAGAGTTCGTGAAAAAGGGCATAGTGTCCATCGAACTTGGTAAATTTTTTGGTCGTATGTTTGAATTTAGAGAAAAAGGGGATTACGCTCCTTTTGTTGATTTTGATGAAAATAAGGTGAGCGAGTGGATCAACGATGCTGAAAAATTTTTGGCTGAGCTCGATATCCTTATTATGCGCAGAATTGGAAGCAATACTCGCAAATAATAATTTATCTATACCCTGATTTTAATTTTTTCTCATTACTTTCTACTCGCTACTCATAATCGTCACCGTAATCTACATTTTTATCCCCGTAATCAATGTGCCTCTGGCACAATACCTTTGATGGAATTCAGTGTCCCGTAGCGTCGAAGACCAGCGGGATTGCAAATTTATCGTACTCTGTGGTCTAATTGAAAAATTAAACACCACGCCCTTTGTCAATCATAAACCATCACACCCCACAAAATCCCTTGACTTTTAGTAAAATTTAGATAAACTTTTTATAATGAAGAAACGCCAAGTTAGAACTGTACATGATGTGTCACCTGCTGTTTACCATACAAAATTAAATATAGATTTTTCAAAAATGTGTAATTGCCCTGATAACCATATAAACTGTCTTGTACCTAAAGAATGGCTAAGAAACCAGGTTGCTCTTTGGGAATTTTACTATGAGAAAAGAGACATAAGGAATAAAGATATTCATCCTGCGGTCTTCCCTATCGGTTTACCAAAGCGATGCATAGAATTATTCACCCATAAAGGCGAGTTAGTGCTTGACCCGTTCGTTGGGATTGGAACAACTCTGCTGGCGGCTCGTGATTTAAGCAGAAATGCTGTTGGTTTTGATTTAAATCAAAAATATGTAGAAGTAGCAAAAAAGCGTTTGAATACTCTGGAGTTGAATTTTGACAAAGAAACAAAGCAAATTGCAATTTGTGATGATGCAATAAATATCCCAAAATACCTTAGAGAAGAAACAATTGCATTGGTTGTCACATCGCCACCTTATGCAAATATGCTTAATCACGCAAGGCTTAATAAGAGCATTCGGGGCGACCTAAGAGTAAACAAACACTACAAAAAAATTCAGCAATATTCAAATAACCCACGAGACTTGGGCACTATGGAGCCAAAAACCTACGCCATAGCCTTAGCTGATATTTATAGAGGCATATTACCTCTGATGAAACCCAAAGCTCATTGCGTTATTAACTTGAATGATTTATGGGAAAACAACCACAGATATCCAACGCACTCTTATGTTATTGACGAAATGTCAAAAGTTGGATATGAACTTAGAAATATCATAATCTGGGACAAGAGGAATTTGGTTAACAAGGTTGGCATCTTTGGCTGGCCTAAGAATTACATTACTTTAAGCACAACTTTTGAGTATATACTTGATTTCTGGAAGCCATGAAAGGCTATTCAGAAATAGTAAGAAAGTTGAAACAAATAAAAGAAATGGGATTTGTCAAAACACATCGTGCAGGGAATACAGGGATTGGTAAAACACTTGAGGATTTACTGGACATAGAAGAAAATAACATCCCCGGGCCAAATGCCATAACTATTGAACTTAAATCAGCTCGTAAAAATGCCGCTTCAATGTTGACATTATTCACTAAATCACCGCTTCCTGAAAAAGCAAACAGCATTTTACTTGAAAGATTTGGTTATTATTCTGCAGCACGAAGTAAAACGAAGAGATTAGAAACTACTGTTAATGCTATTGATTTCAATAATTTGAGAGGACAGAAGGGATTCAAGATAACAGTTGAGGGTGACAGAATCAACATATTGACTGCTGAAAATGAAATTGTTGGTTATTGGGATAAAGATACACTAAAGAAATCTTTTGAGCGAAAACTGCCACATTTAATGTATGTGAAGGCTGATACGAAAGGCAAAGGACGAGATGAGCAGTTCTGGTTTAATGAAGCGTGGCTGTTAAGCGGTTTTAGTTTTGAAAATTTCGTTGATTTGCTGAACAAAGGAATTATTCTTGTGGATATTAGGATTGGTCAATATCCTAATGGAAGAACCCATGACCATGGCACTGGATTTAGAATATTGCCTGATAAATTGGATTTGTGCTTCAACCGTAGAGAAAAAATACTGTAATATTACGAACCGTGACTTAAATAGCATTTGGGATCTTAGGAAACCTGTGAAGCGAATCGACCAAATCGTCTATAATTCTACGGCTTGACTGAAGATGAAATTAAAATTGTTGAGCAATCACTAAAAGGATGATGATGACTAAAAAATCCAAAGGTCAACTTGTCTGCCAGCTTTTGGAAAATGTAGAGAATAGATGAAATCATTGGACACTACCAATCCACAAGATATAGCTATTGCTTCATTGATGGCCAGTGGCTTCCCTTTCCAAACGGCTATAACAAACGTTATCAAACAAACTCCTAATTGGAAGATAATGAATGAAGAGTTCCCCTGGAAGGACGACAGTGGTTCTGAGCGATTTCTCGATATCATTGCGACAAATGGTTCCGTGATCATAGCAGTGGAGTGTAAGAAGACTCAAAAAGAAATTTTGACCTTCCTTTGTCCAGGTGAGTTTCATGATGATAAGGTGGAACGTGTACGTTGCCTTTACCTGTGTCAAATACAGGACGCAACTGGACGTATGGAAGTTTTTGGTGATGACTGGTGCATAATGCCGCCGTCAAGTGAATCTATGTTCTGTGTTGTAAGTACGGGCGAAACAGGTAAAGATCAGCGTTTGCTAGAGCGTGACGCCCATCTACTCGTCAATGGAATTAATGCGTTTGCTAAAGTACATCGGCGAGATTTCAGACCCCAGAATTATCCAGAGCCAGATCGGCCTTATTTACCACTACTGGTTACAAATACTCCCTTGTTCGTTGCGCACTATGAGCCTTCAGATATATCACTGGAAACCGGCCAGTTTTCAGAACCGCCAAAGAATATTGAGTCAGTAAAATGGGTGCGGTTTTCCAAAGCATTCGCCCTCATAAACAGTCGCGACATTGGAGTTCGTACAGTTATTGTTGTTAATGCAATAGCACTCTCTGAATTTTTGAAAACCCTTAATATTAAGGGATCAGGACCAACCGGAACTTCTAAAGTACATGTCGAATTTCTTAAATAGGAATCCAAATATGACCCTAACAACAAAAAAGAAAAACAATCATTACCGCACAGCGGTCGATGACGCAGATGAAAAAGCAGATTACGCAGATAAGGCGATATTCGTCATGACCTCAGACGATTTTTCAAATATTGACGAATAGTGATTTCCGTATATAATTCTTCGCATGTGCTAATGGATACATTTGTGCCGGATTGAGTAGTTGTGATTATAAGATGATGCGATGAAAGTGCGTGATGCTATTAAGCTAATAGAAAACGATGGCTGGTATCTTGTGGTCACTAAAGGCAGCCATCGTCAGTACAAGCATCCGACCAAACCCGGGCGCGTGACAATCGCTGGCCATTTGAGTCACGATTTGGCGCCCGGAACTTTGAATAGCATATTGAAGCAAGCGCAATTGAAGAAAAAGGAGAAGACATAATATGCACCGTTTTTTAATAGTAATAGAAAAGGCTAACGGCAACTATTCTGCATATTCCCCTGATTTGCCGGGGTGTGTGGCGACAGGGAAAACCAGAGAAGATGCCGAGAAGAATATGTATGAAGCTATTGCTATGCATATTCGAGGATTGATCGAAGACAACATCCCGGTTCCTACTTCACACTCGTTCGCCGAATATATTGCCGTAGAATAACAGCCACCCGATAAAAAAGAAAACTTTCAAGCCCAAGCAACGCTGTTCGATTACCCCATTAGATGTGAAAAAAACATCTAACGGGGCAGGCGGTGATTAACCAGATAGATTACAATGATTAATAACATCAAGGCAATATTCGTCATGACCTCCGCCTTACTGCTCGAGGCTGATAAGAAAATCACGAGAAAGAAATCCAGGTTTATGGAAGTCATAAACCTTCGATTACGGTGATATGAATACAGATTACAGCGATAAAAAAGCCCTGGCCGGTTTTGCAAAGTCACATCTTTCATCAAAATAAAATCTTACCCAAATTAAATTAAGATTATTGGCTAGCAGGAGAGTATTTTTAGTCATTCTTCATCCTCAGGTTCTGGATTATACTTCTTACGATGCACTTCGTCAAGTCTTCGGACCAGGAAAACGATTTGTTTCTCAAACTCAAGATAACAAAGCGCTGCCTTACGATCCTGGAGCGCTTGCGCTTTTTCCTCGTTTGTTTCCGAGGCACGCAAAACACGATTATACGGCGTGTCAAGCTCATACTCCCGATACACCTTACCGCCCACCCGCTCTTTCTTGATGGTTATCATCGTTGGGATAAAATAATTATGCTTTGAAGCTCAGTCCAATGCGTATTAATTTCTACTTCACTCAAGGTTAAACAATAACTACCCTGCGTACTCTCGGCACAATGGTGCACGGTATCAAGCTCGGTATAACCTAACTTTCCACGCACCTTGTTAAAATTGGTTTCTACGGGAATCTTTTTCTTTAGCACCGAGGCATGAGGATGGGGTCGATATTTATGTTTTAGTTTATATTCGTCCTTAAGAATTTGGGTCTTTAATTTTCGTCCTGCCTTATGATACAGAACAGCATTTGCTTTAACTATTGACCTTTTGGTCTTCATTGTGTATACTTCCTCCGGTATATTTATTGCCATCATAGGTGCTCCTTTCAGTTCTAATATATCCAGGAGCACCTATTTTTTCAAGAGAGTTGTTGAGAAATTGATTTTTGATTAAACCACCCCATTTCGGTAAGATTATTTTTGATTTAAAACGAACTCTTGATTTTACATTCAAATAGCATATAATCATTTGAATGAAGGAGGCAAAAAATGAAATATACGATTATTATTGAGAAAGGCAGAGAATCAGGTTTTATCGCTTACTGTCCATCATTAAAGGGTTGTGTAGCACAAGGTAGTACCAGAAAAGAGGTGTTAAAAAATTTACAAATGGCAATGAAGGATTATATTGAATGTTTGATTGAGGATGGTTTGCCAGTTCCGGCCGAAGTTGGCAAAGAGATATTCGAATTGGAACTTGCAATAAAATGACCAAACTGCCACGAGGATTGTCCTCAAGAAAGGTAATGGGTGCACTAAAGAAAATTGGATTTTACATCAGGCGTCAAAGAGGAAGTCATTTAATCATGCGCCGAGATAGTCCGTATGCCCAGGTAGTTGTTCCAATTCATAAAGTTATTGACACTGGCACATTAGATAAAATATTGGAGGGAGCCGAATTAACAGTTGAAGAATTTATTAAATTGCTTTGAATGAGGGACAAGCATAAACTTTTAAACTTTCGCAAAAATTGAGACAAAAAAACGAAAACAATTATCACCGCTTTGCGGTTGATGGCGATAATGAAACATCAATTGACTTCGTTCAAAAACCCCATATAATATGGCAGTGACAAACGGTAAAAATGGTGCGGTGCGAAACTAACGGTAAGCAGTTGTGAAAGGTTTTAATAATTAAAAATTGCCAAGTTTACAAATTCGGTAGGATGGTAACAATCATATGACTTGAAATTCTAAACTAACCGGATATAATTGAACGAAAGTGCAATGCAGTTAATAGCGAACCGAAACATACTCATCTTCCTTATAACTACAAATGTATTAATCGGACAAGCCCTCGGTCCTGAGCTGCCAGCACGCACATGTGAATTAGGCTTTGTGAAGAAGAAGTACCACCGAAAAACGCAAGAACATTCGCCCTATGACTTTTATTGGGGTATTGATGCAATTTTTGCGAAGTATGCTGCTACTAAATGGCTTACTCTTTGTGCCACAGGGCATCTCTATAATTACACAGGTGAACAATTTCCCGGGCGAAATTACCGCGACTATACAATTGGCGCGGGAATGATACTACGGATAATTAATGCCGAAATCCTTCGAATTAGTAGTTCATTCCATTATTGCGAAAGATTTAGCTTTGATAGGTCAGCGGACCAGTATCACAAAGATACACGAAGTATGATAGGCGCGCTTCAACTTGAGCGTGCTTTTTCGTATTGTGGCCAGGAACTTACATTATGGACAGCTCCAGCTTTCGTCTATGATGAAATAATCCAGTATCCATATGGTGATTACTTGGGTGGTTTAGACAAATCTTACAACAACTTTGGTGCTGTCGTAGGGATTAATCTACTGCTATTCAAACATGTCACTTCGTTCCTTTATGTTGTATACGCCGATTACTGGCAGCCAGGATACGGAATAGCCTTCCGATTTTAGAAATGGTAGCATGATGGAAAACTTTTATTAATAAATTGCCGATTTATCCAATTTCGGCGGAAGGGTAAAACATATAAGAACTACTTGATTTTTATTTTGAATACAATATAATTGAGGAGAACGAAGATGGCAAAGCAAGTTAATACCTTGACAATCAAAGAATTTGAACAACTTATTCAAAAAGCAATCCATAAAGAATTGCAATCTCTTGTCATTGACCCAGACTATGGCTTTGAATTACGAGACGAAATCGCTGAAAAGCTCAGACTATCATTAGCCTCAAAGAAGAGATATTCTATTGCTGAGGTAAAAAAGAAAGTCAAAGCATCTTGCGGTACAAGGTAGATTTCACTTCCCAGGCATTTCAAAACATATCTGAACTGGAGAGGCCAATTGCCGAAAGGATTTTAAACAAAATTGACTGGCTTGCTGATAATTTGGATATCATCATGCCGCAGCCATTGAGAGGCGAATTCCAAGGTGTATATAAACTGGTTGTTGGTGATTGGCGTGCTTTATTCTATTGATTATTCTGAAAGAATTATAACGATTCATATAGTCGGATATCGTAGCAATATCTATCGAAAGAAAAAATAGATTCATGGGTAGTGAACTGTCTTCCTTCATCAAAACTTCAAAGACACATTAGGAAAAATTGTATGGGTAAAGATAAGCCCAAAAATGACCCTAACAAAAAAGAAAACCAATCATTACTGCATAGCGGTCGATGACAGTGATACAGATCTTTAATTTGTTGAATTGGTCGGCACTGGTTGACAATTCTCTTGATTTGGTTATAATTGGGCAGTATTTCTGAACAAAGCGGCAGGTCATGTGCAATAGAATTCTCGCCGCGGGCAGGAAATTCAACTGAGATATTTTGGGAGTAATTTGATACAAAGGAAAAGGAGGTAATTATGAACATACGGAACATAAGTCCAAGCCCGATCAAAAAGTGGGTCGGCGTAACAATCTTCTTCCTCATGAATTCAGCTCTCTTCGCCGCGGAAATGACCATGAATGTCAGCTGTCAAACCTATCCCAGTCCCTATCTTTCTGACTGGGCGACGATCCCCGGGATAGTGAACATCACTATTACATATACAGGCTCGGTTCCGGACACGGTACGGCTTGAGGGCAGCGCGGTCTCAAGAGAGCACGGCGAGATCGTGAGCGGACAATCGGACAATATTATCATTCCAGGCGCGCAGACCATTCGGCGTGACAACCGCGATTTTCTCAATTACAAGAATATCAAGTACAGCGAAACGTATACCGAACAGCTTACACGCACAGGCAGGCTACTGGAAGGCACGTACACCCTTTACATGAAACTGGTAAAAGTCAACACGGGCACGGTCGTGAGCGAGAAGTCCTGCTTGTTTTATATCCTCTCCTTTAACCAGCCCTCGCTCATCGCGCCGGCGAACGGAGATACAACTTTGATTGTCTCTCCAACTTTTCAATGGACGCAAGCGACTGCGCATCCTGGTTTTACGGTCCGTTATCACTTCAGGCTTTGCGAGGTGGGCCCGGGGCAGACCCCCCAGGAGGCAATGTCCAACATCGCTTTTCATGAGCAGGTGATCGAGAACTCCACAAGTTTCATCTACCCAAATACCGCAAGAGCCCTAGTGACGGGCAAAGCATATGTCTGGCAGGTCCAGTCAACGGACAGAAACAATATCCCGATCGGCGCGAACGAAGGCAGGAGTGAAATATGGCGATTTCAAAAGGCAGAAATTACATTCTATCATCCAGTAATGCGCCCCATATACCAGCCCAAGATCGGGATCTCCAAGATTGTGAATAGGGTCAATAACTATTTTGAAGTCATCCTGGAGATAACAAACCAAGACAGCCTCACGTTCGACGATCTCACGATATATAGCATGAATTTAGGATTCCAGGGCAGACGCTACTGCGAGATGCGGAAAAGAAACGCTGACGGGACCTGGCCTGCATGGCACGGGTACCTATATGTAGGCAATATAACAAATAGTCGCAAGGGGAACAAGTTCCAATGGCAGGGAAGGATCTCGCATTTGAAACCGGACAGCGTCCTGCAGGTAAAATATCATGTTTCTCCTGTCTTGTTCTCAATTGGCGAACGTCCTAGAGAGTACACGATATGTGATTCCTTCCGGATCACCTGTCGGGTAGAAGGTAGGGAGTATTTAAAGAGACTGGCTGGTATGAGATATACCAACGCGGCTGAGGTAAGTAATGCCTTCCATGCTGCCGATTATCTTATTGTAACCTGCCCTTCAAAGCTGTTCGACTACAATCCCGATACGGACACCACGGTCAACAGGTTGCTGGGCACGATGGCAGAACTCGCTGAATTAAAAAATGGTGTTCTCGGCTACATACCGTATTCCTGGAGCGACGTTAATTTAAAGTGGGAGATAAGTCGCGGACAGACTTGGGCGAACAGCATGTGCCCCGGCTGGGTAGAAGGAAATGGTTATTTGCTCATCGTAGGAGAGAGGGAGATTGTTCCAATGTATAATTACTGGGTGGATCCGAGCACGGGCACGGCTGAACCGACGGACTATGCCTACACTAATACTGATATTTTCAGTGACGAAAGACCAGAACTGAAGGTTGGCAGAATTCTAGGCGTTGATGCGGCAAGCCTTTCCATTCCGATCACGAACAGCATTCTTGTTTATCGAAGAGAAGCCGGGCATTCATACCATGTAGATGAAGCATTGCTGGTCAGTGGATGCGATAACGATCCAAATATTCAAGGACCTTACATGACACAATTCATAGAAAATATACGATCATCATACATTCCGCGTGCCGTCTTATTACATTGGAGCAATTACAGCTCCCTGAGTGCTCGTAGTAATGCATTCAAGGCACGTGCCTTGGGCAAGGGTTTAATATTCTACTCAGATCATGGCGGAACAGATTCCTGGTGTGGCGGACTTGACGCCTGGCCCACCAGTGAATGCCCTATCGAGCCTCTGGACCTGAGAGGAGAGCATCCGATAGTTTTTGCTACGGCTTGCGCCACTGGCAAATATTGGGATGTACCATCGGGTCATGAGAGTATTGCGCGGGTTTTCCTGGAGAACGGTGCCGCGGTTTACATCGGCATAACCTGGGGCCTTGGTTTTGGCCATTTTGGCTATGGTGAACGATTTGCCGCGCTTTATAGCTCGCCCCATCCTCATATTGGCGATGTCTTCAAAAGTATGCAAGCTGAGAAGATATTAATCGATCCCGGATGGCGCAATGTGGTCTGTCGCTATCATCTTTATGGCGATCCGAAATTTGGTAGGAGGTAATCATGAAGGAATCAGTACATGACAAGTATCAAAAATTGAAAATAACCTGGCTGTTGGCAATGTGCTATTGGCTGATGGCTGGTGGATCTGAGCCGCTATCGTCACTCACCATAACCATTCCGGATTACCGCGTAACCAAAATTGAAAAGTTGGATTACGTGGAGATCCCGGAAGGCGATAAGTTGGTGGTCGAGGAGGGCCGGCCGGCTGTACCTTATTTTATTAAGGTCATTGATTATCCGAAAGGTTACCGGGTCCAGGATGTAAAGCTCGTGGAAAGAACAGGAATGAAAACTGCAACCGGACTGAAATTGCCGGTGGTAATTTTGACCCCGGCGCCGAAAGCGCCAATTCCAATGAAACCAGGTCTTTATCCGGAAAAGGACTACGAATGGAAATTATTGGAGAACCCCGATGGCACAACCACACTGGTTATATATCTCTATCCATTCTATTATGATCCAAAGACAAGCGATATAAAATTCTATAAAGAGTATAAGATCGACGTGCCCTATATCAGATCAATGGCATCGATCACAGAATTAACCCTGGAGAAGTATGCATACGAACCGAATGAAACGGTCAAGATCAAAGTGGCGATCGACAATCCTGATAAGCCAAAGGATCTTTCCATCATGATGAAGATAAGGGAATATGGCAGCGAGAAGATAGTTGATAGTATACCCCCGGGATCGATGAACAAATTCTCCGGCAAAGATACCAAGACCTTTGAATGGCGAACGACCGGCTTTGAACCCCTTGATTACTATTGCGAGGCGACTCTCGCGGATGCCACCCTGGGTCTTCTGGACAAGGCGATCGTTTCATTTTCCGTGGGGCGTTCGGATTGCGAAATAACCGCGTTCAAGGCAGATCCTCAATATTTTAAGATCGGAGACAAGATCGCCCTTTCCCTCGGTCTCAAAAATACCGGCTTTCGCGATATCGCTGGTGATGCCGTATTCAGGATCCACGAAGGGGGAGTGATGATCAAAGAACTCCTCCACAACTTTACAAAACTGGCACCTGGAGCCTCACTCACTTTTACGGATACCTGGGACTCTAAAAAGGCAAAAAAGGGCATCATCTATAATATCCTTGGCTATGTGCGTTATGCCGGGACTGCGACACCGCCAAAGTTCGTCAGCGTTAGCACAAACCACCGACCGGTCGCGAAATTCATCTATTTACCTGAAAAGACATCTGTCAGCAAAGAGATTTCCTTTGATGCCACGGGTTCCGAAGATGAGGATGGCAATATTGTTGAATATAATTGGGATTTTGGTGACGGCGGAACGGGTTCAGGGAATAAGGTCACTCATACCTATTATCTACCTGGAGATTATGATGTGACCCTGATGGTCAAAGATAATGATAGTGGCACCGGACAGATGAACCAGAAGATAACGGTCGGAGAATAATTTCGTCTATCTGGTTTATCTGGTCTGTTTTTCTGGTTTAAATAAACTAAAAAGACCAAAAAGATTTTTAGACTATGAAACTGCGATTCATATTATTGTTCGTTCTGGTCGCTTTGGGTTTTAGTCTTCAAGGGCCAAGCTTGAGCGGCGATATTGGAATTAATTCTCAGTTCGAACACAACTCGGATTCGCTTCGGCAGAGGGAGCCGTCATCCGGCTATTTTTTTACGCTAAACACCCTGATGAAGTGGCTTTTTTTCGATGCTAATTTCAACTTCTTTTATAGTTCTGATGACAAGTTTACAATGCAGAAGATCAATCGGTTCAATCTCAATCTCAGCCCTTCAATCCCCTCATGGAGATGGATAAGGATCCATCTCGGTGATTTTTCGCCGACACTCTCTGAATATACTCTTTCGGAAATACCAATATCAGGCGCTGGTCTGGAACTTGCTCCGGGGCACTGGCGTTTTGCACTGATAACCGGCGATTCGAGACGCGTTTCAAGGGATTCGCTGAATTGGTCATATCGCCGGAGTATTTCAGCATTGAGATGCGGCAGTGAATACCTATCATTCATTCTCCTTAAAGCGAGGGATGACACATCTTCCCTGGAAACAACCGATACCATCGTTCCGGTCCCGCCGCAGGAAAATCTTGTTGTAGGTTTAACATCTAATTTCACGATCGCCAAAAGGCTGTCTTTTGACCTGGAGGGGGCCGGCAGCGTCCACACCCGCGATCTGCGAAATGACACGGTAAGCCTGGAGGGACTTCCCCGGATCGCATATTCATTCTATGCGCCGCGCTATTCCTCGCACACTGACTTTGCCCTGCGCGGAGTGCTAAATCTGAAACTCAACATTGCCGTGCTGAGCATTGATTTCAAGCAGGTAGGCCCTGGTTTTACATCGCTCGGCCTCCCTTATCTAAAAAACGATCTGCAGAAATGGAACTTTGGTGTGGCGACCAAATCAATACCCAAAACCGATATCCGGATCGACCTGGGAAAAGAACTTGATAATCTCGTGCATGACAAGCTTGCCACCACGAGCACGGACGATTTGAAATTCTCGATGATCTTTTACCCGCTGCCGTGGGTAAATATCGCCGGAAACTACGATCAAAAAAACATCCGAAAAAAAGTACAGAATGACAGCTTCAACCTTAATTCTTTATCCCATATTATCTCGCTGATGCCAAATCTCAGTTTTAATTTATGGGGGATCGGTCAGAACTTGATGGCGGTCATTAATTATCAGGATTATAAGGACCGGATCCCCATGACCGAGACGCCGACCAGCAAAATCCTTAGCGTCGGCGTGAATTTTTCAATTTCTCCTAAAATACCCATTACCTTTAACACGGCTTTCAGCCAGGCCTATAACCTCTCGCCTGAAGGACAGGTAAATCCAGAGAGCTATCATAGTTATGGTTTGACTGCCAACCGCTCTTTACTAAAAGATAAACTGCAAAACAGCCTGACCTTTTGTTTTCAACCATCAACCGCGGGTAACAACTTCTCCTTGGACGGTAGCCACTCTTATTCATTAACAAAAAGGGATAAACTGAATTTCATATGGTATCTGGGAATTTTTTCTTCAACGGATCAGACGGCAAACGATTTTAACCTGCAGACGGTAAAAATGAATTATACACGCCGGATATAGAACATATTGCGGACAGCTCGTTTTTGTTGCATTTTACGCCATTATCTTAAGCAATTTCGAATGATATTTTCAAATTAAAGATGTTCTCTTAAGATTCTACAAATTTGGGCATTCGGGGACGGAGGTGGTTTAATATAGTCAATAGGTAAGTTACACATTAACCTATGAAAAAAGTTGCATGAAAAATGAATATCAGGATGCTGAAATAAATTCAGATGGTATAATGAAATTTGTTACCTCCTGAAAAATGAGTATAATATAGTCAAAGGAGGTAACATGATAAACTTAGGCTTTGACTGTCACAAGGTATATAGTCAAGTTGCCATGGTTGATGAACGAGGTAAATTAATTATGGAAACAAGCGTGTTAAACAAAAAAGCAGTATTCACTCGATTTGTGAAGGATCTGAAAGAGCCAGCACGGGCAGTAATTGAAGCTGGATATAACTGGGGTCTCATATATGA
>Ga0315310_10000620_pt1 | contig 22880 bp, 25 predicted proteins | sample TDP5_MG_FD_203630 | JGI IMG/M metagenome (GOLD analysis project Ga0315310, IMG submission 203630) | Freshwater sediment microbial communities from Lake Towuti, South Sulawesi, Indonesia - TDP5 | ecosystem: Environmental > Aquatic > Freshwater > Lake > Sediment | place: Indonesia: South Sulawesi...
TTACCAAAACAAATAAATATACCTCAATAGCCAATTAATATGAAGAATAGCAATTTATGTCGAATGAAAAAGAAATTTGGCTAAATCCACATGAAAAAAGCAAATTATTTTTTGGTAAAAAAAGATTTATTAGAGCAAACGGAAGATTTTTAAAATTTTTATACTAGAAAATGGAGTTAACTTCATAAAATTTGGGAGATTGAATAGAAATCTGATTAATTAGAAGGTTTAAATCTTATAAAACCGCGGCTCAGAGTTGTTTGAGAACTGAGGGATTTACGATTTTCATTTTATCAAATTGTTTGGTTAAACCATAAAATAGGTTATTGACGGCTAAATCCGCCATTTTAATCCGGGTTTCAAGGGTTGCACTTCCTAAATGCGGCGATAATACGACATTTGGAAGTTTAAAAAGGGCCTGATTTCGACTTGGTTCTTCACGATATACATCCAAAGCCGCAGCTTTTATTATAGATTCTTTTAGAGCTTGAACGAGAGCCCTTTCATCAACTATTGATCCACGTGAGGTATTTATTAGGATAGCAGATGGCTTCATTAGTTTCAATTGAGAGTACCCAATTAAGTTCTCAGTCTCAGGAGTTTTTGGAATATGGAGAGACACAAAATCAGATTCTCGTAGCAAATCCTCGAGTGATCGATATTCTAGATGGAATTGGGTTTCAAGCTTAGGTTTTCGGGTTCGACTATAGTAAAGTACTTTCATATTAAATGCAAGAGCGCGTTTTGCAACCGTAAGCCCGATCCGCCCAAGACCTATAATCCCTAAAGTCTTATGATGCACATCGGTTCCCAGGAGAAAGTCTGGAGCCCATTCTTTCCATTGCGCAGTGCGAGTAATGTGATCCGCCTCGACAAGTCGGCGTGCAACAGCCATTAATAATGCCCAAGTAAGATCTGCCGTAGATTCCGTGAGAACATCAGGCGTATTGGTAACTATAATAGACTTTTGAGTAGCATATTTAACATCTATATTATCAAATCCGACCGCATAGTTGGAAATCACCTTTAATTTTGGACCGACGGCATCAATAATTTTGGAGGTTATTTTATCGTTGAGCATTGTAATAAGACCATCACAATCATGCACCTCTTTTATAAGTTCATTAATGGTGGGGGCGGTCCGACCAGTTGGTCCAGAAAAAATGGAAATATCTGCGATCCTTCGTAAGTGATTTAATCTAGAACTTGGTAGATTTCGGGTAATATATACATTGAATTTTGTCAAAAATGTACCCTGAATTAAGATAATTTTAAATCAGAAAAAATTTTTAAAAGAGAATTAGGCCTAATAGCGAGGCGTAAATTTTTTGTAAATTTTTTCCAAGTTATCATTTATATTTTCCATTTGTTCAATTATTTTAGCCATCAGACAAAAATTGCAATATTTAATAGAGTAATCCGATTCAAGCGCCTTTCCAGGATTGGTTTTACCCCAATCTTCTGGTAAATACTTTGTTAATTTTTCGATCATGTTATGACAAGTGCCCTTTCTATTCCAAATACATGTTTGTTTTGTTTTCTTTTTCTCTTTTTCGGCGTCCATATATTTTCACGTCAAAATTTGTATATGCAATAATTCGATGATAGCCCTATATAAGATTTATTTTGGCTGCACTTGTCTCCTCTGCTGAATTCCGGAGGTTTTCCCTCATCTAGATAATTCTTTGGAAAGCTTTTGAGCAATACATCATCCAGAAGATCTTATTTGAGCAGATATTCAAGTCTTTTAGATAATTTTGCAATTTCAGCATTTTTCTCAAGGAGTTTATTTTCCAAAGAAATAACTTTATCCTTATATTTCTTGAGTAACAAGATGAATTGAATAGCAACAACATTTTGAAAATGTTTTAATTGAGTGTTTTGTGTTTCAATAATGCTTATGAGTTGATTTTTAGAAAGCTGATCAAGACTCAACGGTTTAGGCTCAGGTTCTGGTTTTTTCCGCGTGTCAACTTTTTTCTGAATTTTCTCGGCTAATTCCAGAGCGGATTTAATTTCATCTTCACATAACCCCATCTGGCGGAGTAAATTTGTGGTAATATCAGATTCAGCCTCTGATTTTTTCGATTTCCTATCCTTAGCCATATCATCTAGGTTTCCAATCAAAAGTTTAAATAATATATAAATTTTTGTCAAAATTCACTTTTTAGAGTTGTTTTTATTGTAATTTACTCAATAGAATTGTAGGTAATATGGTGCTTTATCATTTTGGACAATGATAAATAGGGATAATTGCCCCCACCATAATACCTATTCTGCATCAGAATCAAAGTAATCGGCGAGAGCTCATCACTTAGCCGATAGAGGCGGGTGGTTTCAGCCTGTACGAATAAGGGACCTCGTTCAAACTTCGTACAAATAATTTTTTGCCAAGACTTGGAATAATATCTCAAGTTTTGCATAAAATTGATGACCTAAATACTTGCTTATTAAATGACTCGGTTTTTTTGAGGGCTAGAGTGCCTTCAATTTTTGTAAATATAGTTCAACCTTCCAAGAAATTATAAAAATTTATAAATTTTTATAAAATTTGGACTAACAGTTCGATCAATATAACCCATCACTTCATATTCTCTCAAACTTTTGATCCTTTTACGATTTTTAGCTTAACCTTTTGATAATTTATAAAAAATCAGGAACTGAGAATTGCCTTGCAAATTGGACATTTACCGTTTACATGAATCCATTCGCGGAAATGATCGCGGTGTCCTAATGCGCCGCATTCAGGACAGCTATCAGTTTCTTCATCCTCTTCGATGATTAAATTGCACACAACGCATTTTTGGAATTCATGACCGCAATTTGGGCAAATGACTTGATGTTTATCAATTTTTGAGCCGCATTGAGGACAAGGAATAAGAGTTATTGTTTCGATAGGAGGATGCTCAGCGGGTCCAGACGGTAAAGGTTGGGTTTCTGGTATCATAGGAGCCGTGGTGGCTGGTTCTTCCAGATGACCAGAGGGAAGTGTAGGAGGAGGCACAGAAGCCGGGGGTTCGGGCTTTGGCACGTGCGGTGCATGTTTTCGTCTTCGATGCGCCTGTATATCATATCGGGCGGTTGCAAGAAGAATAAATAACATAATACCCATTCCAATAGCCCCAATTAAAATCATAATATTCGTAAAGGTGAAAAATGTCGGCTCTTGATAAATAGGTGAGCCCAACATCAATGTATCGATGGGTTTTACATCCATTCCTATATCGAGACGGAAAGATCCAATATCCTGACCATAATATTCCCATTCTGAAAAAATAAAGATCCCATTGATATCATATCCATGGGATGAAGCAGTAATATTATAAATCTCAATAGTTCTTACCTCATTTCGATATAATGTGAAATTATTTTCCCAAATCCTGGCTGTAATGGGAATATCTGCGGCATTTTTTATGTCCAATTTCACATATATCTTGAGAGTATAATTTATAAGATCATAGGCAGTTACGGGCGTATTATCAATTATAATGCGAGCAGTGATATTTGTTCCTTCAGGTACTTGGATGTAGTGCTTATCTTCAGGGGGGATAGTAAAATAGCCAGATATTCGGGCATTACCAGGACCATTTGGCACTTCAAAATATATTAAAATGCTAAGAAAGACTATAAAGAAAAATATAATGAATATATATAACCATTTATGCATTTTCCATCGCCAATTATGTATTTTTTCTCAACATTACACTATAATAATGTTATATATCACCGCAACAGGTTAATAAATTGATTTAATTAAGTAAATCATAAAAAGCTTATCATAAAATATTTTCTCTTCTTATCATCTTACAAAAAAGATACAAATAAGAATACTAATAGATTTTTATCTCAGAGATTTAGTTTATTTAAGCAATTCATTTTCTATTTAAATAAGTTATATTGTTATAAAAACAAATGAATTGAAAGAAAGATTTTCAAGGCGGAAAATTTATGAGCCGAAACTACCTTGATTCGTTAGATCTACCCAAAAAAGCCACGAATTACCTTCGTGATGTAATACCTTTACTGGAAAACTATCTTCAAGACCGGCTAATTTCTATAATAATTTTTGGCTCTCTTGTTAAGGGCTATGCCACGGAGGTAAGTGATGCAGATATTTTAATCGTGCTTTCAGATGAGTGTACTAAGAAAGAGATAGGCTATCTTCATCAATTAATCAATGCTTATGAAGTTAAGTATAATTATCTTATCCCCCCCAAGGGATTTATTTCGCGGGTTCTTTATTCCATTGATAAATCGACGGGCATGTTTATTTCACATTTTATCTCGAATAAAAAAGATTTTTTGAAGGGCAATTTTGCTAAAACTTTTCAGGTCAATAAGCTCATGGCGAAGGTTTTAGCGCCCAATCAAATTGTGTATGGAAGTGTTCTTTGTCGGGCGAAAATACTGTATGGGGATAATTTAATTAAAGAAGCCAAAATCCCGAATGTGCCCATGACCCAACTTTTGAAAAGTATCCTCATGAATATGGTTACCAGCCTGTTTACATTACTAATTTTCCCCTTGACTAAGCGCGCAACACTCTATGAAATGGAAACAGCCAAATGGAGTTTGTTGGCTTCCTATTATTATATAAAACATGATTCACCTGCGCTTCCGATCCTCCTCAAATTCTTCTTAAATCAAAACATCGCCACCAGTTACATTAAAAATTGGATTAAGTTACGGAAATCATACCATCAAAACTACAAATTCGGCTTGCTTACACCATGGAATATACTAAAAATTCATATGGGTGCTCTGAAAATTAAATAAAAAAGAAGATTCTTGGCAGCGTGTTTCATTTATTCTTCTTCCTCTTCCGTGTAAAACCAGCCTTCTTCTTCAAATCTATCCAGAATTTGTTCTACCTTTTTAACGGAAAGTTTTAATTTTTTCGCAACCTGATCAGCAAGAATCCCTTTATCACCTGCTTTGACTACTTCCATTAAAATTGCCCGCTCTTCGTCTGTTAAATCAATTTCCGATTCTTCAGACTCTTCGAATTCTTCAGATGCTTCTTCGGATGTGGCATCAGATTCCTCACCAAGTTCTTCTTCAGGTTCCTCGACCATTCGATCAACTCCTTATTTTGTAATTTCAATGAAACAATTGTGAATAATAAGAAAATAACTAAGGGAATTAATAAATACATCTTAGAATTAAAACTTAAAAGCAATGTGAGATTTTTTTAAAAAAAAGGGAAGATTAAAGAATATGAAATGAAGAGAATGAGATATTCCATTGAGCATTTTTAAGAATTTCTTTTATCATGCGGGATATGTTTTTTTAAGGGGTCACATTGACAATCGCTTGCCGAAATCCCACCCATCATTAGTGCATCTGCAGCATCATCATACAGATCCTTATATTTTGCCAGTAATTTGGGTTTATTTCCAATTTGCTCCAAGATTTCTTTTAAATCATCCACGGTTCGCGTATCGCAGCCGGGTTCTTCTAGATCCGCCATCAATTTCTTAATTAATTTTTTAGTTTCAGTAACATTTTCTATATTCAAATGGATTCACTCAACCTTTTCAATTCTTTTATCGTATAATATTTGCTTAGATTAATGAATATGTAGATAAATGAATCGTGGCAAATTTCGCTGAACTAAAATTAGTCCTTCAGATTGGATTTAGAAGCAAGTTTAAAGAAGAGCGAATTTAGAAGTCGGTTGAAATTATTCATTTTTGATTGGTTTGAAATAAAATCTCAAGATTAGAGAAAATATATAAAAAAAGTTTCAAATATCGGAAAAAACATTCATTTCCACCAGTTTCTCTAACATGTGCTTTGAAGTAGAGATAACCAAGGCATTGAAAGGAGGCTTTTCAAGGATCTCAGCTAATTCTTCATGGAAAAATCTACAAATGAGGGGACAGGTTTGATTCAATTCTCTGATTTGATCGGCAATTATTAAATTTTCTTGAACTGTATCTATTAAGATAATTGCGAGATCAACCGAATAGATCCCAGCTTCTGTTAAAATATCTTTATCCTTGGCATCTCCGACAGTAATAGGCTCTTCATCAAGCAGATCTTCAACATTAGTCCGTTTATATTCAATAATTCTATATGTAATATTCCTATCCTTAAGTTGTTTCAATAAATGTCTTGTAATATATGTGCAACCTATTAATAGAATGTTTTGAGCATTTAATTTGTCAATTTCGCCAATAATATAATCTGCGGCATATAATGAAGTGGAGATAGTCGTGCACTCTAAGTCCTTCTCTAAAATTGGCGCCAATGAATCATCAAAACATTCACAGATAATTTTACAGGTTTTATTTACATCCCGAACTAGGTTAACTCCTACTACTAAATTTTCAAGATTATTTTTTGTACATATTACCAATTTTGCGTCCTTAATATTTGCATTTTCGAGAACACTTATTTGAATGGGTTTTTGAGGAATTACCGGCTCTTCAGCTTCAATAAGGTCTTTAATAAGCGTTTCTTCTTCTTCAATAATCACATATTGTTTTTCATTTTTAATTAAAAACTCACGAATTCGTTGCCCTAAGTGAGAGAATCCAATGATTATGGTGTGATTTTTCATAGATTTTGCGAGTGCAGAACATGTTTGTTTAGGATGATAGTTACGATAAAGTCCAATAGTAACAAGGCTAATAATTAAGCCAAGAATGATGCATTGTGAGAAAATTATATAGAAATAGCCATAGGGATGAGTTAATTGTCCAAAATAGAATGTATATATCAATGCCTCTATAAAATTACCGCTTAATAGAATATAGAAAACAATATAATTTGCTATAAACCATAGAAAGAGGAAAGTAAACCAAATCCAATTCTGTTTCAGTAGAATTTTTAACTTGATTAGGCTTTTTCTCATAATTTCACCTCATTCCAAGTTCCTTCAGAAAATAATAATATTTAAAGTTATAGAGTTTTTCATTTTTCTGTTCCTTTAATCAATCTGTCCATATAAACGCTCATTTTTTGGTTTCTTTCCAGTTACATCCTCAACAATTTTCCAAAATTCAAGTGGATTGAGACCAGAATAGGCTTGGGTAATCTTATCTTTGATGGCTTTCATAGTTTCTAAGGATTCTTCTTTCGTAAAGGTTCCAGGACGATTCTTGATTCTTTGTAGAATTTCATAGAGTTCTGAGTCATTGACTTGAATACGCCCGATTTTTAGAATATATTTAATAGTAGAACGACCTGAAAACTTGCCCATGTAGAATTTACGTTCGCGTCCGACCATTTTGGGCGAAAATGGTTCAATAGAAATGGGACCACCTGAAAGAATTGCGTGAATGTGTAAACCAGACTCATGAGAAAAGGAATTAACACCAACCACTGCTTTATGAGTTGAAAGGGGTAATCCAAAGTAGGCTTCCACAAGATTAGCTAATTCATACAATTTTTCTAAATTAACGGTTTTTATTCCGTATAGAAATTGTAGGCTGGTAGCTAATTCCTCAAGCGGTGTATTTCCCGCCCGTTCGCCATAACCATTCACGCAAACATGAGGATAATTAGCACCTTCTTCAATTGCAGCCAAGGTATTTGCATGAGCAAGCCCTAGATCATTATGACAATGGATAGAAATTGGAATTTGACTCATTTCATCAATATAATCTTTTAAATTGCGGATGAAATATTTCATACTCAAGGGTCCCATACAGCCAACAGTGTCCGCCAATACAATTTTGTCAGTGCCCGCTTCTATTGCGACCTTGCAGAACGCCTTCAACTTCTCAAAGGATGTACGAGTTGCATCCATTAACACAAAATCGGTAGTAACCCCGTGATCTTTCGCATATTGAATAGAACTTGTGATATCTTCGATTGCTTCATCATAGGATTTTTGAAGTACTAATTGTAAAGCTAAATCACTAACCGGATAGAATATAGGAATTTCGGGAACATCACATTGAAGACAAGCATCAATATCCATTTTAACAGCTCTTGCAGGAGCTGCTACTTTTGCATGAGTGAAATTTTCCTTTGCTAAAATTTTAACAGATAGTTTTTCATCATCGCTCACAGCAGGGTATCCGATAGCAATAATATCGATTCTAATTTCGTCTAATAATTTAGCGATATCTAATTTTTCATTAATTGAAAGAGAAACACCGGGAGTCTGCTCACCATCCCGCAATGTTTCATCCCAAATATATATTTTAGGAGGGAGCTTCGGAGAACGAACCCCATCCAGGGTGTTATAGTTAAATAATAAATCAGTCCTTTGGAATTGGTCTATTTCCCTTTGATTTTTCAAATATTCTGAATTCGCCATTTTTTTCCCTTTGTACTTGCAGATCGTTTCCTAATGATTTTTTATAAGTAGAACCATAAGAAAGTTATTCGACTATTATTTTATAGAAATAAAAAAACTCGGAATAAAAAGGAATTACATAATTAAGTAATCAAAATTATTTTCGGGATGAAGAATTGTTTATCATAGATATTCTTGACTTTGAAGATAATGAAATCTCCAATAGTTTACAAAAAATAGGCCCTATTATTGAGTATCTTAAACAGGAATTGAGTAAATTGGGGCAAATTGATAATATTGTAAAGGCACTCCTGAGAACCGATGATATTAATTTCCAAAAAGATCTTAGAATCCATCCTGTACAGTATATTGAGAATATCGAGCATTTAAATATCATAATTAATGAAAATTGCCTTAAAATTCCTAAAGAGATAATATATGAATTAAGAACTGGATTTAGGATTCTCTATGTGACAGAACGGACGATATTAGTGCCGATATTAGTAGCTCCGAAATGGATTAAAGGGCTTATTAAGGAAAAAAATATTGAAATACAACTTGAAGCACCAGGCTTTACATTGGAACAAGAAAAATTTCATTTAATAGTGACAGAATTTGATTCAGAGTTATCTCAACTATTAAAAACAATTTCTTCAGGGATAGTACTCATTTTATATACTTTGTTTTCGCAAATTATTTGAACAAAGTGATATGCGGTTAAACCATTGAAAAAGAAACAACTTTTAACAATTTCATCATGGGCAACGATCCTTGTGGGCGTTTGGATAATTATTGGATCTTTTGATCCCTTTCTTCTTTATTATGGCGAATTTTACATGTATCTGATGGGGATATTGGGGGTAATTGGGATAATCGGAGCAATAATAACGTTAGGAATATTACCATTTATAGGTGGGTTAGCGATTTCAGGTGAAATGATGTATTTAGGGGTCGCATATGGATATAATCTAATTATTCTATATAATTTTTTGAGAGCAGTGCTGTTTATTTTAGGAGGTAGTGGAATAATTCTTACTTATGAAACACCTATAGATCCCCACTCAATTGAATTGATTAGGCTCAATATAGGAAAGCAGGAATATTATAATCTAAAACATCTGGGTATCAACAATTTGAAAGACTTAGTAGAGGAGAAGGGTAATGAAGAAGAAGTATGTTCTATAACATCAATTCCTTTGCTGAAATTGAAGGAATGGATTAGTAAATCCGAACAAATTCTAAATGATATTGAGATACTAAAAAAAGCCGAATTACAAAAGGATTTTAAAAAACGATTTAAAAAATGAATATAATTTTGAACCATATAATATTTAGATATTCATCCTATTTTTAGGGAAATATTCGATTTTTTAAGTTAAAATAAGAAGTATTTCCTTATTATAAATAAAACAAGAATTAGTGAGATAACAAAAATGCGGTTAGCAGAGTTTAGACTGATTGACAAAACCAAAGGAGCATTAACATGGAGCATTATAGAAAGGATACAACGAGTAATTGAAGAGATGCCAAAGAATTCAATGAATTATTTCAGCTCCACTATTGCGCAAAATAAGACTAAATCTATTGTCATTGATATGAATATTTCAAACAGAGAGTTAATAATAACTAAAATTTAATGTGTATTTTCAACTTTTTTATACGTTTTGTTGAATCGATACTATCGTTGTTATCGATCCTATTATTTTCTAATTGGATGCCCAGCTTTTTTTGAAGGTCAAATAAGCTAAGACTTTAATATTTTACCTTCGATATTGTTTTGTTCTAAAGAGAAAAGATTAGATTAATTGCAAATACTTAGTTAGAAACTTGTTCTTCGATTGAAGGAACGATATATGAAAGATAAAATCATGACATTGGAAGAAGCTGTTGGATTAATTAATGATGGCGATTTAATTGGTATAGGCGGTTTATCTTTTTGGCGAAAGGCAGCAGCAACAACGCGGGAAATTATACGGCAAAAGAAAAAAGAATTGGGAGTGGTTGCTTTTGTCGGTGGATTTTGTGAAGACCAATTGATTGGAGCAGGATGTCTAAATCGGGTTCGCACGAGTTTTACAGGAATGGAATTATTTGGGTTAGCCCCCAATCATAGAAGAGCGGTGGAAACTGGGCAAATTAAAGTTTATGAGGAAACAGAAGCATCCATTGCGCTAGGCTTAAAGGCTATTTATTTAAAATTGCCTTTCCTTCCTTTGAGAGGAATTTTAGAAACCGACATCTTAAAAATCCGGGATGATATGAAAGAATTCAATTGTCCTCTGACTGGAGATAAGTTGGTAGCATGCCCGCCTATTCAAGTGGATGTCGCGATTATTCATGTTCCATATGCGGATGAAAAAGGAAACGGGAATATTCAAGGACCAGTATGGCTGGATGATGATTTAGCAAAAACCGCAAAAAAAACGATTTTGACCTGTGAAAAAATAGTCGAGACAGAAGATATAATTCATTTACAAGGCAAAGGGCAAATCCCCATGCAATCTGTTGATGCCGTGGTAAAAGTGCCTTTTGGAGCGCATCCTACGAGTTGCTATCCGTTCTATACATTTGATGCAAATACAATCATGAAATATATGGAATATTGCCAGACCCCGGAAGGATTTAAGCAATATGAAGAAGAATTTATCGATTCATCCACGCATGAAGACTACCTTGAGAAAATTGGAGGCATAAAGGAGATCTTAAAGATCTTATTATAGGATGGTGAAGAACGATGAGTGAATATGCAATTGATGAATTAATGACGGTTCTCATGGCTCGAGAAGTGAAAAATAATAACGTGATGATTGTAGGTGTTGGAACACCAATTGTCTGGGCAGCCTTCACCTTAGCTAAAGTGACTCATGCTCCGGATGCCTTCTTCCATTTTCTAATGGGCAACACCTTTGTCTGGGAAGCGCGCCAAGTTTCTTTGCTATGGCTGGAATTGGGGGCCGCTTCACGGTGTCATCGGCTCCATAATACAGGGGAATGCACGCTTGAATTACTGCCCCACAAAAGATTAACCACAATTGAATTTTTCAGGCCAGCCCAAATTGATCAATTCGGAAATACCAATAATACCGTTATTGGAGAGTGGCATGCCCCAAAAGTGCGACTTCCCGGAGCGGCTGGAATTCCTGATTTCTCGGGATTCTACGCAACAGGGCAATTTCTATATGTAACCCGACATGATGCTCGGACCTTTGTCCCCACCGAACAATTGTTCTTCCGATCTGGCGTTGGATTTGTCGATGGAGAGCATCCGCTCATTGATTATGGGCTGATCGGAGTAGGTCCTAAATGTGTTATTACGGATTTAGCCTATCTTGACTTTGATCCAGAGCAACGCCGGATGCGAATAAAGACAATTCATCCAGGAGTAATTGTGGAGGATGTTCAGAAGAGTACTGGATTTGAACTCTTAGAGGCACCGAATTTGACAGAAACTATACCTCCCACCGAAGAGGAACTTCATCTGCTACGAGAAAAAGTGGATCCCTTAGGAATCCGAAAATTAGAAGTGCTCACGGGAAAAGAACGTCAGGAGCTTCTTGAAGAAGTCATAAGAAAGGAATATGCGCAAATAAATCGAATACCGCCCCGATTATAATTCCTTTTTTATATTTATGAATAGACAGTTGAGCCTCTTTCCCAATAAACTCACTTTTATCAACCTTATTTCTCTTTTTGCATTAAAAGGTAGATTTTCTTTAATTCATTTAAAAAAATAATATGAGAAAATATATTTCCTATTTATAGATAATTTTTAAAGAATATAGCAAATAATTAGCATAATTTCCTTATAAAAAAGATTAGACGGAGTGGATGAGAATGGTATTAATAGTTGTTAAATCAACATATCCAATGGATAAGGCAGATGAAGTCGCAGACGTTTGGTTCAATGAAAGTTATCAGGCGGTTCCTTTTGAACCATTTGAGCAAGTGATTGTTTCAGGGGCAGCAACCATCAGACCGGGAAACGTAGCTGAAGGTCTAACAATTTATTATTGTGATGATAAATATACTACAAAAGAAAAGCTATTAGTCAAAAAACGCTGGAAAATATATGAAAAAGTCGAAGGGTTCAGTTATACCATAGATATTTATGAACATACAGCCCGCGAATCTTATGAAGAACGTTATCAAGATTGGAAAGCAGCCAGCAACTTGAAGTTTGGCAATTTAGAAGAGATTTTTTAAATATTTATTAAATTTTTATTTTTTCTCAGCGGATAAATGCATGAAAGAAAATTTTTATACATAACTAAACTAGACATGATACTCGAACCTTTGTTCCTACTAATCAATTATCCTTCCATTCAGGAGTGGGATTTGTGGACGGAGAGCATTCACTCATTGATTATGGCTAAAATAAAATCAATATTTTTAAAGAAAAGGGCAATTAAATTCCTGCAATTGTTCTTGCCGTAAAAGAATAATCTCATTCAATAAGTTAATGAAGAAGTCCTTGCTTTCAGGGGCTATTGCACAAAGGGGGTATGTGTGTGTACATAAAATTTTTTCTATGAGATCAGTAGATAGTCTATTTGGAAGGTCCTGTTTATTTGCAATAGTGAGAAAAGCTGCATAAGGCGCGACTCTTTTTAATTTTGGTAATAATAAATGCTTTATCGCAGTAATATTTTGAGGCGATGAATCAGTAACTATAATAAATAGATAAAATTGTTTCAATCGTTCTGAAAGAAGAGGGGCAGGATTCAATGCCAAATTTTCAATAACAGGGTTTCCAAAATCATATATCCTTACTTTTAGGGGAGGAAAACTGGTAATTTCCTTGGTATAGGTGTTAAGCAATTGCAATACTTTTTTGGGTTTTCCGGGAATCATTTCAAACAAAGTGGTCTTCCCAACTTGGTCAAATCCAATGAGCCCAAAATTTAAACCATGAAGGACCCGTTTAATACGATCCTGAATTTCCTCTCGACTAAAAGGAAAATTATCTTCCGAAATATCTTTTATTTGAGCTAATAATAAAATATCTTCCTCTTCTAATTCTGTTTGATCAGGCCCCTTCAAGCGGGAATTTTCTAAGTAAAACTCTAAAGATTTTTTACAATCGAGAGGACATTGAAAGCACTTAGATAAAAATATATCAACATTACGCTGAAACATATAAAATCGAAAAGTAATATTTCCTTTCTGAATTAAAATTTCTCTATCTCCGACTTTAATATCAAAAGACTTGAGATACTCACGGATAAGTTTTTCTCTTTTATTTAAATTGTTTGAAATCAAAAATTTTCACATGAAACTGGTAATTCTTATATTGAATTTATTGCATTGAATTACATTTAAATTAAATTTAAAATTAAATTACATTTAAATTAAGATGTTGAATTAAAAGTTATATAGGACTAAAGTGATAATTAAGTAAATGAGATTTAAAATTAAGATGAAAAATTTTCTCTTAATTAAGATGAAAAATTTTCTCTTTACGATAGGAGTGTTTAGGAGTCAATTTCATGGTTCAAATAAAATTTGCACCCATCTCAACGGAGCGGCTAATTCCTGGAACAAATGTTAACATTCAAGTTGGGATAATTCAAAATGATGAACGATCTTGGGGCGTAAAATTAACCCAAAAAGGAAAAGTGATTGCAGCTAAAAGGATCAAGAAGCTCATCGATGTGGAGATTACAGGTATCATTCGCGATACCATTGGAAAATTAGTGGCTTTAGATACCTTTGAATTAGGGGGGATGTTAAGCGAAATTCTTCGAGAAGTATATGATAAGATTAAAGAAAAACAAAAACCAGCTGAGGCTCAAGCTCCAGCACCGAAACCTGCTGCTATAAGTGAGCCAGAAGCTACAGAAGAAACCCCAATTGCAGAGCAGCCGGTTGATTCAAGAATACCTGAAATAAAACTCCCTCCCAAAATGGGATCTAGTGATTCATTTTGGTCTGCCTATTCAAGCATTGAAACAGTAACGGTGCCTTTTGTAGAACCTACACCTACTCAGCAGGCGCCAGCTTCAAAGGGGTTGGATGATGCATTAGCCGTTTTGGGAATTAAATGTCCAAATTGTGGGAAAGAAGTGGATCCAGACTCGGACCGATGCCCATATTGTGGACAATCAGTTTAATATATCCCATTATCAGTTATTCTTTGAAAAAATTGATATTTTGAAAATTCCATAATACTTAAAACTAAATCTTTTATGTAGTAACAAAATTAATGATCTATCTTATAGCGAGGTTTCCAAAATGGAAGTAGAATGGACAAAGATATTAGAGAAACCTGATGCAAAATATAAAGTCGATGGAAATACACTCTTAAAATTTAGAGTAACAACCGAAAAGCTTAATGAGGAATTGGAATCCTTACGGAAAAAATATGCTGATTTAGAGAATCAAAATAAAGAACAAAAAGGGACAGTAGAAAATTTAACCGCTGAAATGAATGAATTGAAATCGAAAATAGCAAATTTAGAAAATGAGAATCAAGAAAAAATGGGCAGTCTAGAAGGTATTTCTGCAGAAAAGGAAAATGAATTCCAAACAAAAAAGAATATACTGGAAGAAACCATAGCACAGAAACAGTCGGAAATTGAAAAATTACAGGCAGATTTTTCTAACTTACAAGATACACTGAATGAGAAAATTTCAAGAATATCGGAATTAGAAACTCTGAATAATGATTTATCTGAAAAGAATAAGGCTCTCTCAGAGCGTTTGGAAGCGGTAGAACCTGCTTTAAAGGAAATTGAAACACAAAAAGCTGATCTTGAGCAGAAACTTATTGAAATAACTCAATTAAATGAAAAAATGAAGAATTTGGAAGATTCTTTGGTAAGCCAACAGAATGATCATAAACAGGAGTTAGAGGCCCTTCAGCTAAAACAAAGCGAAGAACTGGAGGCACTAAAAGTCTCCTACGAAAGTCAAATTCAAGAATTAAAAGAAGTTCATGGTATGACTCCTGGAGAGGCCGAACTTACGGGAGAGGAACAGGTAATTATGCTACGTTATACAGGCACTGACTTTCTATTGGTTAAGAAAAAGCCGGACGAAGGAGTAGTTTTAATTATGGATGCCCAAGAGAGAAAATGGTTGCTAACGTGGGATATAAACGCGAGTTTTATTGATCGAAGAAGTGCTGAAAGACGCGCAAGATCAATTGCGAAATCAGGATGGCCATTGCCCGGTGGTGCCAGATTAGGAATGGGATTTGATTTTGAAATCCAAGGTGACAAGAAAATACCTGAACGCCTATTGCGAGATCAGCATGAATATATGGAATAAATAATTTTTCCTGTTCCCTTTACTTTTCTTTTTTCGGATTTTTCAAATATAGAGGAACTTTAATGAAATTTTTTAAATTTCAGGGCTTAGGAAATGACTATATTATAATAGATGAATTTAAGAAATCCATTATTCCCGAAGAACAAAAGTCCTCTCTAGCTAAAACCTTATGTGAGAGGCGATATTCCATCGGAGCAGATGGCATCTTATTTGTATGTCCGCCAACTCATTCTGATGTAGATATCAGGATGCGAATTTTTAATTCGGATGGCTCTGAAGCAGAGATGTGTGGAAACGGTATCCGCTGCTTCGCAAAATATGTTTATGAGAGGGGAATTCTAAAAAAATTACAGATGAGAGTTGAAACGCTCGCTGGAATAAAGATTCCCAGCTTAATAGTAATAAATCGAAAAGTCGATTCAATAAGAGTTGAAATGGGGACGCCTCAATTCCTTAGAAATGAAATTCCAATGAAAGGCCCAAATACCGAAGTAATTAATGAAGAACTACAAGTTCAAGAAAACATTTATTCAATAACCTGCTTATCGATCGGAAATCCGCATTGTGTTATTTTTTTAGATGATTTAGAGAATTTAGATATAGAAATTGGAAAGATAATAGAACATCATGAAGTTTTCCCTAAAAAAATAAATGTAGAATTTGTTAATATTTTAAATAGAGGGGAAATTAAGATGCGTGTCTGGGAGCGAGGTGTTGGAGAAACATTGGCTTGTGGAACTGGTGCATGTGCTGCGGCAGTTGCATCAATTCGCAACGAATATACTGATAGGCAGGTCTTGGTGCATTTATTAGGAGGAGATTTAGAAATTGTGTGGGATGAAACAAATAACCACATATACATGACTGGACCTGCGGAACACGTTTTTGATGGTGAAATAATACTATAGTTTAATTATTGAAGGGACGGAATCCATGAAAATAGAAGCAAGTAAAAGAATTCAATCCCTTGGAGTATATGCATTTGCAGAAGTTGATAAACTTGTTGCAGAACTTCAGAACCAAGGAGTTATCCCAATTGATTTTGGAGTGGGTGATCCTAAAGAACCAACTCCCCAATTTATTAGAAACGCTTGTAAAAAGGCGATAGATACCCGCAAGAGTGCCGGATACCCGAGTTATATTGGGACAGCTGAGTATCGAACCGCAGTTGCAACTTGGATGAAAAAGCGGTTCAATGTGGAATTGGATCCCCAAAAAGAAATTTCATCTACAAGCGGATCGAAAGAAAGCATCTTCAATTTTCATGAGGGCGTAATTAATCCTAGTGATATTGTTCTTGTCCCAAATCCTGGATATCCTCCCTGGAGTCGGGGGACTTTATTCGCAGAAGGACAAACTTTATTCCTAAATTTATTGGAAGAAAATAGTTTTTTACCAAATCTTCAAGAAATTCCACCAGAGATTATTGAAAAGACAAAGCTTCTTTGGATCAATTATCCGAATAACCCTACGGCCGCAATTGCGCCAAAATCTTTCTTAAAAGAGGTTGTTGATTTTGGGCATGATAATAATATTATAATCGCCTCTGATGAAGCCTATTCTGAAATTTATTATGAGAAAAAACCGATGAGTATATTGGAAATTGATCGTGAAGGAATCATTACTTTCAATTCCCTTTCGAAACGCAGCAAGATGACATGCTATCGTATAGGATGGGTTGCGGGGGATGAACGGATTGTAACTATATTCCGGAAGGTAAAGACAAATATCGATTCAGGAACGCCTACTTTCATTCAAGATGCTGCAATAGCCGCTTTAAGTGATGAACACCATGTAGAAGATGCCCGAAATGATTATCGAAAGAAAAAAGATATTATGATGAAGGCTTTTCGAGAAATTGGGCTTGAAACCAGAGAACCGAAGGGGACCATCTATATTTGGCAAAAATGTCCTTCAGAGCTTTCGTCTCTAGATTTCGCTAAAAAGTTACTGCAGAAAAATATTGCAATCGTCTGTACTCCTGGTTCCTGGATTAGTGAAGAAGCGAATGGCATTAATCCCGGGGATGGATATGTCCGGTTTGCCCTGGTGCCCACTATTGCCGAGACCAATCTTGCAGTGCAACGATTGCTTGAATATTATCATTAGTTCTTATCTCACAATTTTTATTTTAAGAGAAGAAAAATATATATTAAAAAAGAATATAGAGTTAATTACCTCTGCTAAATTAGAGCGTAAAAACTCTAAGGGAGAGTTAATTAATGGAACCAGCGGAACCCCTTCCAATTGAGCTTACATTAGAGGATTCAGAACTGGAAAATGAGTCGATCTTGCTTAATCACCATTCCATGCTTACCCCTGCAAATTTCAAATTTTCGGTGCTCCGAAGTCCCAATCAGAATTTTCAATTTCGAGGAATGTTATGGTTAACTACTAAAAATCTCATTTTTAAGGGGTTTTTCATTGAAAAAATGGGCGCCGATAAAATTTCGGAGAATCTATTGAAACCTTATTGCAATATCGATCAGGAACAGCCCTTTGATACAAAAATCCCTATAGAAAAAATCTCTGAGGTTTTTATCGGGCATGATAACATATTCCAGAAACGGTTTCAACAATATCCAAAATTAAGGGTAAGCTTTAATGGAGAGGAAAATTCAAATACCTTCTATTTCTATTTAACACGAGATAATCTCATTGATGATGAGTTATATATAAATAAGCGATGCACCGAATGGAAAGATAAGATTCTAGAACAGAAAAATAAACTCACAGGTGCCGAACCAGTCCCTGAACAACCTCCAGCGCCTCCAATGCCAAGTAAAAAAGGAGTAGCAACTAAGCCTGCGACCGCTACTACCCCGACACCCCCCCCCTCAATAATGCTTCCATTAGGAACAGAAGGGGTTCTAAAACAGGCCGTCGAAAGCAGTGATAAAAAACGTGTGGGGAGAGTTATTGTAAAGCCCCTTGAAGAACGACAAAAACCTGCTTTTATCCCAACAGTAAAACCTCTTGAAAAAAGCAAAGAAGAATTAGAAGAAGAGGCTTTGGCAATGAATTTATTGGATACACTCGTTCCCATCTCGGATGATGAATTCCAAGCAGCCCAAGCAGATTCTTCAGTTGCTCGATGTCCAAATTGCGGCTGGATTATCAATTATGCAACCTTGAAATGCCCTCGTTGCAGAAAGGAATTGTAGCAGTATTAAATTTTCTTTATTTCCGATTTATTTTTAATAGCCATACTTCAATTTTTATTTTCAATTTATTTGAATAATTATATTCCAGTTTGTCTGTTCCTTACAATCCAATTCTCTTTTTTTCAGTCTATTATTAATAAGGAACGGTATTGAGACTATCAAAAAGAGCTAAGAGAATAAAAAAAAGTTAAATAGGTATAAAAAAAGGTTACATAAGAGACGAAATTAAAAGGTAGACGATAAAAATCGGAGAAAAAATGATAAGGTAGGCAAAAAAATATGAGATTTGAAACACAAGGTATAGCGGATGAAGTTCTTGAGAAAATGAGTTTGGAAAATCGTTATAAATTTCTGAATATGAATCTTCCAACAATTATATCTGAGGAACAGATGGAGTTCTTAAAGGAAGTAGAACAATTTTGCATTGATTATGAAAAGGAGAACAAAATCGACCATACTGAAGAGATTTATAGTTATCTTCCTGCGTTTGGAGCAAAAGGATACATTTCTCGTTTCCATAACTTCGAGGAAATTGACCTAAATTATGAAAAATGGGGTCTTCAAATGGAGATGATGCGCTATCTTGGAGTGGATATGTTTGATACTCAATTTAGCATGTCCATCGGAGCAACGACCTTGGCTATAAACCCCTGTCAATCCCATCATGATGGGCGTCCAGAGGTGTTAAAAGCGTTAAAGGATCTAGTAACTGGGCAAGGAATAGGCTGTATCCTCATTACTGAACCAGAAAGGGGCTCAGATGCGACACATCAATTAACCACATGCCAAGAGGTCGAAGGAGGTTACCTATTAAATGGTACAAAAATCTATAATACGAATGCCCCAAAAGCAAATTGGGCAGTTGCTTACGCTTCATCCGAAGCGAATAATGGAGATACAATGGGACAATTTTTAATTTCAACTGAGTGGACAGGGTGGAATTGTAAACGTATTTTTATCCCATCTGTTCCACGTATTTGGATTGGCAGAGAAGAATTAATAGACTTAATGATTCCTCAAGAATATGTCCTAGGACCACCGGGCAAGGGTGTTGCACATCTATTTGAAGGATTGACGATAGAACGCGTGGGGATCGCCTTTGAGGATTTGGCAGAAGCATGGGGTGCGCTTGCATTTGCATTCATTTATGCAAATATACGCAAACAATTTAACAATCCCATAATTACATTCCAAGGCGTCGGGTTTACTTTGGCTGATCTCTATATAAATGTCATGAATATAACAATGGCGTTGCAAAAATTCTCTGAAAGCTATGATGAAAAAATAGTGAAATATCAAGGTAAACTTCCAAAGGATATCGCTAATCTGTTCGCAACCAGCGCTTCGCAGTTAAAATTTTCTGCGGCAAAACTCACTGAAGAAACTTGTTATGAGTGTGCAAATCTAATGGCTGGGGCTGGAGTTAATGACAATACCTTGATGCAAGATTTACTCGGTGTTTCTCGCATCCAAGAAATTGTGGGTGGCACCCGCCAAATTCAACAATATATTATTTCACGAGCTATTGGCAGTTTATTCAAACTGATTTAATCTTTTTTTTTTTCAATTTAATTCTTTTTATATTTTTTTTATTCCGTATCTTTAAAAGACCTTCTTGGTTATTTGTTTTTTATTATTTTTTGATTTTGGTGTAAATATGATAGAATCCCTGTGTTTCTTGGATTTCCAAGACTTCATGCCCATTTGTTATTAAAAAATTTTGAAGATTAATTTTCGCAGGGGGGAAATCACCGATAATCTCGAGAATTGTGCCTGGGGCTAATGTTTTTATTTTCTTCTTTGCTAAGAGCACTGGCATTGGGCAGGTTTTCCCTTTAACATCTAGCGTTTCATCTGGTTTCATAGAATTCCTTTAGAAAGTTAATGTTTTATCACTCTCAGTAACTACTTGGACAATCTCATGCATGCCTACGATAATAACACCGGCGATAAAATCATCTTGCGTCATACCTCGTGCATTACAACAAATGCCACAAGCAAAAACTTTCAATCCTTCAGAAATTGCGTTTTGCAAATATTCCATAAGATTTGGGTAATCAGCAGGTTTTTGGTCTTTTTTCCCAATGAAAATGCCGTCTTGAATTAAAATAATAGTTACTTCATGCCCATCGGTTAGAGCAGTCAAGGCAAATCGCATTGCGGTATAGGCTTTTTCCCGACCATAAGGGCTCTCAAATATCATTACCGTTATTTTAGCCGTACAATCGCCTTTTTTTATTAGAAATTATTCTAAATAAATGAGAGAAAATAAATTTTTAAATATATTAGAATAATTGATGATAGATATTAGTATTACTTATATTAAATTAGGAATGGTAAATGATGCTAAATATCCAATTTCTTGAAAATTTTGTTAGAATTGTGGAATTCGGAAGCTTTTCAAAGACAGCGTCTCATTTGAATCTGAGTCAGAGTGCTGTTAGTCAGCAAATAGAAGTATTAGAGAAGTATTTTGGGGTAAAACTATTTAACCGGAGTATTAAAGGAGTTGAATTAACAATAGAAGGGAAGATATTGTTAAAATATTCGAAATTTATTTTGGATTATCTAGAACTTGCAAAAAAGGAAATTGCGTATTCAGTAGGCGAGATACGAGGGATTTTAAAAATAAGTAGTTCCACAATTCCTGGCGAATATATTCTTCCGAAATTTTTTATCCAATTCAAAAAGAATTATCCTGATGTTTCTTATCAAATTGAGATAAATGATTCGGAGATTAGTTTAAATAAATTGAGGGCGGGACTGATCGATTTAGCTGCAGTTGGCAGCTTAGAAAATGAAAAAGAATTTGATACTATTATACTTGCAGAAGAGGAATTAGTACTTGCGGTCCCTGTAAATCATGAATTGGCAACTGAAGAAATCATTAATCCTCAAGATATAATAAATTATCCTTATTTAATTCGGGAAACAACTTCGGGTACTAGACGAGAAAGTGAAAAAATTTTAATGAGAGAAGGAATTTTTATAAAAGATCTACAAATCATTGCCGAATTAAATACTACAGAGTCCATCCTCACAGCCGTTTCTGAAGGCTTAGGCATTAGTTTAATTTCATCAATCGCAGCTTCAAAAGTTGAAAAAAGTGGTTTAATTAAATGCCTAAAATTCCCCGCCTATTTATCAGCAAAACGAAAATTATACTTGATCAAGAGACGAGAAGAAAGTAATTCAAATATTTTATTGGCAACTTTTTGGGAATTTGTGAAAAAATCTAATAAATAATTATAAGTGATATTATTATTTGCGATAATTGGGCTAGCGCGTACTGAGTCTTGAGACAACCTTCCAATTAGTTATAAAAAGCTATAAATTTTTATAAAAATCTATTCGATTTCTATGCCAATGCTTCATCTACCCGCATTCGTATGCCAGTAGACCCACCCTAAAGTTTATCAGGCGGTCCGCCAGTCGCCGAGTTCCGGCCATCCAGCACGGTTTCGATGGCTACCAAGAGATTCTGCTTGAACAATATGCATGAAAACTTGAATCAACCCCTTGCGGCTTTAAGCACCAGATTTGCTGAATTTAGACGTTAGTTGTTTAAAATTTTTCTTTAATTGCTGGCGATATTTCACGGTAAGGATGACACAAAGTGATATTCCAGCTGTAACTCCAATGATAAGCACTATTAGAAGTGGATCAAGGGGCACATTTATTTCAAAATACGTTTCCCCAAGCGGACATCTAGTTGTATTTGCCCCATCGCTCACATTAAAATAGAATTTATGATATCCGAAACCTAATTTCGTTTCATAGACGTAAATCACTCCGGCTACATAATTATTATCAGACGGATCCTGTTTTTTCATTTGATATGCTACACCATCGATGATGACATAAATATAGGAAGGAGGATCATTGTCGGGATCTGAATACTTTACAGCAAAAGTAAAATTAGTAGCAGTGTCTCCTGACAAGGGGAAAATTGAACCCATTGTCAATGCTGGAGGCGTAAAAACGCGCGCATTTGTAGCTGATAAACTTATTGTATAGCTCGATGATAACGCTTCAACATAAAATATTCCTGAAACCAATAAACCATATTTTTTATCATAAAATGCTATGCTCCCAAAATTGTCTATTAATTTCCAGCATATGTAATTTTTTCCGGAGGCAGAAACAATTTCATTATCAGCTACGACAGTAAATAAATGGTCTCCTTCTATAAATAA